>Ga0116229_10011213_pt1 | contig 13282 bp, 5 predicted proteins | sample S1TSphgellanicum_3_FD_87313 | JGI IMG/M metagenome (GOLD analysis project Ga0116229, IMG submission 87313) | Host-associated microbial communities from peat moss isolated from Minnesota, USA - S1T2_Fc - Sphagnum magellanicum MG | ecosystem: Host-associated > Plants > Peat moss > Unclassified...
AAAATCTAAACCTCTTGAGTGCATGTAGCCTTCCCTCGTTGGCTAAACATAATTTCCACTCCTAAATGTGTTCCTCATCATTTTCCACCTAAGCTAATGCCAATGGTTGGGGATAAGAGTGGCTTCCACTCATCCACTATCCAATTGAATTAATTTGGTTAAATTCATTCATGTGAGTACTTATTGTGCATCAGATTCATTAGTTGGGGGTGTTTCCCGAGTTCAAGTTTTTTTTTTCAAAATGAACCATTTAATTAGCCCATCCCAAAAGAAAAAAAAATCCCACACTTTGGAGGCCTTCCAATATAGAAATTTTCATTGTAATGTGAATTGAAATTGAAAACAAACCCAATAAAATTGGCAATAAAATCCCCACACGTCACTCTTCCCCACCCCCAAAAGGAAAAAATATATCCTCAACTTACAAAAACTATACACAAAGAATAAATAATTTATCAATTGGGGATATTTACTAAAAAGAATCATGGTTTTGGGGGCTCCTTAATATAAACAAGTTTATTCCAATGTAAAATGAAAGTGACAATAAACATTAATGTATTCACATAATGAGAGTGTTAATAAACATTAATGTATTATTGTCATTGAAAAAAGGAAGGGAACCAATTATTTCTAATTGCAAAACCTAATCAAGAAAAATAGATCAACACAATTTGAAGAAACAAGGAAAACATTGATGTTAATAAGGTTGCAAGAAATTTATATCTAAATGTAAGTTACATACCTATCAAAGTTTGAATTTGTGTTTCAATTCCTTTGTTTAATTTTGTGGCTTTGCCTTACTCTAGGCTCATCATGCTATGTTTCACAAGTAGTGTTGTGATAATATTTGGTTCACATGGTTATATAGAGGGGTTTAGATTTTTGAGTTCTATGACCCAAACATGAGTTGACACCTTTTGGTTGGAACTAGCACAAGAATTGGATAGTTTAACTACTCTTTTGTTAGATCTGAAAATCAAACTAAAATCATGAAAATTGATTCTTAAACATAAGGTCGAGATCTTTAGGTAAGAATTTTATTTTTTTTTAAAAGTTGATAATTAGGCTAAGCTTTATAATTTGATATTCATTTGAATTAATTGTTGAACTTCATACCTATGTTTTAATTTGTTATAAAACTTTGTTATAAAATATATTACATTAGGGGGTGTGTAGTGCGCCTGGACACAAACCCATTTTTGAATCAAGCCTCAAAGCTTTTGAATTTGAAATGTACTATAATCAAAACTGAAAGGTTTAGAAGTTGAAAAAAACGAGTTTAAACCCTCACTCAAAGAACCTCCAAATTAGTCTTATAGCATGTCAAAATCAAGATTGGAGGTTCTATTGAAAAGGAATAATATAAAAACACTTAAAAATAAAAACCACACAACATTATTTACAATCTTAAAGCTAAAATTAGGACATGTGTTCTCCTTGTGAATCAAATTTGGCATTTGACACAATTGATTTTTCATTGAAAGCATGGTGATGAAAGCATCCATGACTTTATGAAATTATGAATATACTCGAGATGACTTTAGACAACATGTATAACAAAGCATACCCAACATTCCCACAAGAGATAATGGAAAACCCTTTAACACAATCAACAAAGGGAGCTAAATATCTTAAAAAATAAGCAAATAATTATGTAATATCTTTGCCATTTACAATTTATATATATGAAAGTTCAACTTTTGGCAAAAACATATGGGATAAAAGTGTGGTGTTATTAGGAACACATTAGGGACAACAAAAAATCCCCCATCCTCATCACCAAAAAACTCAAAAAGAAAAACTTAGGCCTTCTTAATGCATCTCAAGCCTTCTCATTGCATGTATCAAAACTATGATGTTGAAACTATTTGTCATGACTATTTTCAACTTAACTTATACCATTCCCTAATTATGTGAGTGCCTATTATGATAAGTTCAAAGTTCAAACTAAAATCTTTTGGTATTGGATTACAACTTTTCATCTAGATGCATGCATTTTTATAGAACATGCCCTTACATCATATGCATATATAAAATTTTGAATGTCACTCACACATTGGGTCAAGTTGGAGCCAAACTTTTATGCCCAAATCCTACACCAATGTTTAGTCTCTTCCCTATGGACAAAGGCAATAATACATCTAGTCATACGGAAGAAGTTTATTTGAACTGAACCACTTCACCATGTCGTGATTATCTTTAATAGGGATCACAAACCATAGTCATATTGAAAGCTTTTATTTGGGTAATACTTAATAAGTAACATTTTTCAATTCATGGCTATGAACGAAACCTTTATTACAATTTAAACAAGTTTTTCAATTAATGAAACTTCAAACACAAATTTTAATTGATTTTTAAAAATATGATGAAACTTGTTGATTGACTTTAAGTTGAGGTTTTCAAGTTCTTAAACCTTTAGGATAAATATGTTAACGAACAACAATTTGAGAATGTGCATTCACTTTCCCATTTTAAAACCTAAAACCATTGATGGGAGAATGAATGCACATTTTCAAATAGGTTTTAGGTTTTAAGAAACTCCTATTTTGTTCCATTTTCCATCTAGCCCTTAAGTCACATCCTTAAACACTACTAATAAATTGAAGATTCAAGATGGTAGGTGCAAATTCTACTCTAATTTGCTCTCTACCCATTAACAAATATTATTGATTATGCACACAATTGCACTTAATTCATGTACAATTTGTTGTTCCAAACAATTTAAGATAATTTTTCAGATCTTGTATTCATACATTCATCTCATTATAATACGTATTCTTTCAGTATTTTTCAAATTTTAGATTATTCTTAATAATCAAAATATGTGATCATATATGGATTATTATAGTTAGAAAAACACAAATAGATTCAAAGTTCACACTTTATTTTTTGTTTCTTCACAAATATGTTTTTTTTTCTTAAATTGGAATTGAAAAATATCAAACATCTATAGTATTAAAATGTAAAAACGTGAAAGCAAGAAAAAAATAACTAAGCAGTGTGTGGATAGTCCTTTTTTTTTTAAATTTAATTTTGAAAAATCACCAAGGGAACATAATATATTTTTTTTAATTATTTTTGAAATAAGTTTTTTATATTTTCAAAGTTGGAAATACAAATTTTTCATGAAAATTCACCATGTTTCAATAGTCTTTTTATATGTTTAAAACACTCCAGAAAAGCATGTGAACAAGTGGTTTTGTTTATATCAAAAAAAAATTTCCCTTATCAAATGTTCATATAATCGTTTCAATTTCTTTGTGAACTTTAATATATTCCACAAGAAAGGATCCATGTGTTCAAAACACTCAAAAAATAAATATACATATACTTTTAAAATTTTTAATTCTCAAATGTCCTTTTACACTATTATAGTTTTGAATTTGTAATCATAGTTCAAAGTAAAATTATAGATTTGACTATACTATAAGGTTTGGTGTAATAAAAATTGAATTTTTATCATGTTATATGTCATATTTGGCCTCAAATTTGATATTCAGTTTGAAAAACTATGTGAAAAATGCAATATAAACTAATAGAAAATTACCACGTGGAAAATGCAGTCCTTAGAAAAGACTTTAACCTTGGTGCAACTGGCTCCTTTTTTCATGCTTTCACCCAAAAATCAATACTGAAAACATGAAAATTTGTGGTCCACAACTTAATAGAACCTTAAAATTACATATAATGTGTTTATCATTATTCTTTAGCCACTTTTTAAAGTCTCTCTATGTGTGTGTAATAATCCTTTAACCCAATCACAAGCAAGAACTAAGTTTAAATCCAAGTTCCCTTCGAAAGTAATTTGAAAATCAAAATTAAATAAGTGCCTTAATGTGGTATTATTGAATATCATTCATATACCTTGTAATATGAAACATAAAATAAAGACACACAATTGCACACAAGACACCTATTAGCAACCAACACATAAAACATAAGACAGATGAGACACATCAAATACAATAGACATCAAGTTTCAAAAGACACAAAAACAACACACATGAAACCTAACATTTGACAAACACAAGACAAATGAATCACACATAATAAACACACATGAAACCCAATACTTGACACACACATGACATTCTACCCACAATTCAAATACAATAAATAATAAACTTCCAAGAAACATAGAAGTAGTAAACACAAACATCGACAAACAAACATTAAACACAAACACAACAAATTTTGAAGAAACAAGAAACACATATCAATGAAAAATAGAAAAGACATGAACTAGTAGATTAAAAACATTAAAAACACAAACTACAAATGACATAAGCACAACAAAAGGTAAACAAGATAAACACAAATGACATAGGCATCCGCAAAAGATAAATAAGATATAGACAAATGACATCTTAGACTCTAAACATAGACACCCGTGTAGGAAATAGAAAAAAACAAAAGCATCCAAGCAAGACACTAAAAAATTGTTAACCCCTTTATAGTGTGGAATCGTGGATGAATTTGTTCAAAATTTTAAACCTTAACAAATGGTTCAATTCATTGTCTTCAACTTGTCAACAGGGCATGGACAAGCCCATTAATCACTAACCATTCACACCAAGGAAATTAAATTAATTAAAAGGTTTATTTAGGTCTAAAAAATCTTTAGAATCAACTTCATCATAGAATTCGCATTACTACAAATCATGGTTATTTAAAAGGCTCAAGTTAACTAATTTGTCATTTTGACTAATGGACATTTACATTGTAATTAAAGGTTAGGGGCTTGAATGACACATATATTGTTTAACCGATTAATTTAATTATAGCGGTCAATTTAAATAAATGCATATAGTCAAGTTGTACAACTTTAGTCAAAATGACCAACGGTTTTTAGTCAAGTTGAACATTTAATAAAAATGACCAATGATCCTTAATCAAATTGAACATTTATTCAAGATGGTCAATCATCTTTAGTCAAATAAAACATTTAATCAAGATGGCCAATGATATTTAATTAAGTGGAACATTCAATCAAAATGACCAATGATCTTTAATCAAATGTGACATGGTTTATTACCCTATGTATTTACCTTTTATTTACTCACCCACCTATTTACTTAACTAGTTACTTACGTACTTATTACCCACCCACCCACCCACCTACCTACTACTTACCTACCTACTTGTTTATTTATTTATACATTTTCACCTACCTACCTACCTACCCGCCTACATGCATATTACCCACGTCATACCCATTCACCCATTTACCTATTTAAGTTTGGCCACTAAGGGTAGCCAATATATTTAACCATTAGGTTTACCCAAAATTTAACCAAATTTTAGCAATTAAGTTTAACTTTAAATTAATTACTAGGTTAAACATTATGCTTAACCATTAAATTTGACACTAAGTTGAACCATTAGATTTGGCCACCAAGTATCACTTAAATTTAAACACTAAATATAATGATTATATATAAACTACGTTTAACCATTAATTAAACCATTAGATTTTCCCATTAAGTTTAATTTAAATTTAACCATTATATTCAACCAAGTTTTAGTCATTATGTTTAACAACTAGATTTAGCAATTAAATTTAACCTAAATTTGGCCATTATGTTTAATCAAGGTTTAATCACTATGTTTAACCATTAAATTTAATCATTAGATTTAAACATTTTGTTTAACCAAAGTTTAATCATTATGTTTAGTCACTAAATTTAACCATTAGGTTTAACCAAAATTTAGCCAAAGTTTAGCCATGAAATTTAATTATTAAGTTTATCAACTAGGTTTAGCCATTATGTTTAGCCAAGGTTTAGTCATTAAGTTTAGCCAAAATTTAATTATGAAATTTAGCCATTAAGTTTATAAATTAAATTTAGCCGTTAGATTAGTCATTAGGTTTAAACATGAAGTTTAACCATTCAATTAAACCACTAAATTTCACCATTTGGTTTAACCATTATATTTAACTATTAACTGTCACCTAAATTTAGCCACTATGTTTAGTGATATGAAATAAACATGTAAAATGAAAAACTTAACAAAAGTTAAACACCTTTGATGGTGTAGTCCATTGGTAAGGATTTGGTTTATCATTGTGAAGGTTTGAAGTTTAATTTCTAATATTTGTAACATATATACATGTTTAAAAGTTATGATAAATAGGTTAGGTTAAATTTAAAAAGTTAAATAGACTAAACTAGGTTAGGTAGGTTAAGTTAGGCTACCACCTATCTACTTGCCTTTTTATGACCTACTTAAACTTATATACAACTTACTTACCTACCTACCTAGACCTACTTACACAAATTTTTTTTTTGGGGTAATAATCCAAAAAAAAATTGGATAGAAATTTGACCGGTCAAATGGTCCATTATCTAGTAGTCAAAATGACCAATCAAAATGACTAGTCAAATAGTCCAATAATCTGCCAATTAAAAAGATCACCCCTAGTCATGTAAGACATGGCCAAAATGATTTGCTCAGATTAATGGGATGGTTTTTTTTTTACAACTATCCAACTGGGGTCCTTTTTTACTAAATTTTTTAGTTAAAATAACCTATTTTTGTAGTAATGTCAATTTCTAGTTCTATTGTCAAATCTAGTTCCACTTCACATGCAAATGTAAAGTTAAGGGTTTCAAATAGTTAGTCAATGGATGGGATGGCTAGTTTTTGTTGACAAAAATCAACTTGTCCAAATTTTTTATTTGCAAACATTTATGAAATACCATCAAAATTTTAGCAATAGAAAAAATACGATATGTTTTAATTTGGTTGGTTGAAATACCAAGAATATGTCATGCTAAAAAAACAATGGTTGGAAACTTGTGTTCTTCTTTGCACCACTAGCATAATGCAAATTTGCAATTTTTTGCACCAAGAAGATTTAATTGTCAAAATCCAAAAATTCCCTTAACAAAATGTCCATGTATGTGTTTATAGTTTTTGTTTTGGTGTGAAAAAAACCTCGATAATCAACTTGTGAATGAAAATCAAAAGCCATTTTAGCCCTATTAAACATCAGTAACTTGTTTGCTTCCATTAATAAAGGCAACAATAAATTTTCATCATATTTAATAACCAAAATAATAACATTTTCATGACCCAAATACATGTAACTAACCACATGCTTTTAAACCCTAGATTGAACATAAGAGCCAACACATTATGACCTTTTTTTCTTGTCAAATGCATATTAAAAAGAAATGAAGGTAGGAGAACCTTTAAAATCTATTGTTTTATTCGAACCATGAGCTCTTTCAACTCATAATCAAATACATCCTCTTCAACAAGGCTATCATGAATAGGTTGGAAGACCAATTTTTCATGATTGTTTTAAGAAGTAGATATGACAAACTACAAAACATCTAAATAAACAATTAATGTCCATGACCCTGGTTCAAAACATAGCAAAATACAATAAGTGACAAAACTTTCATAATTAACTCACAAACAACCCACATTTTCGGACAAGGCTTGTGACTTTTTAGTGCCATAGATTGGTCGTTGTAGCATGATGCAATGGCATTCTGAAAAGTTAAAACATCTTGAAATAACAATACTTGATTTGCAAATCTACAATCAACAATAGAAAAATAAAATTCAAATACCCTTGAACCACATAAAGTGCATTTTTGTTCTAAAATAATAATAATAATAATAAAGTAAATCCTTATCTCATCTTCATGGGTGTGCAATTTTTTGAAGCATCATAAAAAAACTTCTAGATTTTATAATTCCCCACCTTCACATGTAGTTTGCACATTACCAATACTATTGTTGTCATATTCAACAAAAGTTAAAAGGATTTCTTCATCAAAACTAATATTATGAACATTCATGATGTACATGATAAGACATGAAAAAGAATTCATCACAAGTTCAACAAAAAAACAACACATGAAAAAAAAACAAAAAAAACATGATCTATTCACAAATATACTTAAACCCTAAATTCAACAACAACAAAAATAATGTGACAAGGAAAAATAGGTTTAGGGCTCAAGGTTTAAAGAGTAGAACTCCATGAAGAGAATAGAAGGTTGATCTTTTTGAAGATCTTTCCCCATTCATGCAACTTCACAACTATGAATAGAAACTAAAAGGATGAAATGTAAAACAAAAACAATTTAATTTTGTGACTTGGCAAAACTTGATGGAGTAGATGAATAGATAGAACAATTGTCAAAAGTAAGAAAGTAGAAAGTATTTCCCCTCTTTTTGCTTCACATATGTACCTTTGAGCAAAACTTGCAACAAGGTACAAAACAAGTGAAACAATGAAACACAATGAACAACAAAATTCCAAGATCAAAGACCAAAAGCATAGTTGATTGTCAATAGTCACCACAAATATGAAACCTTTGTTCTCCTCCACCATTGCAGCTTTGATGAAATTCTTATAAAATAAAAATGATAGTGCAAAAGATGAAAAAAAAACTAAAATGATTAATGCAAAGGAAATTATTTGTTGTTTCACACATTCCCCAAAACAAACAACCATTGTGCACCTTCACCAAAAATGCAAACAAAAACAAATGTTGAAAGTGACTTTCAAAACCAAATACCTTTTTGTAATTCATTAGGTTTTGCATTTGCCATGCTCCTTTGAAAAAACTTGATTCCTTCTAAAAAACTGCACTAGCTAGTAGGTTGCATTCATAGATTCAACAACACATTGAAAGGAAGCTCCAAATAAATGTTGCAAAGGCAAAAAAACAATTGTGAAAAGTGAAAGAAACTTGCACAATGTAAATTGTAAACACAAGTTGGAAACTACAAAACCCAAAACCTTAACCCTAACTATATTAATTGGATATAAGTCGAATATTAAAAAGGTATAAATTAGGTTTTTGGTAGATACCTTCTACATTTATTTCCTTTGGGTCAAGTCAAATTATAAATATTTGAAATTATAAAAAATTTGGGTACAAAGTGGGGTTGGGTTCTTTTTAAAAAAAACACCTAGTGATCATATATATATATAATTTAATATTCGACAATTAGCCAAATACTTGTCAAGCATGAATTTAAAGCATCTAGGTAGGCCTTCACTTGGAACCCATATAACCATTTGGGTTTAAATGAACAAAAGATAAAATCTCCTAAAGTGAGGGGATATGTTTACCACTTGTGAACATATATATTTCCTTGTGCAATTGAAATGCATCTTATAACTAGACATGCCAAACTCCATAAACAATTAATATTTGTCCCATTACCAAATGATGTAAACTTTATTCCAAACAATTCCATAAACATAATTTGTCCTTGAGGAAATAAAAAAGTGAGGATTATGATGAGTGATTACCCATTACAAGACAAACATGCAAATGAATAAGGGATATATTTTGGCATAGGGAAGTTTTGAAGCCCATGGATGACCACAAAATAACATCTTTGAATGGAAGGTTTTAAAACTTCAACCACAAGTTTTAAAAACTAGTCATTTAACTTTAAGGTATCTATGAATGCTTATCCAAGTGTCAATTGGGTGTTCACTCACCCATGCATGTTCAATGATGGATACTTCTACCATAATTTTAATCTTATACAAAATACCTTCAAAAGAACAAATCTAAACACCACACACACCCCAAGGTCAAAGATTATGTAATACCAATGTTGTATGAACATTTAAAAAGACCCACTGGCCTATGAAAATACTACTTGCCTACGTTGAAAATTAAAACTTGTGTAAGGAAGGATTGCAACACAAGAACTTAATGTTCTTTTCAATTCTTTTTTAGCTAGAAGCCCAATTTTTTAAAAAGAAATTCCATTGTGTAAATGTCATCTATTTAACATTATGAGTCTTGTTTAAGTGTTTTTCAAATCAAGACAAAGTAGAGGTAATGAAGTATAATAAAGAACAAAGTTCCTTGTGTATAACTTTTAAAGAAAGGAAAAGGCAAAAATAGTGTAACTTTATGTGCATAATGCCTTTGGAGAGGTTGTTACCAGATTGGGGTTGTGCAAGGAGGATATTCTAGTAACACCCTCCTCCTAAGGCCTTACCCACCATATAATCAAGCCTATTAAGGATCTTTAGAAAACATTTGAAGCCTCATTGATTCAACTATCTTGGTGTTTGTGCACAAAAAATGTTTCAAAAGATAACAAAAGTTTGGAATCTCCAAGCATTCCATGGTTTTTGGTTTGGACTAGTGTTGTTTATTTATGTGCAAATATTTGGATATGAATTTGGATAGTTGTTGGATATGGATGTAAACATATCTTGAAATTGTGTTGTTTTCAATTTCCTGCGTTACAAGTATTTGGTGGATGTTTTTTTGACTAACAATTGACAACTATGTATATCTAGATGTTAACCAACTTGCACATTTAAAAATTATTCATATCCATGTGTTATGGCTAGTTGGGGTCCGAATATGAATGTTCATGTTATTCATATCCAGTAAACGAAATTACAATTGCTGAATATACATATGCAAAGTATATTTGTAGAATCATGATTTAAGGGCTTAAAATGAAGCACCTTGTTAGGGTTTAGGGTAGTTTAAATGACTTTTTGTCTCTTTCATCTTTTTGCACAAAATGACGAAACTTGAATTGTTTTTCTTTTGGTCACAAGGATAAACACTTTTGTTTTGGCAAAATGTGGGTTACGAGCACCTTTGCAACTATTTTCTGAACACTAAGTACATTACACTTTGTTTATTTCTTGAAAGTTTTGGTTTTTTTTTTTTATTGAATTGTTCTAGTTATGGGAGCTTGAGTATTGCACAAGTTATAGCTTCACACATAAGTTTTAGCTTCTTGCATGGATTTTGGCTTCAAAAGGTTCCAAGTTTGATCCAATTTCATTTACCTTCATGTTTGCACATTTGCAAGTTTGGTGTTTGCATTATTTTTTGTCTTTTTTACATTGTTCCATGAGTGTTGCAATTGCAACGAGCTTGTTAGATGTTGAAAGTGTACATCTACACACTGTGACTAATTTTATTTCTATTGATGTTGAGGTTATGTAACTTGGAAGCCACATAGTCAGAATTCTATTTGTTGTGATTTTTTTTATTGTCAATGACAACTTACCTATGAATATTGTGAATTTATAGATGTTATGGTGTTTAATCTACAAAACAAAACAAGCAAATAGTAATTTTTTGTTCCATGCATCTACCCTAAGGAAAGGTCTAATAAAATGTAATAAGATTAATGGGATCACACCCATGGAAATTCATGTTGACTTTGCACATCCTAGGTTGGTTGCTTAGAGGAAAATATAGTTTGCTGCTGAAAAGCTTATTATGGAAACAAGTCACATTTGGCAACTAAACAAGAAGAGATGTGGGCCTTCCAAGTGTGCAATCATTGCATTTTTTGGTGTAAACAATTTTTTACAAAAAAATTGATGAGGTGTAACAACAATTTTTTAAAGATTTGATCTTGTACATTTGCAAAGGGTACAAGGCCCTTTCAAGTTGTGAAAATATTTGGCTACAAAGGTTAATATTACAACAATGTACTTGTGTGATTTTTCCTTTTCACTTTGATTTAGTTGAAAAAATCTTAATTGTAGGGGAGTTATTGCTATTTAGGAGGCTTTCTGTAATTTCAACTGCATGTGTTGATCCCTTTGTTTGGTGGCACATTCATGAGACTCAATTCCCAAATGTTGGTTTCCTCGCCAAGTAGATCCTTGGAATTCCAAGATCATAAATTGAAATCAAACATGTGTTCAATCTTGCTGTTATGTTAACAACTCTTCGATGTTGCCAGTTAAATCTTGCCAGTGTGTTGACAACTCTCTGATGTTGTCGATTACAAGTGGAAATGTGTGTTGACAACTCTCTGATGTTGTCGATTACAAGTGGACAACTCAGATCGTATCATCACTATTGTGAAAAATCGGTTAGATGATTCGTGGAAGAATTGCATGCAACATAAAGATATGAAGGATTTTATGACATTTGAAACTTCATTGCTTGAAAACAATTATGAACTAATTGAGAAGATCTAGGATCTCTTTCTTACCTTATTATTATTTTTCTTTTGTTCTTGTAAAAGCTTGCTGAAGATTTTAATCTATGTGCCATTGTGAATTTGCAGGTTGATGTTGGAGACCACCAATGATACCAATGGTGTCTTATTGTGTTTTGTGAGGTTGGGATGTTTATGTGTTTGCATGGGATGTATGTGGGGTGTGGTTGTGGCAGGCAGCTTGTGCTGCATCAGGTAGAGTCATGTAAAGGACTGGGGTTCAACTCCCCCACAAGTTATTACTGTGTTCAAATTTGTGTGATTGCAAACAAAATTTCAAACATAAAAAAATTATGTGTATTCATTGTGCATATCCTTTGTTAGTTTGATTTTGACAACTGGCAAAACCCATATCTGGTCAAGGATGAAAGATGAACATGAATTCATGTCGAGCTTGACACAAATATGTGAAAAAAATTCAATGCATATCTGAATGTTAATTTTTTATAGAAAATATGTTATATTGGTATCTGCAGCAAGCCTCAAAACTTGATATCCACACAAACACTGGTTTGGACACTTATAACAACCCAACAAGTGGGACCATAATTGCTCTGAAGGTACCCAAATTGCTTTCTATAACTCAATGATTATAAACCCATTCCATGACAAAGAAATATTTTCCTAATTCAGAATTCTAAGTTCAAGCTCTTATTGTTTTGCACCAGGTTGCCATAAAACCTGATATGCAGCTGAAGTAAATCCCAGAGGGCTTTGTTGCGATGATATTCTACAAAGTAAATCTCAGAGGGATTTGTTACAATGATATTCTAGAACTGTGAAATTGAAACCCTAATGCACAAATATTAAGCAAATGTGTACCTTTTAGCATAAGTAAGTCCACACTCTTCTAATTGCCTCCTGGTGGTGGTGGTGGTGGTCGCTCTTGGCTACTCTCTCTGTCCCCCACTCTCTTCTTGACTCTTGGCTACTGGGTGCACTACTACTTAAAAGATCAGTGAGTGCTGCACTGGGTTTTCATCAGTCTAAGTTCTTAAATTTGTACAAACTGCAATTGCTCACTCACAATAACACTCTGACATTTTGGCCCTCTCACTAACACAGTTAAACAAATTTTGTAGCTTGCAATATTTTTCTAGATGATAAATAAAGCTCAGAGGGAAGACTTGCAAGCACATTGTTCTCACATGAGATTGTAATAGTCCTTTGGAGCACTTAGATCGGTTACTAGACCTAGTTGCTTTTGCTTCGCAATATCGGACCATCAGAACTTGGTGCAGTCCCACGATCTGTGGTAGTCGCGGGAGGTGCAGCTGCTGCTGTATCCTCCTCGTCGAAGTTT
>Ga0116229_10011215_pt1 | contig 13280 bp, 9 predicted proteins | sample S1TSphgellanicum_3_FD_87313 | JGI IMG/M metagenome (GOLD analysis project Ga0116229, IMG submission 87313) | Host-associated microbial communities from peat moss isolated from Minnesota, USA - S1T2_Fc - Sphagnum magellanicum MG | ecosystem: Host-associated > Plants > Peat moss > Unclassified...
GCTTCGGCCGTGATCTCGCCGCGGCGCATGCATTCGATCGCGTCCACCGCATCGAGCGTGTGCAGGGCGGCGTCGGTCGACCGCCGCGCCGCCTTGAGTTCGCTCAAGGGGCTTCGAAGCCGGTCAGAACGTTGACGGCGTTGACGCCGATTTCCGCGACGGCGTAACCGCCCTCGAGCACGAACAGCGTCGGCAGACCGCTCGCCGCGATCATGCCTCCGTAGGACGTGAAATCGTCGGATTCGAGTGTGAACGAGCTGATCGGATCACCGTGGTACGTGTCGACACCGAGAGACACGACGAGGGCATCCGCGCGGAACTTCGCGATGGTGTCGAGTGCGGTACGCAGACAACGGCTCCACGTCGAGAACGGTGTGCCGTGCGGCAGCGGGTAATTCAGCGTGAAGCCCGCGCCCGTGCCGGCGCCGGTTTCCTCGGCATGACCCGAGAAATAGGGAAACGCGACGGAGGGGTCGGCGTGCAGCGACGTGAACAGCACATCGGCGCGCTCGTAAAAGATATCCTGAGTGCCGTTGCCGTGATGATAGTCGACGTCGAGGATTGCAACGCGCGCGGCGCCGTGGTCGCGCAGGTACTGCGCGGCGATCGCCGCGTTGTTCAGGAAGCAATAGCCGCCGTAGAGGTCGCGGGCCGCGTGATGTCCGGGCGGTCGGCACAGGGCAAAGGCGGCGTTGGCGCCCTTCGTGATGAGCGCCGCGCCGGTCAGGGCGACATTCGCGGCCGCGCACGCGGCTTCCCAGCTGCCGGCGCTGATCGAGGTCTCTGCCGCCATCGCATAGTACGCGAGTTTGCCCGCGATCGCGGTCGGGCGGCGCGAGCTCATGCGCCGTGCCGGCCAGGAATCGGGGATGGCCTCGCCGCGGTTGCCAGTGGCCTGCCATTCGCTCCACGCAGTGCTCAAGAATTCGACGAACGCTGCGTCGTGCACGGCCAGCACCGGAGCCAACCCGAAGTCGGACGGTGCCACGACCTCGCCAAGGCCCACCTCGCGGACACGGTCGAGCACGTACTGCGCCCGTTCGGGACATTCGTGCGGCACCACCAGCTGGCCGCCGTACAGTTCCGTCCGAGCGTTTCGAAGCGTATGCCGATCCGTGTATACCGTGATCATGCTGAGGACTCCCAAGGCTTGCCTTTTTTCCGTAAGCTCGCGCATCGACGCAGCGCCAAAGGTTAGCCGATCCACCATGCCCACGATCAAGAAATCCGCGCTGCTCTGTGCGCTCGCCACGCTCGCCCAGGGGATTCTCGCCGCGGCGGCCGGACCGAACGCGGCAACGACCGGCTCCGTGGCACAGTGGCCGGCGCCGGGGCGCGACGCCAACGGCACCTATTTCTCGCCGCTCACCGGCATCGACGCGCACAACGTGGCCACGCTCGGATTCGCCTGGGACTATGACTTGGGCACGCACCGCGGATTGGAGGCGACGCCGCTCATGATCGATGGCGTGTTGTATGCGGTCGGCAACTTCGGACGGGTCTATGCGCTCGATGCGGCGAGCGGCCGCGAACGCTGGACCTACGACCCGGAAGTCGACGGACAGTGGGGACGCTACGCGTGCTGCGACGCCGTGAACCGCGGCATCGTCGCCGCCGGCGGACGCATTTACGTGGGCGCGCTCGACGGTTGGCTGCACGCGCTCGACGCGCGCACGGGAAAACGACTCTGGAAAGTCGATACGCTGATCGGCCGGGCCGAGCACAAGCCCTATACCTTGACCGGCGCACCCCTGCTCGCCGGCGATCTCATCGTCGTCGGCAATGGGGGCGGAGATTTTGCGGGTTCGCGCGGTTACGTGTCCGCGTACGAGCGGGTCACCGGACGGTTGCGCTGGCGTTTCTTCACCGTCCCGCATGATCCGTCGACGGGTCCGCAGGAGGCGGCGTACCTCACGGCCGCGCTCGCGACCTGGGATCCGCGGCATCGGTGGGACGCGGGCAGCGGCGGCAACGTCTGGGACGGCATGGCCTATGACCCCACCCTGGGGCTCGTCTATATCGGCACGGCGAATCCGGCGCCGTACGACAGCCATCTCGGTGGCCGAACCGGGGGCGATGAACTCTACGGCGCCTCGATCATCGCGATTCATGCCGCGCGAGGCACGCTCGCGTGGTATTACCAGACCGTGCCGGGCGATCGCTGGGATTTCGACAGCACGCAGAAAATGGTGCTTGCCGATCTTCGCGTCGGCGGCCGACCGCGGGCGGTGTTGATGCAGGCGGCCAAGAACGGGTTTTACTATGTCCTCGATCGCGCGAGCGGTGCGTTGCTCTCGGCCGATCCGTTCGCGTACGTGAACTGGACCACCGGCATCGATGCGCACACCGGCCGACCGGCGCCCGATGCGCGCGTCGATTACACCGTCGGGCCGAAACTCGTGTTTCCCTCCGAGGCGGGCGCGCACAGCTGGCAGCCCATGGCCTACGATCCGGGCCGCGGCCTCAGCTTCATTCCGACGCTCGAGATCGGCAACGTCATCATCGAGAGCAATGAGCGGCGCGCGGGGCTCGTCGAAGGTCAGTACACGTCGCCCGCATTTACGCCCGAGGGTTATGACCCGGCCGCGATGCAGAGCCTGTACGGTGAATTGCCGCCGTTGTCGCAGCTGGCACAGGCGGCCGACACCCCGCTCGAGTCGCGCGGCTTCCTGCGCGCGTTCAGCCCGGTGCAGCACCGGGTCGTCTGGGAAACCCGGACGGCGACGAGCTGGGACGGCGGGGTGCTCGCGACCGCGTCGGGACTCGTGTTCCAGGGCGATGCGAACGGATTCTTGAATGCCTACTCCGCCGCGGATGGCCGCAAGCTCGCCGCGCTGCAGCTCGGCAGCTCGATCATGGCGGCACCCATGACGTATCGGATCGGCGGTACGCAGTACGTCGCCGTGCTCGCAGGTTACGGCGGCGCGAACATGAGCCTGCCGCTCGATCCGAAATCCGCCGCGTACCGTTACGGCAACGAAGGGCGGCTCATCGTCTTGAAGCTCGGCGGCGGCGTGCCACCGTTGCCGGCACCGCGCACCGAGGTCGCCCAGGGCGAGCTGCCGCCGCGTCCTTCGGACGCGGCCGAGATCGCGCGCGGCGAACTGCTCTACAACCGCTATTGCGGGCGCTGCCACGTCTTCGGTCGCGGGGTTCTCCCCGATCTACGCCGCAGCGATCTCGATACGCACACGGCCTTCGACGCAATCGTGCTGCGCGGGGCGTACGTGTACAAGGGCATGGCACGCTTCGACGACGTCCTCTCGCCCGCCGATGCCGCGGCGATCCATGCCTACGTCATCGACGCAGCCTGGCAGCTCAAGGATGCGGCGCCGGCGAGCGGCACTGCGCCCGCCAGCAGCACCGTGCCCGCGGCGGTCCCGTCGCCCGCGCCGGCCCCGTCGGGCGCGTCGGCTTCGTCGCCATAGGAAGCCTGCGGCCGCGTCAGGACGCGGGTTCGATCACGATCCGCACGAGTTCCGGCGTCGCCTCGCTCAATTGCAGCACGTAGGCCGTGCCCGCCTGTAGCGCGTATTCCACGGTCTTGCGGAACAAGCGGCACGAATGCCAGCCGTTGTACGTGCTGGGTGCCAGCGCGGCTCCCGACGCGACGACGTCGATCCACAACGGCGAATCGACCGTGAGTCGATAATTGCCCGAACTCGGTACGTTGAACTGAGCCAATCCTCCGAGCGGATTCTGCACCAGCGATTTCTTCGTCACGGTCGCCAGGAACTGGACGCCGCTCTGGGGTCCCAACTTCAGCACGTAGAGTCGGCCGACCTCGAGCGGCGGCAGCTCGAGGCTCGAAAGCCCTGCCGGCAGATTTTCCGCCGTACTCTGGAATGCCTTGATTTCCGCGGCCATGTCGAAGGAGGGTGCCCGGCAGCTCGCGTTGAGGTCCGGGGGCACCGGGGTATCGGCCGACGCGTTGGCCGCGAGCAGGATCGCGAGGGCGCCGCCGCAGACGGAGGCGATGCACCTTGAAGTCCCCAGTGCCGATCGATCTATCGATGTCGTCATGTCAATGTCCGCAGCGGCTGACCCGGGTGCACGAGTGACGCGGCGACTGTAGCATCCTGCAGCGGCGGGCAGAAGCATGAGGTGAGGCTTCACGACGCATTCTGTCGAGATCCCGTCGTCAGGATTGCAGCTTCCTGCAGGTGTCGCGCGGTTGCATATGCGCGACCACGGCAATGGCGGGATATCGGCCGCGACGGGTTGCGCCACATCGGCAACTGGCGTCTACGGCGCAGGCAGGAGACAATGCGCGAAGGGGAGTTTCCAGGCGGTGAGCAGTGAGCCAACCCTCGTACGTCTGCGCCATCGATCAGGGCACCACGAGCACGCGCTGCATGGTCTTCGACCGTGTGGGCCGCATCGTGTCACAGGCCCAACAGGAGCACGCGCAGTCGTTCCCGAAGCCGGGCTGGGTCGAGCACGATGCGCTCGAGATCTGGGCGACGACGCGCCAGGTCGTCGCCGCGGCGCTGACGCGCGGGGCCGTCGAACGAGGTGACCTCGCGGCACTCGGCATCGCGAATCAGCGGGAAACCACGGTGTTGTGGCATCGCGGCACCGGTGTGCCGCTGCATCCTGCGATCGTCTGGCAGGACAATCGGGTCGAGGCCAGCGTGACGCAAATGGCTCGCACCGGCGGGCGCGATCGCTTCCGCGCGCTCACCGGGTTGCCGCTCGCCAGTTATTTCAGCGCGCTCAAGCTGCGCTGGCTGCTCGACTCGGTACCGGGTGCCCGCGCGCTCGCGGAGGCGGGCGATGCCGCATTCGGGACGATCGACAGTTGGCTGGCTTGGAACCTCACGGGCGGTGTCGATGGCGGTCTGCACATCACCGACGTGACGAACGCGAGCCGGACCCAGCTCATGAATCTCGCCACGCTCGACTGGGACGAGCAGCTGCTCGACGCGTTCGACGTGCCGCATGCCGTCCTGCCTCGCATCGTACCGTCCAGCCACGTCTACGCAGCGGTGACCTTGCCCGCGCTCGCCGGAGTCACGTTCGCCGGCATGCTCGGCGACCAGCAGGCCGCGCTGCTCGGACAGGCCTGCGTCAATGCCGGCGACGCGAAGAATACGTACGGCACAGGCTGCTTTCTGCTGTTGAACACCGGGGAGACGCCGGTGGCGTCGACGGCTGGCCTGATCACGACGGTCGCGTATCAAGCGAGCGGGGAACGGCCCCGCTATGCACTCGAAGGCTCGATCGCGATCGCCGGCGCGCTCGTGCAGTGGCTGCGTGACAATCTACGCATGATCGCGCACAGCGCCGACATCGAATCCCTCGCGCGCGAGGTCGAGGACAACGGCGACGTCTATTTCGTGCCGGCATTTTCCGGGCTGTACGCACCGCATTGGCAGGAAACGGCGCGCGGCGTCGTGGCGGGGCTGACCCGCTATGCCAATCGCGGACATCTCGCCCGCGCGGTGCTCGAGGCCACTGCCTATCAGACGCGCGACGTGCTGACGGCCATGGAACGCGATTCCGGCATGCGGCTCGCCGAACTGCGCGTCGACGGCGGCATGGTGGTGAACGAGCTGCTGATGCAGTTCCAGGCCGACATGCTCGACGTCGACGTGGTGCGTCCCGATGCGAGCGAGACCACCGCGCTCGGCGCCGCCTACGCCGCAGGGCTCGCGGTCGGGGTTTGGCGCGATGTCGAAGACATTCGCGCCCATTGGGCCGTGAGCCGGCGCTGGCGGCCCCAGATGTCGGCGCAGCGCCGCGAGCACCTGTACCGTTCCTGGCAAAAGGCGATCGAGCGATCCCTCGCGTGGTCGGCGACCGACGCCTGACGGTCGATCGCGGACGCCGAGCGCCCGGCGGCTGACGCCTCACGGAGGTCAACCCGGCGTGGCCTGGTCCGTTGGTCCAAGGGAGGGATCGAGTGTCGAGCGCCGGCTCCGACACTCGCCAACAGCGCCGGCCGATGCCGGCAGTGACAGGAGGAGGCATTCATGGTCACCAAACGCGCAGTCTTGTTGTCGTTTTGCATTGCCAGCAGCGCACTCGTGCTGCCGATCGTGGCGTCCGCGGGGGTCGCTGTGGACATCGACATTGCGCCCCCGGCGCCCCAAGTGGAGGTCGTGCCGGCCCCTCGCCCCGGCTTCGTCTGGGCGCCGGGATATTGGTTCTGGTCGGGAGGTCGGCACGTGTGGGTACCCGGCCGCTGGCGACATGAGCGGCCCGGCTATCACTGGGTTGCCGACCGGTGGGAACAGCGCGGTCCTCACTGGCATTACATCCGCGGGCACTGGGAACGCTGAGCGTCGCGGCTAGCGCCCCGCGGCGGGCCCGCTTCGCACCCCACACCCTGCACACCTCCGCACCGGCACGCACGCGCCGGTGCGGGGGCGCGCCGCGACCGCTCGCCGTCGCGTATGCGATCCCAATAAAAAGATATGTCAAGAACGGCGGCTTTCTCTAGAAACTGTGAGATGCAGTGCGGTCCGCCGCTATGGGAGGACGATCGAATCAGCCAGACTGATGCGGTGCGTGCTCTTGAAGGGATCGTGGGATGACGAGTCGACGAGCGATTTTCCATGCGAGCCTGGGCCTACTCCTCGGTGCGGCCATCGCCGCCGCCGCGGGTTCGCGGGTGCAGCGTCCGAACAACCTGCGCGCCGGCGCCGTCACGACGAGCGCGAACGCCCCTCTGCGCATCGCGGGCGGCCGTAATGCCTCGCAGCGAGCGGACCCAAATGCTGCGAAGTTCGACGCCGCGCTGGCGGAGCTCGCGCGCCATCCCGAGCTCGCCCAGCGCGCGGATCCGATCGGCGCTCTGCGCGCGCTGAATCCGGCCGCGCGATTCAAGCTCTCGGTCAGCGGTGGGGGGGTGCTCGTGCTGGTCGATGCCGTCACGCGCGGCGATCCGCACGCGCTCGGCACTGCGCTCTCGGGTCTCGGGCTCGAGGCTGAGTCGGTCTACGCGAACGACGTCGGTGGCTGGCTACCCGTCAGCCGGCTCAGCGCCGCCGCCGCGCGTCCCGAAGTCAGCTCGCTGCGCGCGGCGATGCCGCATACTCGCGCCGGCGCCGTCGAGAGCCAGGGAGATTATGTGACGCATAGTGCCGCCGTGCGCAGCGCTTTCCCGACCCTCGACGGAGCGGGTGTCACCATCGGCGTGCTCTCGGACAGCTTCAATTGTTTCGCTGACTACGCGGCCTTAGGTTACAGCGCATCCGGGTACACCGGCTACTCGCCTTTCGGTTATCTCGCGACCGCACAGACGGACATCTCGACCGGTGATCTGCCCTCGACCGTCAAGCTCGTGAGCACCACGACCGATGGGCAGTCCTATCCCGGCGAAGGACCCTGCGATTCCTTCACGCCGGGGTACTCGGCCAGCAACCCGTTCGATCTGCCCTTGACCGACGAGGGGCGCGCCATGCTGCAGATCGTGCACGACGTGGCGCCGGGCGCGAGCCTCGTGTTTCATTCGGCCGAGAACAGCGAGGCGGATTTCGCCAACGGCATCGCCGCGCTCGCCGCGGCGGGCGCGAAGGTGATTGCCGACGACGTCGGTTATTACGACGAGCCGTTCTACCAGGACGGGCTCGTCGCCGAGGCTGTCGACAGCGTCGAGGCCGACGGTGTCGCGTATTTTGCGGCGGCCGGCAACGACGGCAACGCGACCGGAAACGAAACGAACTCTGCCTATGAAAATACCAGTCCGCATTTCAACGCCGGGACGGGCACGGGTCTTCAGTCGGGCGAGACGCTTCTGAACTTCGATACCACGGGCGCGACGTCGACCAGCCGGCTGCCGATCTCCATCGGAGAACTCGCGCCGGGCGAGTACGTCGCGATCGTGGTCGAATGGGATCAGCCGTACGTCACGGGGGCGCCCACGAGCGGCGGCGCCACGAGCCGTCTCGATGTCTGTCTCTCGGGAGCGCCGAACTCGTTGATCGTCCAGAACTACGACGGCGACACCACGAGCTGCACGGGACTGAACGCGGTCGGCTCCGATCCGAATCAGATCCTGATCGTCGGCAATCCGACCACCGGCGATGCGACGGGGTCGGGCGAGGGCTACACCAACACCGCCGCGGTCACTCTCTCGATCGGGCTCGGCAGCGGTTCGTCCCCGCCCGGGCGCATCATCGTCGCGGTCGAAACCGACGGCATCGCCGGCCAGGCCATCACGAGCTTCGGCACCAACAGTCCGACCTTGCAGGGCCACCCGGGCGCCTCCGGCGCCGCCGCGGTCGGCGCGGCTTTCTATTTCCAAACGCCGGCCTGCGGCACCTCACCGGCCGTGCTCGAGCCTTACTCCTCCCAAGGCGGCTATCCGATCCTGTTCGACAGCAGCGGCGCGCGGCTGGCGACACCGGTGGTGCGCAACAAACCCGACTTCGTCGGGCCCGACGGCGGGAACAACACGTTCTTGGGATATCCCCTCGACGGGGTGACCACTAATGGCGTGGTCGCATCGGCGGGAGGCGAGCTGTCGACGACGGTTGCCCAGTGCCAGACTCAATCGGACCCCGCCAGTGCTGCGTATGGCGTTTATCCGAGCTTCTTCGGCACGTCGGCAGCAACCCCGCACGCCGCCGCGATCGCCGCCCTGATGCTGCAGGCGAATCCCTCGCTGACTCCTGCGCAGATCTACACGGCGCTGCGCGGCACCGCGCTGCCGATGGGATCGGTCGCGGCGGGCGCCTACAATTATGATTCGGGTGCCGGCTTCATCCAGGCCGACAAGGCGCTCGCCACGCTCGCGCCGGGCGCCCCCTCGCTGACGCTCGCCGCGACGTCGATTGCGCAGGGGAGCTCTACCACGATCACCTGGGCCGCCACCCCCACGGCGACGGCCTGTGCGGCGTCCGGCGGCTGGACCAGCGTTCCGTCGACGAGCGGCAGCCAACAGGTGGCACCCACCAGCCTCGGCACGACCACGTACACGTTGTCATGCTCGAACTCAGCCGGCAGTTCCGCTGCGACATCCGTGTCCTTGACGGTGACCGCTGCGGGCTCGGGCAGTTCCAGCAGCAGTTCGGGCGGCGCGACGAACTCGGGCGGCCATGGCGGCGGTGCGCTCGATGCGGATGCTCTCGCCTTGCTCGCGGGGCTCGCCCTGTTCATCCGAGCGCGCAGGCGCTAGTGCGAGTTCGCTGGCGCGAGTCCGAGTCCGCTGGCGCGAGTCCGAGTCCGCCGGCGCTCCTCGAGAGCTAGGTCTTTGCGCAATCCTTGTTGGCGCGCACGTGCACGGTCGCGTCCTGACCGAGGTCCACGCGGTTCGCGCTCCCGCATTTGCGCGTGAGTCCATTGACGTTGATGGCTTTCCAAGCGACATGGGCGAGACCGTCAGGCCCCGGGGTCACCGAGATCGGCACGCTCGTGAAGCCGTTGATCCGCTCGCCCTGCATGACGATGTTGCGGGTCTGGCTGTTGAGGTCGTACACCGTGACGACCACGTCGTCCGTACCGTCATTGGTGATCGTGATCGGTACCCCGTCCGCAACAGCGGCGGCGCTGCCCATGGCCACCGCGCCCACGGCGACCGCAATGATGATGGCATGATCGTGGCGCATCGTCCCTCCCATTGACCGGCCCCTGGAGCCGTCGAAATCGCAACTATGCCTCGAACGGCAATCGTACCTCGCCGCCGAGCTTTGGGGCAGAGCGTAAGACGTGAAGTTACGTCAGCGCGGGCCTACTCCGGGCCGCGGACGGGGGGGCGGGCGGCCGGCGTGGGCGGTGCCTGCAGTGCACTTCCGATGGCTCGTTCCTCCTCCTGTCACACGCGGTGCCGTTTTTCGTCAAATACCTGATGATTTGTGTTGCCCGGAAGCACCAAGCTCGCATTATGATACGGGGTCTGTCGGCCCTGGCGGTGCGCGCCGGGGGCGAAAGATCGACGTTCGGGATCGATGTCCAGGAGATGTGCAATGAGCGCAAGCAAGATCGAGGCCGCGCAGCAGGCCCCGCGTAATTGGCCGACCACCTTCATGTTCGTCTTCACGACGAGCGTGACCCTGGTGGGCGTACCCTGGTACGGCATCGTGCACGGGTTCCACACTGCCTCGTGGCTCTGGTTTCTCGCGTTCCTGTTCGCCAACGGACTCGCGATCACCTGCGGCTATCACCGCCTGTTCGCCCATTCGACCTATGAGGCGCACCCGATCCTCAAGGTCGTGTACCTGCTGTTCGGTGCCATGGCGCTGCAGAACAGCGTGCTGAAGTGGAGCGCCGATCACCGCGTGCATCACCGTTTCATCGACGATCCGGAACGCGATCCGTATTGCGCGCGGCGCGGCTTCTGGTTCTCCCATATGGGTTGGATGCTGCGCGACCATCCGAGCGGCAACAACGACTTCAGCAGCGTGCGCGACCTCGAGCGCGACCCCCTCGTCGCATTCCAACACCGCCATTATCTGGCGCTCGCGCTCGGCATGAATTTCGGCGCGCCGCTGTTGGTGGGCTGGCTCTCGGGCGACGTGCTCGGCACGCTGCTGCTGGCCGGTTTTCTGCGGCTCGTCGTGAGCCATCACGTGACCTTCTTCATCAACTCCCTCGCGCACATCTGGGGCACTCAGCCATACACCGACTCGAACACGGCCCGCGACAACGGCATTCTCGCGGTGCTGACCTACGGGGAGGGTTATCACAACTTTCACCACATGTTCGCGCACGATTACCGCAACGGCGTGCACTTCTGGCAATGGGATCCGTCGAAGTGGTTCATCGGCGCGATGCAATGGATTGGGCTCGCACGGAATCTCAAGCGCGTGCCTTGGTTCCGGATTCACCGCGCGTTGCTCGACGCACAGTTTCAGCGAGCCGAACGCGAGCTCGCGGAGCACTCCGGCCGGCTGCACATCGAACCGTTGCGTAAGCGCATCGCCGACGAGTACGCGGCGTTTTGCGCGGCCGTGACGGCCTGGACCGAGCTGCGCGAACAGATGTTGGTCGACGCCAAGCGGGCAATGATCGAGCGCTGGAGCCGCTCGGCGCTGCAGGCGCGCCTGCGGGAACTCGAATACCAGCTGCAGTCTCAATACCGCCGGATGCGCGTGTTGCGGGCCCAGCTGGACTCGGGGTCGTAGCAAAGGAGCGGGCGAGGATGAATGCGGCGGCCGAGTCTGCAGCGCCGAGTTCGATAGAGGCAAGACTCTTGCGCCGCTTGCTGGTCAGCGTCGGCAATCCGCCGATCGAATTCCTGCTCGGATGGACCGGTGAGCGCGTCTGGACGCATTCCGAGACGCGCGTCGCGCAGGTGCGGATCGCCGACCGCGCCACGTTGATCGGTCTGATCAGGGACCCTCAGCTGCGTTTCGGGGATGGCTATAGCCGCGGCACGATCGAGGTGACGGGCGATCTCGTCGAGTTCGTGGCCGTGATGTACCGTGCGGCGCGCGGCGCCGGATCCAAGTCCCTGGTCCAACGCCTGGTCGACGTGCTGCACCGGCCACGACGCAACACGCTCGAGGGCTCCCGCGACAACATCCACCGCCACTACGATCTCGGCAACGACTTTTATTCGTTGTGGCTCGGTCCGAGCATGTCCTACACCTGTGCCTACTATCCGGCGCCGACCACGACGCTCGACGCGGCACAAATCGCCAAGATGGATCACGTCTGCCGCAAACTGCGGTTGCAGCCTGGGGATTCCGTGGTCGAGGCGGGCTGCGGCTGGGGAAGCCTCGCCCTGCACATGGCGAGCCGCTACGGAGCCCGGGTGCGCGCCTTCAACATCTCGAAGGAACAAATCGCGTACGCACGCCGGCAGTCCACGCAGCTCGGGCTCGACTCGAGCGTCGAGTTCGTGGAGGACGACTACCGCAACATCGCCGGCAAGTACGACGTCTTCGTCTCGGTCGGTATGCTCGAACACGTCGGGCGCGAGAACTACGGCGAATTGGGCCGTGTCGTGCGCCGGGCGCTCCACTCCGGGGGGCGCGGCTTGATCCATTCGATCGGCCGCAACCGGCCCGCGCGCCTGCATCCGTGGATCGAGCGGCGCATCTTTCCCGGGGCGTATCCGCCCTCGCTCGCCGAGATGATGCAGATCTTCGAGCCCTCGGGCCTCTCCGTGCTCGACGTCGAGAACCTTAGGCTGCACTACGCGAAGACGCTGCGCCACTGGCTCGAACGTTACGAGGCGGCGGTCGACAAGGTGCGCGCCATGTTCGACGACAAACTGGTACGCATGTGGCGGCTCTACCTCGCCGGCTCGGTCGCCGCATTCGAGACCGGCGTGCTACAGCTGTTCCAGGTGCTGTTCACGACGCAAGAGAACAACGAGATTCCCCTGACCCGGCGCTTCATGTACCCGGATTGACGCGGACGGTTTCCATGCGCAACTGCGATGTCATCGTCGTCGGCGGCGGCCCGGCCGGTGCAGCCGCCGCGGGCAGGCTGCGGGAGGGCGGAGCGGAGGTACTGGTGCTCGATCGGCATGCGTTCCCGCGCCACAAGCTCTGCGCCGGCTGGATCACGCCCGCCGTGGTCGCCGACGTGGACTTGAAGATCGACGAGTATCCGCATGGGTTTCTCTCCTTTCGCCGGCTGCACTTCTACCTGAAACGCCTGCGTGTGCCGGTGCCCTGCCTGCAGCATTCGATCCGGCGCTACGAGTTCGATGCCTGGCTGCTCGCGAAATCGGGTGCGGAAGTCGTGGAGCACACCGTCAAGGCCGTGCGTCGCGAGGGCGACGGCTTCGTGATCGACGAAGCGTTCCGCAGCCGCCACGTGATCGGCGCCGGCGGCACGTCCTGTCCCGTGCACCGCGCGCTGTTTCGCGATGCGCTTTCCCGCCCGCGCCTGCAGCAGACCGTCACGCTCGAGATCGAGTTTCCGTTCGACTGGCGCGATCCGGACTGCCGCCTGTGGTTCTTCGAGGCCGGTCTGCCCGGTTACAGCTGGTACGTACCGAAGGCGCGCGGCTGGCTCAACGTCGGCATCGGCGCGATGGCACAACGCCTGAAACAGCGTGGCGAGGACATTTGGCTGCACTGGCGCCGCTTCGCCGCGAAGCTCGAGCAGCAGTTCGGCATCGTGCCGCCGCGGGAACCGACCGGCTACAGCTATTACGTGCGGGGACCGCAACACACGGCGCAGATCGGCAATGCATTGCTGTGCGGTGATGCGGTCGGTCTCGCGACCCGCGATTTGTGCGAGGGGATCGGTCCGGCGATCAAGAGCGGCCTGCGCGCCGCCGACTCGATCCTGAACGCCACGCCCTACTCACTCGACGGCGTGACGGGTGCGAGCCTGGGCGGCGGCATGATCTCGCGCGCCATGGACTGGGGTTTCAA
>Ga0116229_10011218_pt1 | contig 13277 bp, 5 predicted proteins | sample S1TSphgellanicum_3_FD_87313 | JGI IMG/M metagenome (GOLD analysis project Ga0116229, IMG submission 87313) | Host-associated microbial communities from peat moss isolated from Minnesota, USA - S1T2_Fc - Sphagnum magellanicum MG | ecosystem: Host-associated > Plants > Peat moss > Unclassified...
TATACAATGGAGTCAAAGGATCAACTTTTATTTGTTGATTTTTCTTTTCATCCAATTCACCTTGTCATTTGCAATTAATGTCTCATGTGACTTGTCCAAGGCGACTAATGAGATTTTAGTCACAAATGTCGCTTGTAACTAATTTTTGTCATAAAGACCAATCGAAAATACATGTTTTTCTTCTTGTGATAGTGGAAATATTGATAATCCCACTATTGCTACCATTGCAACAACAATTTCGACACTAGAGGAGGTGTTTGTTATACATCAAACATGACAAAAGGAGGGACTTCTAAGATACTTGGTGGGTCACCCACCAACTTCTAATATCTTGGAAGAAAATGACATTTAATCAAATCATCAATAGACAGTGGAGGGGCAAGAAAATATGGAAGGAAATAGTTATGTTATAAACACAGTAGTGGATGGTCCTCTTCTCCCAGGAAACATAATCCACAAGGTAGTAGATGATGTAGGTGATAGAGTGTTCAACTATCGTTGTTGAAAACCCCTTCATTAAATAGGGTCCAGGTTTGTAATCATTTACAGACATAGCTATCGGTGTCGAATCTAATGATGGGGGCATACCTAGAATCAATAGTTATATATATGGATCTAGTTTGGTATTGGGTAAGATTAATGCCAATTTTGAAGCACAACCATTGAAAGTGCTGGTGGTTAAAGATTTAAGTTTCCAGGCAAACTCTCAATTGAAGAATGAAAATAATAACCAAACGTAGAGGGAGTCACTTGAAAAGGCGAATGTTTCTATAAACACCTCCATGTGTTTGGAGGAGAATGCTAATGATAAGGCTTTCAAGGACATAATGCTAAAGGAGGTACAAAAAACTAAGCTTCAAGTGCACAATATTCATGTTAATGGAGGAGACATGTATAGGGAGCCACCATTAGCCTTTGCCATCTTAAGGATGACCCACCAAGAACATAGTGAGGATTGGGAGGTGGTTGCGGAGTTGCCTACATTAAAAAAACTGTTCTTGAAACTTTAGGCAATGAGGCAAATTTTGACCCATTTCAAACTTGTAGAGAATATAGTCGAGATTATCAACGTATAGTGAAGTTTATAGTCACTATAGTTTTGGTTGAGGATGTGGAACAACTTATCTTCTTGCATTGAGTGGAAATGTTGTTTTATGCAAGTGGATTTTAGACCAGGCTTTAGCCATTTACATCAATTCCAAGTATTTCTTGATGGTTGTTTCGAGGTTTTGGAAGTTTTTAAAAAATTGGCCACCATCATATTTAAGAGTGATGTTGATCAAAATGGGACCTAGTAATGAGGATATATGGATTTTGGATTTTGGAATTTTGGAATTTTTGGATCTTACACTAAATAGTGGGAATCTTTTTGGCCAATGGTGAATCAATTAGTTTCTAAGGTTTTAACTTACTAATCTTTTTGTAATTATTTATACATTTTTTGTTTTGTCAAATTTTAAAGATCGAAGCCATTTCTTATTTTTGTGATCAATGGAATGCTTAGAATTAAATGCAAGTTTTTATTTACATAACTCTAACATTAAATTATATTTCAAAGCCCTAATATCATAAGACTTGATAGATGACATTATCATTGAAAAAAAATTATATTGTTCATTTTTTTATTATAATCCAAATTTAAACTTACAAGGTAAATTTTAATTCAAAACTTTAACTTCAATTGACAATTTTATATTAACCTTAAAGTATTATGAACCACAAATAAATAAAAAATCTAAATTCACACAAAATATTTTTTATTTAAAATAACTACAAAAATTCTATCAATAGTTAAATATAACAAATTATTATAAAATTTCTTTTGATTGACAGAAATTCATGGACAAAAACTTATATATAAATATATATTTTGATATCAACATCAATATTATAAAAGTTGTAGTATAATTTGAACATATAAATTTGTCATTATGTTAACTTTACAAATAGTTGAAAATTGTAAAATCTATCATGTGATTGTAATAAGTTATAATCATGTATATGCTTCAATATTGTAACTATAATAATTTAATGTTATTACACATGTATAAACACATATGCACATACACACAAACACATACAAATAAATCATGTGCACAATAGTATATGCATTTGTATATATACATAAATGCACATGTACAACATTTTATATATTGATAGGGCCAACATGTTTGTGATGCCTTGTTTATTCATATATAAAGGTTATTTTTACTACCTACCTATTAACAACGTGCTTATGGGTTGTTAGTAGGTAGGTAGGAAAGGAAAAAATAAATTAAGGTAATCACCATGGTTAACTAGGGTACTGAAACCCAACAAAAAACAATTTCCTAACCACTTATCATTCATCCTTCATGGTGCACTAGTGAGTGTTGGTTCATTGTGGCTGGGAAGACAAGGAAGCGCCAAGCATGAATAACCACATAAGGTGCAAGCTTTCAGTCAATCTAGTACATTAAAATTGTTTTGTTCTGTGACGCAAAAACAATGGCATTCCACATTGTTATTAATAATGCAATCTTCATTTGGGAAGGAGATGATGATTTGCATTTGGGAAGGATTAATCATCGTCGAATTAATCTGTCATCCCACATTAATTGCATCTCTTTTTTTTTCTCTCTATGGATTATATTTAGTTCCAATGTTGTAAGGAAAAGGATAAGAGTCATGATAAGCTTACCCATAAGCTTCCCTAAATCTTTTATGCAAGAGGAGCTCATGACTAGAACAACTTCTAGAACTTGTCTTTCAAGAATTGTCTCTTCTTTTACATCTCTAATAAAAAGGATCCAAGGTTTTATTTGAGCATTAAAATTTAGACGGGAAGTATGGAAGAGCAAGCTTTAAGTGTAACTTTAGAGGCCCTGAGGAAAGGCTAGTGCATTGCAATTTTGGACTCAAAATCTAGGGAGGTTGAAATTGACCTTTTCTTCCTAACAACTTCTTCTCTCCTCTTTCTTTGACAACTCTAAGGATTGAAGCAAGAGGGGGGTTGTACATCTATGTGGTGCACAAAGTCGCTTCTACCTTTGGTTTCCCCTTTATTGAAGAGGTATCCACTACCCACCCACAACTCTTTTTCTTTTATTTCTAGCAAATTCCCATCATTTCCACTTTCTAAGCTTCTTGAAAAACAATTGGTAGCTTGGTTTCTAGTATAATTTCTAGAGTAGTTCTCCAGTTAGGGTTCTTGTAGCTATGTTTGGCTTGTTTAATGAGGATCTGCTATAACAACACTAATTTAATTAAGTACCCAATTGAGAGATGTTAAGGTTCTGGCACTAAATGTGTCAAACTTAAAAATCTATAAATAAGCTTACAAAACACAAAACAATACTACAAGATTAGCATCCATTCATAAGAACCTGAATAAATTGATCTTGTATTATGTCAATGCTTGAAAGAAACCTTAGTCGAACATTACTTTGACGATTTTAGTCATTAATTCCAATTATGGCAAGCAAGGAAAATAAGAACAAGTATTTGGAAGCTGAAAATTATGACCCCCCTTGGGTAAGATTAGCTTAAACAAAATATTTGAAAAAATTGCACATATGTTCATGAAGCAAAATTATGGACATGCATTTGAACTAGTTAAAGGGTGTTTTGCCTTGATAGGTATTAGGTAGTATAAACTTAATGGAGAAGTATCCAATATTGCAACACATGGGAAAGGAGAAGAAGTAGATGCGCCAAGGGTCATGCTTAATGGGATTTTCAATTGATCACAAGAGCTTGAAAATTGCTGCTCCTGATGTGGAAAATAATTTCACATGTCGTTGGCTTGTAGAGCTTTGGTAGGAGGTTGTGAACTTCAAAAATGAGGTTGATAGATAAGAAGACTAAGTTGTTTGGTGAGGAGTTTCATACCTTAGGCCACATCGTTTCGTGCATTGAAAATGTGGGTGGTTTACAAGTGTGGAATGGACACATTGAACTTTCAATGGCTTTTGCAAAATTGGCAAGCGTTGCTTTTATTCTAGTATGTCAAAATCCTTTCTATAAAACCTCAAGCATTCCAAAGTTGTTAAGCTGACATATTCCCTTTTTTGATATCACAATAATGTTGTTTGGTTGTTTCATGGGGTTGTTGATGGTGTTTATTGATTTTAATTTCTTTTGAATTGAATATGACAAATGGAGTCATTTCATAATGAACTTGGTTGGGCCTTTTCACATTCCACAAGAACTTACAATTTGATCTAAATTGTACTAATTTACAAATGTCACTTAAATGTAGAAATGTTTTAGGACTTCCAACCTTTATTGAATGTGGAGGATGCAATGAAAAATACTTTTATGCATTTGTATTAGTGGATACACATTAGAATCAACAACAACAACAACAATTGTTCAAGTATGTTGAATGCTAGTAGTTGTGTAATTTTTTTTTCATGTGGATGGATGAAATTTTGAATGGTTTACTTTCAAGTTGGGTGTGTCATGTTATGCAAGGATGGTGACAATTTTAGAGCACTACCACCAGAGGTAACTAGAACTTGGGCATTAGGGGAAAAAAAAATAAAATCCTTAATTGGGCCAGATATTATCAAGGTTCTTCAAGGTGGAGCAAGATCCTAACCATTTGAAAATTTCAAAAACATCAATTATTTCATATTGGATTGTTAGAATTTTGTGTAGAGAGAGAGGTTGAACAATTTATTCATTTAAAATATGGGTTGAAAATCATGGAGTTGAATTTTTGAAAATGTCTGATTAATGTGGGTGGTGACCTTGTGTAGATGATTTATTTGAACTACTGTTTGAAGTTTGAGTTACTAAATCATGGCAATGATTTCAAAGTTAGGGAAAAACAAAATCTAGCAAGATCTTGTCAACATGTCTAATGATATTCACAAAGGACCCTCATTAGACAACTTATCAAGAAAAAGATAACATTAGTTGCTTATTATTAGAACCATCAATAGCGTATTATTGTGGGCAACCATTGTAACCATGACTTGCAATGAAGTATTCCCATTGTGAGTTGAGTACATTAAGTAATGCATTCATCGAATGGTTGTCATAGAAGCCTTTAAGGGCCAAAAACATCCACACTTGCCTAGAATGTTATTTGAATTTTTGTCATTAAATTCGAGTTATATGATTGTTGGTAGATGTTATATCAAGTGGATTAAAAAGTTGGTCCATCAAGGATGAAGATTGAAAATGGTGATGAAGAGATTTTTTTGTGAAAATAAGAAAACTTAACTGATGATTCTTCGGTGCAACAAAAGGTCGACATATCTATTCCCTCTTGTGATGGTCTTCTTGCATCCAAAGGTCATAATCATAGAATGTTATAAACTTGTCAAATGGCCTGAAATCCTTTTGTTACAATGCAAAAAAAAATTAAAATCCATTTCATACCTAGTTATTACTAATGCAAAATTAAATTTGCTTATATGTTTTTAACTTGTAATCTTTGATAAGATTTCAGAATGATGATCATTATATTGGATTTTAATTCATGATTTTATATGTTGCATCTTAATTGATGATCATCCTAGTGATTTTCCATACACCAATGACATTTCATAATTGAGTATCTTTCTGGTTTCATAATAGCTTTACTTTTCCTGCAAAAGATGTGATAAATATGTCACAATCAACTTTCTCTTTATTTTGAATTCATAATATCCTTACTTTCCAAGCAAAAGACTTGAGGAAATAATAATAACGGCTCCATCTTTTCTAGGTTGAAACTTGAAATTAGCATATGCATGATTACATGATATAAAAGACTATAGAAATTTTTAATAGGTTGCATCTCTAGGATCACTATTACATCATGTGAAAGAATTCAAAAATGATGAAAACCTACCAATTATCAATAAAACAAAGAACCCAACAAAGGGGGAAAAAAAGGTATAAGATGGAAGGACCCCAAGTCCTAGCAAAATAAGAATACTCCAAAGAGGGCAAATTGCAAGGGGAACAAGAACAAATCAAGTGTTTAACCCTCCCCCCCCAATTGCAATAAGCATATTAAATAAGGAGAGGGGAGGAACACCTAAAAGAATGCCTAGCTTAGACAAACCTTCACCTATAATAATAACACACCTCAAAATAAAGGTTGCCTATGCTCGCTATAATGCCATTAACACCCTTTGCATGTAAAATGAAGGCAAAACTTTAAGAACATTGAAATAAGTTATTCTTAAGTCCCAAGGTTCCATTCCCTTCCTAAGGTAGTTTCATTTTTCATACCTAGATTTTGTGAGAAGTTTTGCCAGTACTTCTTCCACAATGACCGTTGATGAAAGACTATAACTCAAATGTATTTGTGTAGCCTATGTCATTGGCTAGAATGTGAATTGGTTCCCCATTTTTTCCTTCCAAAACCATTTTTTTGTAATTTAATTGAATTTTGAACAAAAAAACTAGTCAAAATTCAATATTTTTTGCAAATGTCATTGAATTTATGCAAATCCAAACACCTTCATTAAATCGTATGAATTGAAATTTTTCTAACAATGCCAAAAGTGTGCCCAAATTCCATTATATATATTTTTATTTAAATGAATTTTCAATGCAAAAATAATTTTCAATAACTTCTGCACAATAAGTTGAAACATTATGAAACCAACTTGATACACCCTTATTCATTGAAAGCTTTCCAATGACACCAAGAGCATGACAAGATGCACCATGGTTTGGGAGATTTCAATGTGACAAACAAATCAAATAAATTACTTTCTTTTGTAGATAAATATTGGAGGTTTTTAAAGACCATAAGTGAATTTTTTTTTAAAAAAAATCTTCATTCTAATATTCTATTTTAGTGTGTAATCAAAAATATTTTTAAATGATTAAAGATTTGTACGTCATATTTGGTTTCTAGCCAAATTTGGCTAAATCTTCTTAGGGATGATAATTATTTTTATTATAAACAAAAATTCCTAAAAAGGAACAATGACCATCACCTACATAGTGTATATTGGCACCTTCACTTTTTATGTGAAATCTTTATTATAAAAACTCCACATATGCATCTTACACCAAATTTCAAATGAAATATAGCCAATATATGCATTGTTGGGACATTTGGGCCAATAAACTAGGTTTTGGTCAATAATCACATGATTCAATAGTTGAAATGGGTGAGTTCATTGCTCCATGTGGAAGTGTTCAAGAATTATCACTAGTTTGTCAAAACACACTCACATGTGACATTGGATAGCTTGACATGATTTTTTGTGTTTATGCCAATTGGATTGAATGTTTCACCTATTGATGAATGTGATAAGAGTTCATGAAACATTACCCTAGCATTCTCTTTTCTGCCATGAATTGTTGTGCTTTGCTTTGGCAAGAGGTTGGTCAAGTCTTGTAAAATCTTGGAGACAAACAGTGAAACATCCTTAATGCCAAAACTTTCTATTGTGTTTCCAATGACATTTCTTAGTTTCCTTACCAATACAATGATAAAAAATGGAATGAATTTTCCTCAATATAAGACATAATATTATCAGTCTAGGATCCACACTCTTGAAGTAGGATTGAAAAATGAAATATAAGACTTAATTAAGCTCAATATGCAAGATTGGGTTTCATAGAACAAAAGTGGAGTTGTAACCCAAGAATCCAATTCCTAACACAAGATTACATGTCTTAATCAAGAATTGAGGATCCTAAATCATGGATCCAATTTTCTAAAAACTATGAAGCAGTAAATGTTCCTACAAAATCAAAGACTCGTATTCCCAATTCAAAAGGATTTAATTCATTTCCTTCCAAAATTTCCTATATTTTGGAAAATTATAAGGTCTTGTACTAAGATTTGTTAAGGATTTTAAATTCTTGAAACCACACCTTGGTTCCCACAAAAATTAGTGGTTTGACATTTCTTGTGATAAAAATTATGAAGGTGCATTAATTGATCTTGACCATGTGCATGTAAGAAATTCATTAAGGATGATATCAAAAAGGACAGTAAGACTCAATGAACTAGATTGATTCATGTGCATCAAGATTAAGGACTAAAAGAGAACAATGAAAAATTGATTGTTAAAGAGGATAGATCTTAAAACAAAACATACAAATCAATGGAAATAAATAACATAAACATGTACACAACAAAATGTATTAAAAATTGTGTTTCACACATGTAAAAATGAAATGTTGGGTGTTTCCATGGGGAGTGATTGTACCATATTTGCTTCTATTTTCATGCCCACCCTTCCTTGAACATCCTTGGAATCTAGTTTTAAACCCCAAGTTGCACACCAATTTGTAATAAAAATGGCATTACAAAAAGGAACAACACAATGGGACAAAGTTATGTGTATTCTCCTATACACCAAGTGTGATAGGCATGTTCGACAGAGGTCGTCAATAAATTATTGCAACTAAATCACAATCCACAAAGATGACATGTGGGGTAGTTGCAAGATAGGGCGACTCATTTTTTCATCACATTTGATTTTTAACATATTGTATTCTATTCAAATGTCATAAACATATGGTGAAATCATCAATTTGACAAAAATATTCACAAATTAAAAATACCAAATTGAATAAGAATATGCAAATAATCATGAAATTCAAAAAATAACACTAAACATATAGTCATGAACTTTCATTAAATTATTATAATTGTAGTATTTAAATTTGATTACTATAAAAATATGAATAATTAATGTGAATATTTTGTACTTCTAATAATTACTAATTGTAAATAAATAATTTTAAGTTATAAATTAAATAATTTATTATAATTTAATTACAATAAGTACATGAATTATTCATATTATAGTAAAATTACCATAAGAATTAGAAATCTTAATTTAAATTATAATCATCAATATTACACATTATGACTGCAATTACATATTATATAATTTTTGATGAATTTTTAACATTGTAAAAAAAGATTAGGGTAAATGTTTATATTAGAAAAAAATTATTTATTGTAAATAAATAATTATAAATAATAGATATATCAATTTTATAGTAATGATGATACTTACATTAATTACTCTAACTACATTATGATTAATGTAAAAAGATTAAATATGGATTTTAATTATACATTTTAAGTTATAAATAATTTGATTATTTATGATAATTTGTAACCTTTTTTTTGCTAGTTAATTTAATTACAATAATTATACGATAATTATTGTACTTGCTTTTTATACACCTATAGATGATTGATGTTTTGCCACCTTTACATATACCCTAATATGAGGCTAATATACAATAATAGTTTTTTCAAACCATGCATAACTAATCTATGAATGTGGAGTACATAACATATACATAAGGCTTATTATACATAATTGTTAGTTACCATAACATAAAACACATGACTTACTCTATACAAAATTAGTAGCATACATAACTCAATGTATAAATAACTAATTAATTACCATTTTCTTGGTCACTTTTGCAACTAATGGGCCATACAAAGGCCTTTTAAGATGAAAATAATGTGAATATTTATCCCATTGGAAGAATGAAAAACCTATAAATAGTTGCAACATAGTCATAAATGTGACCAAAAAATGTGTGATATAATTTCAATTGTAGATGTAACCAATTTTAGTTGTAAACGACAATTAATCGCATGTAGTCACAAATCATTTGGTTACATTTTAATTTTTTTCTACTAGTGACAATGCTCTTATTGATGAAAAGGTCCTTTCTTTTCTTGGGCATTAAACTATCCATGTCCATATATATTTTCTCATGCATTGAAGTATACACAAAATTAATGTTATTATATTTTTTTTCCATGCCAAATTTCTTTCAATAGGGAGTTGGGTGAAAGGTCACATCTTGATGTGAATAATGTTTTCTTGAAAGTTGAATCATTTTTGCCCACCATCTATCATGGAACCTAGGATTTGAATGTTTATGAAAAATCATTAATTAATTTGATAGTTTTCAAAATCTAATTGTTTGGATCTTTCAAAGAGAAGGAACATATTTTCATCATTGTGGTTTTATTAGTTTTGACAACCTTGATAAATATTTGTTTTTTAAAACTAGAACCATGCATACGAATGTTTGTAGAACATGGCACAATGGTTGTTGTCACATTGATTAATTAACACTTGCAATTGAAGTGTTGACATAGTATGCAAGAATGCCCAAAATTTATTTTTTGCCTTTCAATTTGTAGTTGTAGTTGAGAAACAATCTCACTATGCACTTGCAACAAATACATTAGTCCCAATCTCAATGTCATCCATCCATGTGTGATCTATCATCCATCACTATGTTTTGTGATTGACCAAAGTAGTTAAATATGGGACTTTTTTAGTTGACACACCACCTCGGGAGGCTTGACCATAGATTATGTAATTTTCAAAGTCAATGTTTCAACTAGAATTCAATTGTAGACCATGTGGGTGCTAAGAATATTCCATGAGCTCCAAAATAGTTGGGATTTGCCTTCACTTGTCCACCAAAAGAGTAGGCAATTCAATTTACTTAGCAATTGTGAAATTTTTTTAAAAATATTCAAAAAATTATAATTGAAACGTAGTTGAAGATAACGTCAAGTCGAAGGTGGGTCGGTTGAAAAATAAGGGTTTCCTAATAGTGATTTAGTTGGTGATAAATGAAGGTAATTCTTTCAAATTGAAAGACCTTAACAAATTAAGTTCCTTGAATGCATTAAATTGGCCAATAAATGTAAGTAATTCCTACAATATTACATTATCACAATTAAAACTTTTGGATTGCATTTAATTGGCCAATGTATAGGTAAGTAATTATTGCAAGTTAAAGGATTCACACAAATCAAGATTTTCAAGTGCACTCAATGACTAACATATGAAAGTAATTTTTTCAAGTTGGAACACTCTAACAAATGAAGCTTTTTTGGATTGTACTCAATTGGTCAATAAATGAAAGTAGTTATTTCAAGTTAAATCACCTTGACAAATGAAGCACTTTCAATGCATTCAATTCGCCCCTAGATGAATGTACTTCTTTCACGATGTTTTCAAGTGGGAAAAATCTTATAAATAAATATTTGTAGTGTTTTCAATTGGTGAATAGATGAAAGTAGTTTTTTCAAGTTGCAACACTCGTACAAATAAAACTTTTGGAGTGCATTCAATTGGCCAATACATAAATGTAATTATTTCAAGTTGTAACACCCTAACAAATCAAGCTTTTGGGTTGCATCCAATTAGCTAATACATGAAGGTACTTCTTTCAAGTTGGAATACCTTAACAAATCAAACTTTTGGAGTGCATTCAATTCACCAATAGATAAATGTAGTTCTTTCAAGTTCAAACACCCTAACAAAATAAGCTCTTGGAGTGCATTCAATTGGCCAATAGATGAAGGTAATTTTTTCAAGTTGGACCACCTTAACAAAATAAGCTGTTGAAGTGCATTCAATTAACAATAAATGAAGGTAGTTTTTTCAAGTTGGACCAACCCAACAAAATAAGCTTTTGGACTGCATTCAATTGGTTAATCGATGAAGGTAGTTCTTTCAAGCTAGAACACCTTGACAAATCAATTGTTTGGAATGCATTCAACTGCCAATAGATGAAGGTAATTCTTTCAAATTCAAACACCTTGACAAATCAAGCTTTTGGATTACATTCAATTGGTTAGTAGATGAAGGTAGTTCTTTCAACTTGGAACATTCCCACAAATGAAGCTTTAAAATTGCGTTCAATTGGCCAATAAATGAAGATAATTCCTTCAAGTTCAAACATTTTCACAAATCAAGGTCTTGGAGTGCATTCAATTGGCCAATAAATGAAGGTAGTTGTTTCAAGTTGGAACATTCTAACAAATGAAGCTTTGGGAGTGCATTCAATTGGCCAATACATGCAGGTAATTCTTTTAAGTTGGAACACCCTAACAAATCAAGCTCTTGAAGTGCATTCAATTGGCTAATACATGAAGGTAGTTCTTTCAAGTTATAACACCTTGACAAAACAAATTGTTGGAGTGCGTTCAATTGGCCTATAGATGAAGGTAGTTCTTTCAAGTTGGAACACCTTGACAAATCAAGCTCTTCAAGTCTGTTCAATTGGCCAATAGATGAAGGTAGGTCTTTCAAGTTGGAACACCCTGACAAATCAAGCATTTGGAGTGCATTCAATTGGCCAAGAGATGAAGGTAGTTCTTTCAAGTTGGAACACCTTGACAAATCAAGCATTTGGAATGCATTCAATTGACTAATAGATGAAGGTAGTTCCTTCAAGTTGGAACACCCTGACAAATTCAACTCTTGGAGTGCATTCAATTGGCCAATAGATGAAGGTAGTTCTTTCAAGTTGGAACACCCCTGCAAATTAAGCTTTTGGAGTGCATTCAATTTGCTAATAAATGAAGGTAGTTCTTTCAAGTTGGAACACCCCCATAAATTAAGCTCTTTGAGTGCGTTTAATTGGCCAATAGATAAAGGTAGTTTTTTCAAGTCAGAACACCCCCACAAATTAAGCTCTAGGAGTGCGTTCAATTGGCCAATAGATGAAGGTAGTTCTTTCAAGTCGGAACACCCCCGCAAATTAAGCTCTTGGAGTGTGTTCAATTGGCCAATAGACAAAGGTAGCTCTTTTAAATCGGAACACCCCTGTAAATTAAACTCTTGCAGTGCGTTCAATTGGCTAATAGATGAAGGTAGTTCTTTCAAGTTGGAACAACATGACAATTGAAGCTTTTGGAGTGCGTTCAATTGGCCAATAGATGAAGGTAGTTGTTTCAAGTTGGAACACCCTGACAAATTAAACTCTTGGAGTGCGTTCAATTGGCTAATAGAAGAATGTAGTTCTTTCAACTCAGAACACCATGACAAACCAAATTCTTGGAGTGTGTTCAATTGGCCAATAGATGAAGGTAGTTCTTTCAAGTTGGAACACCCTAATAAATGAAGCTTTTGGAGTGCTTTCAATTGGTCAATAGATGAAGGTAGTTCTTCCAAGTTGGAACACTCTGACAAATCAAACTTTTGGAGTGCGTTCAATTGGCCAATAGATGAAGGTAATTCTTTCAAGTTGGAACACCCCTGCAAATTAAGCTCTTCGAGTGTGTTCAATTGACCAATAGATGAAGGTAATTCTTTCAAGTCAGAACACCCCCACAAATTAAGTTCTTGGAGTGCGTTCAATTGGCCAATAGATGAAGGTAGTTCCTTCAAGTTGGAACACCCTGACAAATCAAGCTGTGGGAGTGCATTCAATTGGCCAATAGATGAAGGTAGTTTTTTCAAGTGGGAACACTTCGACAAATCAAACTCTTGGAGTGTGTTCAATTGGTTAATAGATGAAGGTAATTCTTTCAAGTAGGAACACCCTGA
>Ga0116229_10011221_pt1 | contig 13275 bp, 7 predicted proteins | sample S1TSphgellanicum_3_FD_87313 | JGI IMG/M metagenome (GOLD analysis project Ga0116229, IMG submission 87313) | Host-associated microbial communities from peat moss isolated from Minnesota, USA - S1T2_Fc - Sphagnum magellanicum MG | ecosystem: Host-associated > Plants > Peat moss > Unclassified...
TGGGGCACAATGTTGGTTAACGGAGGGTCAAGAATCGGATGAAGAAATGCAGCCCATCCTATGGACAGAATGGCCAAACTGTTGCATTGGTGGGTGCTGGTTCACTCTGGCCCAGTTCGTTCGTAGGCTTCATAATTGTGGTCTCACAAAACTCGAAGAACTGGTTGAAATATAGGATCGTGGTTCTCACAAATTTTTGGAAAAAGTCAATATGAGAGCCCACAAAACCAATCCTTTTTTGTAGGCTCTTTTTGTATGTTCTTTTGAGATTTTTAAATAACTGGAAGTAGCAGTTATTGACAAAATCAAATACCCACCCCACCACTGGACTATACTAGTGTTGGCTGGTTGGTGAGAGAACATAGCTTTGGTAATTCATCATTTTTGAAGTTTTCTGAAAACTAGTCATTGAACCTATCCACTTTGGTAGGTAGGATTCAGAGAATCCAAAAAGACCCAGATATAAAAAAAATATTATTATAAATTGCACCAAATGTGGTGCAATTGTCTGTTGCTGAAGGAAAGCCAGATAACCAACAGACAATGTTTCTCTGGAACATTTTGGTGACAGTCATCTAGCTAGCTCTCAAAGGCTTGTGTCTTGAGTTGGAGATTTCTTGGAGATTGAGCAAGCCACCTTGTCTCCACTCTGGCTTTAATGGCTGGGATTGCTTGTGTGCTACAAGGCTCAAAGGAAGATGAAGGCCCACCATGCTTGTGTGTGCTCCAAAGGCTCAAATGAAGATGAGGGCATGGGCACACTTACAGTCAATAAGGTCATTTGTAAAAAGAAACCTGAACCCTATAACCTACCTCGGTGGTATCGTTGAGCAAATTCCCAAGGTGGGTATTTGATAACCAATCCTTATGCAAAACAAGCAACTAATATCAACAACAATAATTGGGTTAATTGGTAACTGAGTGTATTAGTTTGACAATATAACATGCGGGTGGGTCTTCAAATTTTGAAGTCTTTTTGTTTTTTGATACCCCATGGAATGCCATAAAAAATGAAAATTTTAAAACTGCCAGTTCTGGGGGAAAAATCTCATTAACAAGATTTGTATTCAAAGTTCATGGCAGATTGCCAATGCTATGAATTGGTCTGAAAAATGGCTTCCACGAATGCCTCAAATGCACAATCCTTACAATGTACAGCTGCCAGTACTCACATGCTCTCAAGGACATGCATGCACAAACTTATTCAGTAATCTGTGAAATGGAAATGAAACAAATACACCAAGATAGATAGCTATCTGGTCTGAGCTTTCTGGTTTGTAGCAAAGCTTGACTTCTATAGAGACTTAGAAGCTTTGTCCTAATCCATCTGTACATTTAAAACTTTGGTGAGTAGAGAAAAACAGCTGGCCTGATCTGCTGCAGGAAACAATCAGAGTTTTCTCAATGTCTACTAGAGGCAAAGGACCATGTGCTTCACACATATGTACATGTTCAGTGAGTTAGAAAAGTCAGCTTAGAGACATGGACAAGTCATCAAATTTACTGCCCACAACTCAAAATTCAATCAGAGTTCCATGTGCTTTGAAACATCAAGCTATCTATCCAGGCTTCTAATTGTCCTGGACAGAAGCTTGGTCAAAATCGACAAACTGTAACGTTCTTGAATTTACCAACACAAATTGAATCCATGTTGGGGCATACAACTCTCAAGCTACCTATCCAAGACTTCTTTGTCTAGGTATGCAGCTCAACCCAAATCAATCAAGCTGTAGAGTGTAAGGTTTTCTGCAACTTGGAGAGTTGCTGTGAACTGCACACTAACAATCTCATGACAATTGTAAACATAATCTTCACTGGGTAGTAACATAATCTCACGAGAATTGTAAATATGCAGTCAAACCACTAGCTTGAAACCATACAATTCTGCTCAGAAGTGTACAAGTATCAAAAGTGTTTCAAGAGCAAAGAGTACACCTGATCAAGCCATTCTCATTACAATTGGGGCACCGTTTCACATCATAGGTATCTGTGAGGATCTTGCAGCTTCCGTTGCATTCTGTACAGGGCACAAAACGAATCCCTCCACAACAGTCACAGACTTGTCTAGAAATTCGTACAGGCAAAGTCTTGACCAAGTCAGCGAGCAAGGCGTCCTCATGCAACTCGAAAACTTCTTCTGCTCCCCCTATGTAGTGACCCTTGATGAAAACTCTAGGGACTGGCACTGGTTTCCCAAAGAGGGCTTTGAGCTCCTCTCGGAAGCCGGCATGCATTGACACATCTCTTTCATCCACATACACATTGAAGCTCTCCAGTATCATCCTCAAGTTGTTACAGCTTTCAAATGTTTTTCGAATCCCCCGTAAGCTGGTCGTGTATAGCACAACTCTGTCCTGTCCGCCTGGAGGGCACTTGAGTTCATACCTTGACAGAGGATCCAGATCCTTCTGCTCCTCAACATCAATGGGTGAGACCTCCTCACAAGAAGATGTCTTTTTCTTAGTGCATCTCATTGTCAACAGTGAAACAGACTTCTGCATTTCTGAATTGGTAGTTTTGGTTGTTGACTCCTGCTGCTGCTCATAGAAGGTCCTATGTGAGCTATGCTGCTGCAAATTGTCACTTTCCATCCAATGGAACTTAGGGCTGTCATCGTCTAAAGTGCTGATTGAGCAAGAAGTCACCTCTCCATCACTACCTACATGACACCAACCATCAGATGCATCTGAATCATGCTCCAATGAATCTGCAAAGTCTGCCAAGATGTCAGGATCAAATAGATCCATGTCGTCGTTGCCATGAGCTTCCTGCAAACAGTCTGCTGCTTTCAGATTCCGACCACTGCCTTGTGGTGCACATACTTCTGTGAAGTCATGCTCCACAATGAGTCTGTTTGTGCCATTTGTTCGGTCTTGATGTACAGAGTAGCTTGAGTTGAGAACATGAACAGCATTTCCAAGCATTTGTTTCAATGTCGAGGAAGCAGGTGCGCCTGCATCAAACCCATGAGTACTCATGGAATGTGATCTTGACTTTTGATCCAGAGATTTGTAGCACTGTGCCATCTTCTCGTCCATGTCAAGTGCTTCATTGGCAAGAAAAGTACTAGCATGGGAATCTGGCAACAAGAGCAATGGAGAAGTGCTGCTAGGGTTTGATCTGTCTTCAACTTCAAGTCCCTTCATGAGCTCCCAAGCATCAATGATTTCTATTTCCTGATCTTTCACATCCGCCTTGAAAATTTGCTGTTGCTGCTGCTTGATCAAGGGTTTGATCCTATCATCCTTCTCATGTTCGCATAAGATTGAGTTTCGAACAACACCCAAATCAGCCCATGAATTCGACAACGCAGAACTCTGGTACAACAACGCATCCATTCTTGGTGGCATAGAGTCCCACTTCTTGACGCTCTTGTACAAGGGTGCAGCAGGTCTGTCGCTTCGACCTGCAGCTCCAGCAGTGATGACAGATGCGAGGCCGCGAGCGGCAGCAGTATTATCCGGCGACTCCACCAGCTTCATGAATCCGCCGGTGGAGGTACTGGCCGATGTGAGCGCCACTGTGTGAGGGTTGTACTGCAAGTCTGCCTTCTTGGGTGGAGGTGGTTTGCGATAGTTCGACACGGAAAGGCTTCTGAAAGGACCTCTTTCTCTGTCCATTTGCAGAGTTGTAAGACCGCTGGATTTTGATGTGTTGCTTCCCATTTTTTTGGGTAGGGTTCCAGATCAAATGGGTCGCGGCCGCAGATCTTTTCACTAGTTCAAGCTTCACAGATCAGAAGGAACCCCAGAACTACTACAACACGAATCTATATTCTCCTACATGAAGCTGCCCGATTGTTTCCAAAGGAAGAAGAAGAACGTGAACTTCCCGTCAGAGATGTTCGGAATTAAAACTTCAGCAAAGAAACAGCAATCAGCCAACCAAAAAGGATTGCCGCTCCTCTAGAATCCAGCCCTCCAGGTTGAATCTCCGAAACAGAATCAGGTTTTTACCTTTTCCAAAGCAGTCGTGTTCTCAGCCAAATCTGAACGCAGAAGAATCTAGTGTAGAATCCACACCTCCAGGTTGAATCTCCGAAACAGAAGCTAGCTTCATTACCTCCAAAGCAGCAGTGTTCTGAGACAAAATCTGAACGCAGCAGGATGTAATCTAGAATCCAACCCTCTAGGTTGAATCTCAGAAACAGAAGCAAGCTTTACCTCCAAAGCAGCAGTGTTCTCAGACAAATCTGAACACAGATTAATCTACTCTAGAATCCACCCTACGTCCTTTTTCTCTTCTCTTCTGTTCTCTTCCCTCCCCTTCCTTCATGTGATTGAGTGATCTGATTTTCCAGGAGACAGAAAGCTCAGGAATATCGAGTCCTTGCTAGCGTGCGTGGAGTCTTCGCTTCCCTCCCGGCGGCTCTTCCCTCCTCTCTCCCTCCTTCCCTCCCTCGCTGGCTCGCTCGCTTCCCAGTAGTGTCTAACTTTTGGCCAACACGTTTAGTTGCATTTCCTAGCTCCAGGCTCGCCAAGCTTCTGAGTTCTGACATGAATATAGCCAAAATGAGAAATTAAATATGAAATTGCTAAAATCAAGTTCCTTTTATGAGATTTTTAGTAGCCACAATTCAACCAGTATTTTTTATTAAAAAAATATTACCATACTTTCTTTCTATGTATGGGTAAACTTCAAAAGTAAAGTACGAAAAAGTACAGTAGAAGGAAGGATCAGTTTTTTTGTGAGGGGGCGAAATTTCGCCAAATTTCGACTGAAAAATAAGATTTCGACCTATATACAAAGGATATTCCATTCGAAAAATGGCCCAAATTCGCCAGATTTCGAAAATAAAACTTTCCAAATCACCCGAATTTTATGATAAGTCCCCCTAAGGTAGCCAAAAATATAGAAGAATTCTGGTTTTTTTTAAAACTTTCATATCTAGTCTGTAGCCAAATCTGGCTAAATCATCTTATGAATGACACCCACTTCACTACATCACAATTATTATTTTTTAAACCCCTGGGAAGTATGATGTTCTTAAAAAAATTATTTTCATATTTATCTTGTAACCAAATTTGGCTAAATCTGCCTTTGGACGATCGCCACTTTGGCGCTACATCATAAATTTGACAAAAAAAAAAAAAAAAAAAACCATTTTGGTCTCTAATGTCTGTCTGTCTCTCTATGCACATCCCTCCAGTTCTGCATGTCCCTGGACCCCAAATGTCCTTTGCCAACTGTAATGACCGCGTCTTCCTCCTCGAACCCTTCAGCATTTTACGTAACAGTCCGGACTCATCAAGAGTGGACGAAGGGGGAGGGGAGAGGGACCCCACCTTAGATAGATAAATAGATAACCTTGCTGGCTCCCCCAGAGATTTGATGGTATCACAACACATTGTGTTTAACCCTTCCAACACATTTGTGATGATTGATTACAACACTTTTACCCAGGAATTGTTTTTTGAGGGGTTTTTTTTTTTTTTTTTCCCCCAATTTTATGAGGTAGGTGGACTGGTGATCATTCACAAAAGGACAAGTAACCAAATTTGGCTAGAGGTTAAAGAGGAAAGTAAAATTATTGTGTGGGACATAAGTTAGTGTGATTCATTTCCATTAGTTCATGGGTGCGCTTTTGTTTTTTATTTTGTCATTTTTTATTTTGGAAGGAGTCACATTAATTGGCCCATCTCCCAAGTTTTTTGGAACATTGGGCAACCCCCCCCCCCCCCAAGAGAACCACTCTTTTGACCCCGGAAAATATTAAGTCGGCCAAAGAAATTGAATGCAGTCAGTACAAAAGTATTGCTGCAATTGTTTTCCCCAGTCTGCCCTAAGCCCCATTCATATTTTCTAAATAAAATTGCCTGATACCTCCTCGGCACGTTTTGCACCCATATCCTCTCATGTTATGAATGTTTCAAATGGCACATAACATGCTCAGTGACATGTTACATACCCCTAATACCCATAACATGTCTCAAACATGCATAACATGGACCCAAAATGTATTTAGGTATCACAAGGTATCAACAATCGGGGCAAAGGGCACATAACATGCCCAGTGACATGTTACATCCCCCTAATACCCATAACATGTCTCAAACATGCATAACATGGACCCAAAATGTGTTTAGGTATCACAAGGTATCAACAATCGGGGCAAAGGGCACATAACATGCCCAGTGACATGTTACATCCCCCTAATACCCATAACATGTCTCAAACATGCATAACATGGACCTGGTCTTGAGAAATAACTTGAGAACTTGGGGAACCTGATGAGAACCGTATGAGAACATGATGAGAGCACATAAAGAACAAGCGGAAAAAAAATCCTCCCTCCCTCCCTCCCTCTCTGCCCCTAAGAAAAAAACTGTACCCTCATGCGTGCATGTTGAGCCTTCTCATTGGCTGCATGAAAGTTTTTATTTCCATAACTATTTGTCATCATTTTTGGCCTGGGCTAATGGCAAGGGCACAACTATGAGACTATGGTATGTCCCCAAATTTCTGCCCCTGCCATTAGCCCAGGTCAAAAATGGTGACAAACAGTTTTGGAAATAGAAATTTCATGCAGCCAATGGGAAGGCTCAGCATGCACTCATTATGGACCCTGTTTTTTTCCTTTTGGGGGTGGGTTGGGGGGAGTTATAGTTTGTTTCTTTCTTGTGTGTTCCCAATCTGTTCCCAACATCTTCTGTTGTCATTCCTCAAGTTCCCATGGTGTTCTATAAGGCGTTCCCAATAGCACCTCAATTTTATCTGATATGGTTTGCCCAAACTTCAACTCTATGATGATGTGATGAGTTTTTGGCGTTTTTGCCTTTTGGCTTTTCTCCAAAGTTCAACTCTCATGCATATAACCTGAAAGGTTAGGCTGTTGGGAAATACATTTGTTCCTATTTTGCAACTGGGATCCAAAGAGGTGCTTCCATTTGAGAGTGTTCAATGTTCCAAAAGAATTGCCAATGGACCAATGAATATGGCTCTTTCAAAGGAAAAAAAAAAAAGTTTTGAGCACACTCATGAACTAATTAATATGAATCACACCATGTCTAAATCTGACAACTTTGGCCCCATTTTTCTCCAAAAACAACCTTTGTGTGATTTGGAGCCCCATTTTTTGGGTCACCCAAGTGGCCCAACAATTTTTCCCCAAAAAAGCACTTGTGTGTTACCATAGTAAAAACTAAAAATCAGAAATATTTTTGGGTTGCTTCAAAACATTATAGATATCCCATCACTAGACTAAATCGGAGTCTTTGAGTCCAAATTTAATCTTCATTCCCTTAACTATTAACTCTAAGAGGCCTTACTCAAGAAGGTGAAGGTACCAGTGAAGATGCTGGTTCACCCAAGAGATGGGCCATATGGGGCAGAGCCATTACACAATGAGCTGCTTGTTTTGTATTTGCAGACTCTCCAAGTTGTTGAAGCTTTTGGCCTCAAACTCTCTTTGTTAGTTCAACAACATATAATACCTTATTCCAGAGAATGATTTTGCTCACCAAGTGAAAGATCATTGGAGATATTGACTATTAAGAATCAGGGAGAAAGTATGCAGAGAGTTTCAATTGGGTACCGGGGCCAGTGAACCAGCACCCACCAGCCCACCATGCAGGATGGATGGTAAGTGGTCAGGAAACAGTTTTCTGTTGGGTTCAAGTTGCTTAACTAACCATGGTGGTTAGCTCAGTGCTTTTTTCAACTACCTACCTACTAACAACCCATAAGACTACCCACTTTTATGGGTTGTTAGTAGGTAGTAAAATCAGCCCTCACCTACGTATAAACATCTACTTACCTAGTAGTTTACCTATTTTCCTACCTAGCAACCTATATATGAGATCTAGGTTACAGAATTGGTTACCAATGTCAAATCAAATATTAACTCAGTTGAGATTTCATCCACAAGTGAGTAACATCGGCCATCCAGTGAATGGTGTGCTGGTGGGTGCTGGTTCATTGTGGCCCATTTGGTTTCACATTTTGAGGAATGTTGAAACATAATGGGCAGAGCCATAACACAACGAGTCGGTTGGTTTTAGAGTTTAAATCAACCAATCAAATTTCAACTGGCAGTTTGACTCCCGATCAAAATTTTATAAAATGCATGTTCTATGCAGATAGGTGAGGATCAATTTTTGGATAATTTTTTAAAAAAATTTGACTATCAAAATGCAAACTGTCAAAATTGTCAAAGGGTTTGGGTTTTGGACTCAAATTCTCCTTCCTAACTAACTTACTTCAGCAACATGTGTTTAACTTAGTCCAGAAATTTGTTGTGAAGTCAAGTTGAACTTATTACAATTTGCAACAACTGCAAAATAAAAGTTGTTTGAAGTGAGCTCCATGAGGTTTTGGATTCACCTCTCTAACAAAACAGTTCATCAACAGGTGCTATCTTTTTAAGCCCCACTGCACCAAATTTGTTTGGGGACCATAGAGGAGAATTGAATCCAAAGCTTCAACAATTCATGAATGACTAGGTAAACCCAATATTATTGTTGTTCTGTTTCAGTTAGCATATCTTCTGAGATTTGTCCTCATGCAAATCTGAATTTTCCTTGTTGTTACCCAGTTCCTTATACCATAGTACCTTGGCAGCTCACACACTAATATTATTATTTATAGAAATGTTGCAATTTTTTGAAAAAATTTATGTTAAAAAGAAAAATTATTGTGGAAGAAAATAAAGAATATTTTGAAATATCAGGAATCTCCTAATTTTCAACAAAGAATCTTTCAAATGAATTAATTATTTGGAAAAACACATGTTGAAGCTGCCCTTGTACTAATGCTAATTTTGCTTTCACTTCTTCTTGTGGTAACAAAAGAGCTTCATCCACCCAACTACCCATTTTGCTGGGTAGTAACCTAGGGAATGAACCCTAGGTTATTAACCAAGCTCTTAGGTTAATTGCAACTAGCCCTAAAAGTAGCCTTCAAAGCAAGGCTGCAAAACGAAAGGAGAAAGAAATGACTACTACCTAAAACAAGGCATCACAAACACGCTGGCCCTGCCAATAGGTGAGATGTTGTACATCTACCTACTGTGTCCACACTCTGAACACTGAAAAAAACAGTTCCAATCTAAACAGTCTAAACACTTTCACGAAAGAAACTGGTTCATCTAATGTGAAACCGGTTCTCATAAGGTAAAACCTTCCAAAAGTTGGACCCAATGTGATAGTCCAGGGCCCAATAAAGGTAACTTGAAATATTGTAAATTAGGTGGGCACGAGGGTAAATTAGAGACAATGTATTGGACTATGGTTAGTAAAGGAAAAGGAGAGGAATTGGTGGTGAATGTGTAAGGTAGAACAAATATGAAGGTTTAGGGGTTAAGAATTCTGAAATTAGGAAGCCATGAAATACTAAGGTATCAACCAAATGATGAATGAAAGAATCTAATTTACACTAAATATCAAGGTTTAGTGATGAAAATAGTTGTGACATTGAGAAGTCATGAAAAATTAAGTTACAAAAGAAATGAAGGAGTGAGTCTTCTAAAGAAAACTTAATGAAATTTGGCTAAAGTGAGGGTTCAATTGAGGGGGGAAAAAACATTGGATAGTACAAGTTGATGGTTGCTCCATTCAATTACCAAACAAAAAGTGAAACTATAGAAACAATAATTATCCAATTCGAATAAAAAACAACTTTAAGAACATATGCAATGAGAAGAGTTAAAGTTATGAAAGGTTAGGAGGATTAAAAAGATATTGGGTTATGGGCTATGACCTATGCATGAAAGCATAGAGAATTTGGTCGTGTTCCCACAACATTGTTAGTTCTTAACTTAAAAAAGTTCGACTTCATAATGATCATCAAACATTTGCTAAACAAAATCTTATGTCTTTCTGCAATAGTTACACAAGTGAAAAACATCATGGATTATTTGTGTTATGTTTAAAAACAATGAAGTTACCCTGACATTAAGTAATATACAACAACAAACATGTCATAAAGCATATCAAAAGGGAATGGGTAAATATGAAAGCAAACATACTCATGTGAAAAATCAACTGCTGACCTAGAATAAAATGAAAGTTCAATAATCGTTTGAAAAGCTACCATGAGTAACATGATTATGACCAAAACTAAATTAATAGTTTAATTTTGTGGTGTAAACCAAAGTGCAAATGTTGGAAACAACCCTTCATAAAAATAAAGTGCAATTCCAAAAACTTCAAAAGGCATTTGATAGCAAGCTTAAAGAAATGTTGAATGACTATTATATTAAGATAAAGTGAGTTGTTGGAATCTTATAAAAGATTTTTGGTTATATTTCGTTAAATATCACATACTTTATAAGCACAAAGGCATCAACACACACGGTACGACCAAGGCCTTTATCCATTTCTGCATGTAGACCTTTACTAACTAATGTAAAATTATGTGCAAAATATAAATTAACCAATTAACAATACAACCATGGAAAAAATTTCACAAAATTTTGTGAAGATTTTTCTGACATTTCATATCTTTGATAATTGAGCATTGCACAAATATTTGATTAAAATAAAAATGCGTATGCCACATCAAATGGAATTGGACTCTCTTCATATTCCTTTCACACAATGACTATCATTAAGATTAAGATTCAAGTATTAATTTCACTCCACTAAATTTATCAACTATGATGAATAAGTAATTTTTTTATCGTGATGAGGAACACTTAAGTCCATTCGCATATGGAGTTAAGTCAATGTTAAATCAATGTTTATTCATTGAAAAAAATAATATTATTCAAACATGTAATGTTAACTAAAACCAAAAACATTGAAATGGAATCTTTGTTGCCACACAATGTTAAGTTAATGGTAAGGGGAATGTTACTTATCACAAGAAGAAATTATGAAATTTGGAATTTTTGACAAAAAACAAAATGTTATGTGCATGGTTTAAAAATGAATTGATAAACCAATGTTTTGATGTTAAACAATTTAGTTTGTTTCAAAATTCTACTTGCCATTAATAATGTCTTCTAACTTTGTCAATATCATATAAATGAAGTTTTTTTTTGTTCACCATTGCCAATGCCCTTTTGTCTTGTCATCATTTTCACAAAGTTTTTACCACCTAATAACATTTTCCAAGATAATGTTGACAATCATCGACATTCTCCAAAGCAACATTCTCCAAGATACTATAGACTCTAATCCATTCTCCAAGATATTAGAAGGCCTTCCAACTTCATAGAATGGAAATCTTTGGAGGAATCTCAAGCCAACACAACAATAATCCTATTGATGAAGAAAGTAAGTGCACTCATCCTTTACAACTAGTCCATATTTCAGTTAGTTTTTAATTTATAAAACAAATAATGCAACATTTATTAGTAATTATGTCTAGATGATTTTTTTGAAACGACAAAACATGTCGATGACACAAGCAAACAAGGTGTATCAAAGAAAAAAACAAGGGCAAGAAGAAAATTTTCAACACTAGTTTTGATCCATCATTTTAAATGCATGAACAAGGAAACCAAAGCAACCAAATTGGGTGTATAGAGAAAGGATGGCCTTCATCAAAGAAAAAAAGAATGAACATGTAATGTTTTTTGATAAGGTTAAACCATGGGATTAGTTTGAAACAACTATAGTTAATTGGAATATTTTTTTTGTTCATGAATGTCAGTTGCTTTCAACACATGTGAATGTACTTATGTGTAAAAAAAGGGTTTTTGACTTCTTCCAAGGAATTGGGCAAAATGAAGATTATTAGACAATGGGCAAACATGACAAGGTTGTTCTGCACCTTCCTTAGTCTTTTAACAACACCTTCTATGACATTATTATAGAATTCATAAGGAAGAGGCCCATAGTCAATCCTTCCCATATTTGGGATTTCATGAAAAACTAAAATCACATTTACAACATTGGAAAAACAATTGATATTAATAAAAGATGAAATAATGATGATTATGGGTCTCAAAATGCTTCAATAATAATTGATGTGTCTCGTCAAATAATGCTTTTAGCAATGTATATTAATCCAATCAACATTGTCATAGTTCACAAAAGTTACAAAAAAAATTGAAATGCATGTGACATACCAATGCTCATTGTGGTGTAGACTTTAATGTCAATTATAATCAACAATACACCAATTCACACAACGTTCAACACCCCTATGCACACACACCATAATTGGTGAACAAAGCTAATTGAAATGTATATGAGATGGTGCATAAAAAGTTGTTGGTAACAATGGTGTCAAATGTAACTATTCATCTACACAAAAGTCCATGGTTAAAGCAACATGTAATTTAAAAAATAATTGCTAGTCAATTCTATTGATCACTTTGGTAGAAATTATACATTCCAACCTACACAAAAATCTATGTTAGAGTAACAACTTGTTTATTTCAAATGTAAAGATAAGGTCATTAATGACATTTAGATGAACATGGTTGAAGTGATTATAAGCTTAACAAAGGTGATGAACATGGTTCTTACTGATAACAAAGGCTAATTATTGTCAACAACAACTAAATTCCACAACAAAATTTAATCTATTTGTGAGAATTGAAATTAATGAAAAGGAAGCAGTTACAAATGACATGTAGTAATTTTTTGCATATGTTGCACACAAAAAAACAACATTGCAATGTTGATTGAATTTTATTTATCGATTTTTGAAGCAAAATGAAGGTTAAAGATTAAACCTTTTCTACAAACCATGTGAAAGATTGTTGACATTTTAAAAAATTGTTCAATTTTCTACACATTGCATCACCAAACCTCTCTTGCACAAGCAATATTGGATGAAAACATAGTCAAAAGAACTAAAGGCACCAAGGTAAAAGTTTTTTCCCAAGGATTGTACATGACACGTGTCATTTTTGTGTTGGTTTATAACTTAAAATTTTGTATCTTGGATAATTAGTTTAACACTACATGTTAGATATAAATACATTATGCATTCATGCCTTTTATCACATAAATATGAACAGCTTTTGTTAAGGTGACATTTTCAAAATCCATAATTTTCAAAGTGAAAAGCACACTTGAACCAAATGTATTCAAATCGATTATAAAAACAATTTTCATTAGTTCAAGTTTTTTTGCCCTCTAATCATCAATGTCAAAATCCTCTCCAATTTTCCAAAGGAATGGCGTACATTTAATAGAAAAAAAGACATTTGAAAAAAAAAAATTGGCCATTTTCAAAATTTGAGTGCTTTGAACATGCAAAAACATTTTGGATTTATGTCAAGCTTTGAACATATAAAGTTTGCAATAAATGAAAAATATTCCAAAAACATTTATGCCAATTCAAATTATTATGCTTCCGTTGTGATATTTCAAACATACA
>Ga0116229_10011222_pt1 | contig 13274 bp, 8 predicted proteins | sample S1TSphgellanicum_3_FD_87313 | JGI IMG/M metagenome (GOLD analysis project Ga0116229, IMG submission 87313) | Host-associated microbial communities from peat moss isolated from Minnesota, USA - S1T2_Fc - Sphagnum magellanicum MG | ecosystem: Host-associated > Plants > Peat moss > Unclassified...
TATGGAGCTTTCCATGATTTTTGTTATGTTTTAATTAAAATCCAACTAAAAGCAACTCAATTGATACCTTGCACAGTATTTCAAAAATGAAATACAAGTTTATGTCATTTTGGACTAATAGATGGGCTTTGGGTCAACATATGTGCACATGATTCAATACCTACAAAAGGCATTGCAAGGTATAATGGTTGCTCTTGATTGGCAAAATAATATGATTGTCCAAGTGGTTTTATTTAAATATTTTCTGCTCATTTATTGTCTCTATTTTCATGTTTATGGGTGGGGGTTGGGAAAAAGTTAGTCGGTTATCTTGGACGACAAAAACATTGCTAGAGGCCCAAATAGGGGAATAAGGGTGAAGATGTTTTAACATGCATAACTAAGAAGGGCTCAAAATGTTTGCATAAGAACATCACCAACGGTATAGAATATGAAAAGACCTAGATGGGACGCGACTTTATCTAGCCAAGCCAAAGTGGCCAACCCTAGGTAAAGATGTCAAAATAGATCTTAATATTAAGACAAAGGGTAAATGCACATTAAAGTGGTTAAAAACAATGCACCGTGCATTCCATATAAAATCCCATACAAGTTCGTAGAAAGTGTTCAAATGGACATGGTTTTTAATTTTTAAGATGCTATTATTGTAATTTTGATTAATAAATGTTCATTGACCTATGAAGTTCTAGAACTTAGGTCAAAACTTACATCAAAAGACACGAATCATCTTTTGTAAAATGTTATCCAGAAATCCTAAAGAAAACCTCACAAAATTCACATGTACAAACCCCAACTAAAGATTTTTCAAAATGCTTTTTGGGCAATTTTTTTTGAAAAAGACAAAAATATTCATTAAAAATATACTTATGAAAATTAAAGTTCAATTTTAACCCTTCAAAAGTTCATAATTAAAATTTTGATAAGGGTTCCAAATTGGGTAAAAAGAACTAGGTGGATGTAGGATTAAATCCTTAATTTATTTTTTTTGAAAAAAAATTTAAGTCATGATTTACAAATTAACATAATTAAAAAAATTATGACCCAAAAAGATGTTACATACTACTATTATGTGAAAGTTCACATTAAGATTTTCCCATAAAAAAGTCCTTAAAACAACAAATTTTGTTTTCGTTACAATGTTTCAAAAGTGTTTTTGGGTAAGTTCCATATTCATTTTTGGTGGGTCATTATGTGTTAATTTTTATCACTACGTGTGTCAAAAATAATATTTTTGAAGGGGGTTGTTATGCGAGGGCACTTTGTATCATTATTTGAATATTCACATATTTAAAGCACCATAAATTTAATTTAAATATTATGTTTGCATTGAATTTTGGAACCATATATTTGTTTGAAATTTCAATTTAATTGAAGGTGTGAGGAGCAATGTTCAAGAAATAAGGTTGTTATGCGTGATAAAAAAAAATCATGCATGAAAATTTGAGAAAATGATAAATTTCTCATGTAGAAACACATTAGTAAACATTTAATAGACTTGTTTCTACATGAGAAATTTTCTTTACTTGAGTTCCCTCCAAATATTCAATAGATCCATTTAAAATTGATCCAAATGTTTTTGTAATTACTTCATCCAAAAATTCCAACATCAACTTTATTTATTATTTATCACAATGAAATTAAGAAATGACTACATCCCAAGGTGGGATGTATAGTACCCAATTTGACCATCTTAAGGTTATAAAGAAAAATGTTTTAAGTATCATTTTATCATTTCATTCTTCAACACATACTTAGTCAATATAAGTAATTTGGAATGAAACTCCTTAAAATCCTCAAAAAATTGATATTTAATCAAGTGGCTCCCAATCCATATTTTTAAATTTGAAATGTCCACTATTGACAATGAATGCATTAGTTTCACAAAAACTTAGACAAAATTTTCCATCATCAAGTTGTTAATCTAAAATCATTTTTCCAATTGAAAAATGTAAAGTTAAGTTATTCAACCAATACAAATGATCAAGTTATGACATAAAAAATGAGCCCCTTTAGCTTGCATTCACCCCAAAGTGCCAAATTTTTTTCAAACCTAAGCCAAAATGTTCAAAAATTCAAAACCTAAGCCAATTTTTTAAAAATTTTGACTCCTAGGCCAAAATGTTTAAACCAACACATGTTTGACTTGCCCATGTTAAAACATTATCACCTAGGGTTTAAATCCAGGCCAATTAAGGTATTGATATCATAATCTTGCTTTTATGGCCTTAAGGGTTGCTTCACTTTTGGGCCCAAGGCATTTTCGTATGGATGCTTGAAAAAATGTGGCTTAGGGTGATAATGGGTCTTTTGGGGTCAAAACATGTGAACATGAGCCAAAAATGATGTTGGGAGCCTTTGAAAAATTCAAACTATAATAGATATGTTTTTTTTTGACATTTTAAAGTTAATATGGTAATCATTTCAAATTGTGTTCAATGATTAATATAAGTGTTTAGGCATTAATATTTAAAAAGTATTAAATTTAATTATGGGTTTTGTAAAGGACTTTTGAACTTGAACAATAGTTGTATCAAAAGTAGTCAAATTTACAAAGGACTAAGGTAATGGACTTTTCTAATAAAGGAATTTTGATGGTAAGAAAATTGAAATGATAGTAACCTTATTGCTCACAGTTAAGTCTCAAAAAAAGATTTAAAACACACAATTAAAAAGTCATGGAATTTGAAAGTAGAATTTAAAAATTATAAAATTTATTTAAAACAAAATTTAAAGTATGTTTCAAAATTTAAGAATTTTAAAATGAGGTGTAATTTATATGCCATATAAAACAAAGTTGTAATTTATGATACCAAAAAAAAAACCTTAAGTAATTAGAATATTTGGTTATGATTTCAAATTATGATATTTTATAGTAGATAAGCAAGTTTTAGATAGTATCCTCGTATATATATATATATGTTCCATGTTGTAATTTGGACAATTCATGTTTATTTGCGATTTTCTTGATCACCATCACCTTAATGAGGGTTAGGGTTTATGCACCTTCCCCCATTGTCAACGTTGACCATAGGAGGATGCTTTTTAGGAACAAACTCTAGATTAAAAATCCATTGAACTGCAGATGGAAAAAGAGACGGAATAGATCAATGTGGTAATCCAAATTGATTGGATAATTGAATTTGATGGAAATATTAATTCGGTGGATAAAATAGAGCACATATGAAGAAATAAAATTACGTCATCACCATTCTTCCCAATTGGACATTTCAAAATACACATGTTTTCAAATGATATTCATCACCAAATGGCAATTTTAGATTATGGAAATCACACCAAGACATATAAATGTAGATAATATTTGTGCAAAGATTTCAATTGAGTATGGGAACAAAATTTGCAATGAATTTTCACAACACAGGGACCAAAGAATCAAAAGCTTTGTCCTAAGATGACCAAATAAGTTTATGGAAAAGATCATGCAAACAACATATAAAAAATATATTTAACCACGATAATTCAAAATACAGTGCAAACAAAATCCGAAGCAAAATAAAGAGTTGAAAAAAAAGATAATTCAAGGTTGCACGTGGGCATGTTTGCAAGCTCTTCAAAAGAAAATTTATGCAAGAAAAAATAAATTTGTTATGCAATGATTAGTAATGTAGATGTGAACTTGTCAAGAAGGTGGGCAGAAAGAAAACATGTGTGGGAGGGTTGAAAATAATACATGTATCATAAATCCTCCCCATTATCTCATATGAAAGCGCCAAAAACTGAATTAATTCTCCAACTTTTGAAGTCTAGCTTCATTAGTGGCACTCGAAGAATACCACCAACAATAGATTGTTGCATATTGAACATTAACCTCTTCTAAAAAAATGGCATTTTTGTATTCATAGCATAATGTCCTATGTTTTTCTTGTAATTTTGGTTTGATTTGCTGTTTTTTGTGTCTATCCATGGATTAATTCCAATGAAAAAAACAACACTACGAGAAATTGTGTTCGTGAAGACTAGATTGACATGCAACTAGATTGTCATAGCAACTACTATGCAACTAGGGTACAATTACAATATGGAAATATGATGAATTAATAATTAAAATGTCACGTTAAAATATTTCATAATTGTAATTTAATTACACATTAGTTGTAACTTGGACTTTATATGAACATATGTATGCAAAGTATATACAATGATAATCAACCATAGTTTGACCATGATCACAAGTTGCAATGAAATGGTTAATCTCAACTATGTTGCAATTGGTGTAACTTTAATGTCAAGTGAACAACTACTTTGCAACTGGCGTACAACGTTGATGCGTACGGTCATGCCACGTGTGCGATTCGGTAAAGGTCCATAACATTTAGAATTTACAACTTGTTTGCAACTAAGAATCAATTAAATTGGCTGGTTTTACAACTAAGTTATAACTAAATGTGCCACTATGGTTTCACTACATAACTATTACTTGTCCACTATTTTGGAATTAGAGTGTTCAACTTATTTAGAATTAGTTGTCAACTATGTGGCAACTCATACTATTAAAAGATTTACAAATTGTGCAATTCATTGAAAGTGTAAATGTAAGCTTTTAGTACAGAACTACCATACTTCCTTTTGTTACTAAAAGATGGAGATGTGGAGTAGGTGGCCATTTGTCGAGTGATGATTTCTACATATTCAGGTAATGATATGTGGGAAAGGGGACTAGGGAAAAAGTCATTCAAAACATAGAATGGAACAAATGGAGATGGAAATGGTTGGGTATTTCTATAAAACACACAAAACATTAGTCTAAAGTGTGAGACCTGAAAAAAGATACAAGTAACTAAATGGACAATTGAACTACAATAAACTTAAATTTATTCACAATTGAAATTCACTTTCAATTTCTTCTCAGGTGCGGAATCCAAGGGGTTGTAGGTAGACATCGTAAGATTGACTTGAGGTCTAACTTCCTCTAGAAAGGGCTCGATGACCTCCTCATAAACATCATTGTCTAGTTCAAGAATAAGAACATGATAACCAAAAGACTAATAAACATGAATATAATTTCATGAGAAGACAATGGCATACCATAAGAATGGGAGAGTGCAGAGAACATAGAATAAAAAATAAAGTTCCAAATAGATTCAAACAAGCTAACTGTGGAAAAGTTCATGCCAACAACCAAAGAACCTTTAGAAAAACACACTTGGATCAGAGCCCCCAATGTGGAAACATGGATTTCCTACCCTATTCCAAATGGAATTCATTTAAAAGATATATACATTGAATCAATGTTACTCCTGTTGTACAAGATACCATCTTCCACCAACAACAGCCCAAGCCTCACCATGTCCGAGTGAGTTTCCTAAAAGTTGAAACCACCCATGTGGTGAACAAGAAAAGTGGCCCAATTCAATCAAGTCTGCAAGTATAAAATTAGCAACATTAGATATGGATAATGAATGTTTTGAATCAACATGACTTTGAAAAGAAAGCAAACAAAAGCTTACCATTTTCCCCCATAATTCACTACTCATTTGTGGCATAGTGTTAATTACCGCCCACTGACTAGTTTTCATAACCATTTCTTTCCAAGTAGGATTTGATTTCCTAGAACACACGAGGATCATCATGGAATACTACAAATACACCATTGGGACATAGATACTTGTTTGCAAAACCAAATACTCCATACACAGTTCTCTATGTGTTAATTCCAAAAGGGGACATCAATCATGTGTTTGGACACGAAAGGAACTGGTAAATTGGATGGGATTTCAACAATGAACAAAGTTGGCATCCTGTATCCAGAATCCTATACATTGGCAATAAGAAAAGTTGGCATCAACATCCAAAATCCACTACTACTAGTGGTGGAGATCATGATGTAGACTTACACAAATGTGAAATCTATGTGAAAAATTCATTGAAAGAGTACCTTTGTTAGTGATCCATTCAACTCCTATTATTGAAAAGGCCACATACTAGATGATGCTTTTGCATTTACAAGACTAGGCCAAGAAAGGTGAAAGGTTAAAATTGACGATTGAATTAGGAAATCAATGGAAAGATCAAGTGTTTTGTGAATGGAACCTTGAAGGTCCTCCAAGCTTAAATCTAAGCTCATGTTATGGAGGCGCCTCTATGTCATTAGTGTTTTAACCGTGCAATCCTATGTGGCACCCTCCTCTCCAATAGCCACTACCTCAATGAAGTTTTCGATATTTGGATTTTCACCAAAAGGTCCAACCAATTGCTACTTTGACTTTCTTACTATCTTTACACTTTGGCTTTACTTGACACCCCTTAAGCTTAAATCTATTGAAGTAGCTTTCTCCAAATTGGTTTCCCCAAACTTTTTCCTAAGTTCATGTTTCGACTTTATGCTAGTGTCATAAGGGCAATCCAACTACCAACCACAATATGGAAGGTGGGTAGGTCCCCAATCCTTAAAGAGGTCCCTCTTGAACATGTTACTTTCAGCTTTAGGATCACACCAAATCATCAAAAGCAAAGGAAGAGTTCAAATAGTTTGGTTGCCCAGAAGTACATGCAAAAAATACCTACAAGCGCCAATTGGGCTCAATATGGGAATTCAACACCACAAAAAAATGAGGGGAATAGAAGCACAAATTAGGTGTCTTACCTATAGACCACACACTTGAATGCCTCTTCACCACCAATTTGTTAATTCCAGGTTTTAGTCTTGAATATTGCACCTTTCTGTTTGAATTCACAAAAAAAGACATTTTCCCACAATTCAAGCCTCCAATGACTTGTAAATTCCTCGAGGTTGTATTATAACAAACTTGAAGATGAAAACCCCTAGGTATGTCACTATGTTATTAAAGAGTTTCCATGCCTTTATTTCCAACATAAGTACAAAAGAACATTATTGAACATCAAAGTCCACTAACATGGACAAAGATAAACATTCGAATTCAAAGAATTGTTCAATTGAAAGAGGTTCAATCACCAATACTTGGTACCAAAATGTTGCCTTATGGAGCCATTTCTCAAAGATGGCATTGGACACACCAACCTTTGGGAATTTTGTGTTTCCTTAAGGACTAGGGATTGATTCCATTATTATTTGAGCCAAAAAACCTTCTACTCTCACAGTTCACTTGAGAGGAGACAATAAGTTGTAGCTATTCTGTCATCATTTCTAGATCTGGATTCATATTGTAATGAACATGTACTGGTTGAAGAAATTATGATCCAAGTGATGGGTCACAAACAAGGAATCTCTTATGAAATGTTGTCATGTGCTCCTTTTGGATGCTTTCCATAGCCTTATTATTTAATGGGGACAACACTTTCGGGTCACAAAGAGTACGGTTTAGGATCTCCACATTATACAACCAATGGGCGGCGTTAACAACTATCGCAAGTTTCTTCTGCAAAAATAAGATCAAAATCAATAGGACAATGAAATTGATATTGTTGTTGTTGCTGCAAAAAAGGTTTTAACTAAGATTCCAAGAGGTTACCTTATACATATATTGAAAAATTGCCTCTTGGGTGAGGCTATACTAGGTTTTCTTAGTTTTATAATTGCATTTTTTGTATAGCTCATCAAGAATAACCTCCTTGAACTAATTCAAGGGACTCATGCTGATGGATTGAATGTGGAAAAAGTCATGAACTAATGAAGGCTTCACATGGTCCATCTCAATGGACCTACAAACAAGAAAATGATTATTTGAGATAAAACAAAATGATGAAATTCTATGTCTATCATGCAAACAAAATTGAGTAAGAAAATTGAAATCCTATTTGCTTAAGTCGGTCATGGCTATGAGGAGCTCAACCAGGCCATCTATCATATCCAAAATAAAGGCATCAATAAAAATGTGTCAATCCTCCTCATCAGGATTATCCAAATCAATGTAAGGCCACCATGTTTGAAGGCGGTGATTCCCATCTTAGATGTGGAACATCTTTCGACATAGCCAGGAAAGATCTGGGTCTTCTAGCAAGAACTTTTCAAATTTTACGTTCTTGTAGGTCCACAAAGTGCTCCAAGAAGGCATGTATTTGCTAACAAGCTCCTCTTCACCTTTAGAGTTTCTTGAGGAAATGTATAATGCTTTTTCTCCTTCACAATACCCCATGAAAAAAACTTGCTTTATTTTCAGCACATTAACCTTTAATGTTGGCCTAACAATTGGCATAGAAAAAACGCAACATAAAGGAATACTCATCTTAACCTTGTTCTTTGGGAGTATTTTGTACTAGTTCAAAATCTCTTTAATACTCAAGTTATTTTGCCATTGAATAACCTTTATGGTTCTCTTGTAACTACTGTCCCCCTACACAATAATGAAAGAAATTCATATTCATAGATTAAACAAAAATCCTTGAGATGCAATTATTGATCAATGAATTCAGTAGAAGGTATTAATTGTCTGTGCATACAAATAAACGAAAAATTATAAATATCTTATTGGCCTTGATTCCTTATGGTCGACACCGACCATAAGGATTGGAGTGATCACAGGGCCAATGGTTTGCAAATTTGGCACAAAGATATTGAATAATGGAAAAACATTATATTATAATATTCAGAATATATTCACTATGGTCGGATTGGACCATATCGCGTGAACTATATAGTTGTGCCCAACCAAAGGTGTCATAATGTTCTAAAGGCATATGAAGTGCAATTTGACTCAGACATATACCAGAATGGCAAAATATTAAATGCCAATACTCAATACTTAAAGAAATAACCGATGACGTTTATAGGGCTTGAAATGTTCTAAAGGCTAAAGAAGTACATGTAGGATTAAAGATATACCAAAATAAAATATATATAATAGTTTAATATTTTCATATTTTAGGTATTATTTTCTATAGTCCTCACCGACCATAGGGGTCAAAGTGATCTACAAGCCCACGAACTGCAATTTGGCTTAGAGATATTCTAGGATGAAAAAATATTAATTCAAATATTAAATATCTAAATATATATCAGGCCCTATAGTTGGCACTGACCTAGGTTAAGGCTTAAGTTACACATTTGCAACTCGAATTACAATTCAACCTGACCATGTAAAGCAAGAAATATTAGATATATAAAATTCAATATTAACAATCAAAAAATAAGTCACCTAATGACAAAGACTTATGTCTTAAAATCATAGCACCCTTGTAGTGGAATCGAAATCCTCTCCTCCAAAAAACTCTTGGAAAGCATAAATCCCACCTCTCACTTGTCTCATACTTAAAATTACATACTTCAAGTTTTTTTTTAAAAATGATGATACATACTTCGTTTTGAGCTTGAGTGGAATTATAGCCCAATTTAATGTCCTTACTCTAGAGAGTTGTCTATGATAAAAATTCAATTCCACAATTTTTAAATTAGATAAGATTCACAAAGGACAATGTTCTAGATCCCTACACCTATTTTTGAATTAGCTTACTTGTTCTTTCGGCTAATAATGAGTTTATTTATTATCAATAACGTGTAGAAAATGATTTAGCCTTTCAAAGAATATGCCAAAATAACAATATTGCATCTCACCTATATGTAGAAGCTCTCATCTGCAATGGCCTCCACACCTTGCACAACGAAATTGAGATGAAATATTTCATACAAGTTCATAGTAACTAATGGAAGTTCTCTGGAGCACCAGCGAGCTCAAAAATGCTCTGGGGTGCTTAGGGGAGCAATTGATGTGCCATCAATCTTGTTGCAGACCTACCACAAGTGGCGTATTAGGAGAAAACATAAAAAAAAATCTAGAATGGTGTTTTGGATATGTTGAGCTTTCTTGAGTTCTCAAATGTTTTTAAAAGCATTCAACGAATGATAAAGCTTTTTGTATACCTCCCCCAAGGTTTGTAATGCTCAATGGATCATTCAACATTCCATTGAGCTTTTCAAAAACCTTCTCTAGGTGCCATGTTGTGAACAAGAACCATTCGAAAAATAATCTTTCTACTACTATGTTTGTTGAGCTTTTGAGTCGCCCTTGAGAGCTCTTGATGAGTGAACAAGCATTTTGCAAACCTCCCTAAAACTCTTGGTGTGAATAGCCTATCAAGAAACATAAGAAACACGAGACATTTGCTAAAGAATGTTCTCTTGAACACCCTTGAGCTCAAGAATGCTTTGGGGTGCTTAGGAAAGCAATCAATGTGCCATCAATCTAGCGGTAGACATGTTGCAAATGGTGTTCTAGGGAAAGACATAAAAAAGAAATCTAAAATGCACTCTAGATATCTCGAGCTCTCTTGAGCCCTTGAATGCTTTCAAAAGCACTTAATCAATGTTAATACTTTCTATACATACCAGCTCCCCAATGTTTGTAATGTTGAATAGAACACTCAACGTTCCATTGAACCTTGTACAAACCTTTTCTAGGCGCCACTTTGTGAGCAAGAACCATTTGAAAAAAAAATTATTTGCTACTATGTCTATTGAACTTTCAAGTGCCCTCGAGAGCTCTCAACGAATGAACGAACTTTCTATAGAACTACACGAAACTTGTGGTATGAATAACCTATTAAGTAACATAAGAAAAAAGAAACCCTTACTAAATAATGCTCTCTTGAACACCCTCAAGCTCAAAAATGTTCTCGGGTGTTCAAAAGAGAAATCGATGTGCCATCAATATTCTTATAGACCTGCCATTAATGGTGCTCTAAAAAAAGACATTGAAAAAACATCTAAAATGCTCTTTGGATATCTCGAGCTCTCTTGAACTCTCAAATGCTCTCAAGAGCACTCAACGAGTGTTAAAGCTTGTTATATACCTCCCCCAAGGTCTCTAGTGTTAAATGGAACACCCAACATTCCATTGAAGTTTTTGCAAACCTTCTGAAGGTGATGCGGTTGGAGGTAAAACCGTTCCAAGAAGATTATTTCTACTACTAGGTTTGTTCAACTCTTGAGTGCCTTCAAGAGCTCTTGACAAGTGAACAAGCTTTTTGCAGACCTCCCTGAACTTCAGGTGTGAATAACCTATCAAGAAATTAATGAAAGATGAAACCCTTTCTCAAGAATGTTCTATTGAGCATCGATGAGTTCAACAATGCTCTTAGGTGCTTAGAAAAACATTCGATGCGCATTTATTTTGCTACAAACATGTTCCAAGCCTACATTTTATGAGAACAACTCAAAAAAATTCAAACTGCTACTCTAGACCTACTCAAGAGACCACGACAAGAGATAGAGCCTTTGTAGAAATACTCTACGTATTTTGAGCACTCTTGAACTCTCAAGTGCTCCCGAGAATGCTCAATGTGTAACGTTGTTTGCTGCAAAATTCCCACTATCATAGGTTTGAAGAATCCATCAAAGTACATAAAGAAAAACAAAAACTTACTCAAGAATGTCCTCAATTGCTCAAGACCTCGCAGTAGACATTCTTATTTGACCACATTGTGTGAAGACCAAAATAACCCTTAAAGAAAAGAAATTTGGAGTGCTCTTGAAAGGACTCAAGTCTTAAACTCAAAAAAGAAGGTGAAGAGCAAAGGAATTCAAGTATAAGAAAATGTCTTATCTCCTAGCTTATGGTCATTTGTGATGGAGAAACCTCATCCTGAAAATGGACAAATCTACCTCTTATAAATTTGCCCTAAAACAATGCCCTAAAAGCTTCAATGCTTTGGAAAAAAATTGAACTTAAGAATTGACCTTACTTCTTCGTCTATTTATTCGTGATGGGGGAGATTGATGTTCCTTTTCTTAGTTTTTGCCATTTCTTTCCTCCTTTTGCGTTGTTTCAATCATTTCCACATAAAATATTGCTTTCGCCTTCTCTAAGGAACAAGTTTTACCACTTTGTCTTTCTCTTTTGACATTTGTAGATTCAAAGAAGATATTATAGTTAGATATTTTGATGTATTGTCGTTTATTTTATACTTTGATACCCCTTTACTTACCCTTAAATTGAAATTGTTATTACTTGTGTGTATGTCAAACTTCATAATTCCAACTTGCCGTCTTAATGGATATTTTAGTTCTCCATTAAATTGTTGTCAAATTTGAAATAAATATAGTGGGGATTTGATCTTTTTTTTTTTTAATCATATTTGTCATTGTAATAAATTTGTCATTAGCAACATCTTTTATCCATATGCTATCATTTCATTTTTGCTCGTTATAAATATTGCTACAATTAACGCCTTTATTGGAGTGCAATTATACGACATATCCATTTTGTAAAATTCTCATATTTTCACATTTGGCATAAAAAATCACTACTACAATAGTGGGGTGCAATTTACTAGCTTAAATCATTATGGGACATTAAAAGTGAAATAAGTTCATTGCATTTTATTGATTTCAACCTGGTGAAAATTATTTCACTATAATATCACTATGTAAACATCACGTTTCATTACTAGTTAACATAATTCACTATTATAATTTACTATAGTAAATAGGTTTATTTCTATGTTTTAAAATATTATATATGTTATTTTATGATATACCTTATATTATTTTAAATTACTTTAGTTATTATAACTTATATATTATGTTATTATAGGCTATTATAAATTATTGTACTTTAAACTATCATACGTTATTTTACCTTAAGGTATCTTAATTAGCTTATTATAAGATTTTAAGTTATTTTAAATTAAATTAATATATGTTATTTCAAGTTATACTTTAAATTATTATAAATTATTTTATCATAAGTATAATAACTTAAAATAATATTAAATATAATATAATGACCTAAGGTAAAATAATTTAAAATAAAAAATAATAACCTATGAAAAATAATTTAAGATACCCTATAATATAATACCTATCAATAGCCTATGATATTATAATTGGGAATATCCAACAATAATTTATAATAGAATGATCACCAATAGTCGTAATATAACATATAATAACCAACAATAACTTATAATACAATAACCATTAATAATCATTACTATAATAGACACTAATAGCCATTAATAAAATATCACCAATAGTCATTAATAGAATAAACACCAATAATCATTAATATAATAACAACTAATAACCATTAATGTACTAACAACCAATAGCCATTAATATAACACCCACCAATAACCATTAATAGAATAACAATTAATAGCCACCAATAGAATAATTACTTATAACCATTAATAGAAAAACCACCAATAACCATTAATAAAATAACAACCAATAGCCACCAATAGAATAGTTACTAATAACCATTAATAGAAAAACAACCAATAACCATTAATAGAAAAACCACCAATAACCATTAATAAAATAACAACTAATAGCCACCAATAGAATAGTTACTAATAACCATTAATAGAAAAACCACCAATAACCATTAATAAAATAACAA
>Ga0116229_10011223_pt1 | contig 13273 bp, 11 predicted proteins | sample S1TSphgellanicum_3_FD_87313 | JGI IMG/M metagenome (GOLD analysis project Ga0116229, IMG submission 87313) | Host-associated microbial communities from peat moss isolated from Minnesota, USA - S1T2_Fc - Sphagnum magellanicum MG | ecosystem: Host-associated > Plants > Peat moss > Unclassified...
CAATTAGCGATCTGCCGATAGACACGATGTCCTACGACTCCACGCTAACTACTGTACAAGCCGATGTGAAGTTGGCAGCATCATCAGAAAATGATCGCCGCGCAGAAAAATATGTAACTAAGGCGCTGAGCGATCTCGCTCCGATCGTTAGGCGACCAGTGATTGCTCAGGATACGATCTTTTACGCAGACAATCGGCCGCTTAGGTCGGTGCTGACTGGTGCTATTACCGCCTCCGGCGCCAAGCTTCATAACACTCTAGAAGCAGTTTTAGACCAGATTACACTGATTAGGGCGGGAATGCAGACGCTACCTTCGTCGGAATCCGCCAGCAGGGCCGCTCGACAAGCCCGTGCCATCCTTAATAACAACGAGTTTGCTTCAGATCCGATCGCGCCGCCTTCCGTCCTGCAGCGAACACTTGATTCATGGGTCCAGCAGATTGCCAAGGCAATTGCAGAGTTGCTTCACAGACACCATATGCACTCGTTGGATTTCTCCGGACTACATATTGATCCTGCAGTTACCAAAGGCATTATGCTGCTCATCTGCGGGGTTGCGGCAACCTTTATTGTGTACCTGCTGGTTCGTATCCTGCTCGACGAAATAGACCGCCGCAGTATCACCTATAAAAAGGTCGTCCAATCGGGCCTTGCGCTTAATCAAGAGGAAGAACTATTGATTAACTCGCGCAACTACGCGAGAATTCTCCTGTTGGCGTCGCAATGCGCGGAACGAGGAGAGTATCGAAACGCCTATCGACTGGTCTATCTTGCGACCTTGGTGCTGCTGGATTCCACTGGGAATTTAAAAATTCACCGCTCACGTACAAACTGGGAATATCTCCGGCTGATCGAGCGGGGTGGAAATATCGATCTCTTCGAGCTTCATCAACCACTAACGAGCGAGTTTGACCGAATATGGTATGGGTACGCTCCGACAGGGGCATCCGATTATGAGGGTGCCTTGGTGAAATTCTCGTCAATCAAAGCGATCGTCTTGCCGACCGAAGCATCGTCGTCCAAGAGTAAGGCGTCAGTATGACGAAAAAAGTCAGCAAAGAAGTCGTCGGCCTTGCGGTTCTTTTAATCTTATTCGTCGTTGCCGGACTCTTCGCGTCAACACCCGATCAAGACAGCCCTAGGACAGTCGGCGAAGAACTGAGCGCCGATCCGTCGATCTACAACAACCGTCCGCATGGCTCACGCGCTCTGTTCGAATGGACAAAAGCACTTGGCTATAATCCGGTTGTCGAGCGAAACGACTGGACTCATCTACCGAATAATTCGACACTGCTCATTAGTGTTGCGCCGGAGTCAGTTCAAGGTTTCGATATCACCGGCGCGGCTGCTGGAGACGATGGAGATGGCAAGCTAAGTGTGGACGACGCTCTGGGAATCAAATCGTGGCTTAAAGACGGCCGCACACTTCTTCTTTTGACCTCTCGACTACCGTCAGCAGGAACTGTCACCGACGTTGGGCCGAGTGGAGACGACGATTCGGACGACAACCACCAGCCGACATTCGGCGACACCGTTGGCATCTCGGTCGAGTCCGCAACGCACACCAGGATCACCAGCTTTGTCCCGCTCCAACCAAATCAGCTTGTTGTTGGAGTAGACAGTATCAAGCTCAGCAGCGGCAACAGCCGGGTTGAAAGATCGCGCAGGGACTATATGTCTCTATTTGCATCGATTAACTCGATCGCAAACAATCGCGCGATTGTCGAGCCGTCAGTCGTCGTAGTCCGCGAAGGAGCGGGTCGTATCATAGTAGTGGCGGACGACTACTTTGCCAGCAACGAAAACCTATCTCAGGCCGACAACGCCGAATTTATTTCTAACGTTCTCTCAACAAGCGCAAGGCGTGGATCAAACGTACTATTTGATGAATACCACCACAACGCCGTACACAGTACGGACGACTTATGGACGGCATTAGGGCGACCTCTGCAGGATGCAACCTGGCAGCTCGTCTTAGTCTGTTTACTAATCGTTGCCATGGCAGCGCCGCGCTTTGGTGCGGTAAAAACGTTGAAACAAGGAGAAGCTCGGGCGTCCGGTGAATATCTGTCATCTCTTGCTTCGCTCTATCGACGAGCGGATGCTACCGTACCGGCGCTTGAAACGCTCTACCGCCAGTTTTTGCGCGATCTGTGTGAAAAGCTGGCGCTGCCGCCCGATGTGCCGCTTGAGAAACTTGCTGAGGTAGCAGCACGCACAAGTGGAATCAATGCGAACGTGTTGAAGAGACTCATCAGTGCCTGCGAGACTGCGCTGGACAACCAGAACCTCACCGGATCAGATCTGCTGACGCTCACTCGGCAAATGGAACAAGTTAAACGACAGCTAAACAAATAACAGCGGAGTATCGAAGGAGTATAGACATTGGCTGGTAATCAAAATTCGGAAGAGCTCAGCCTCATTCCGCCACTGGTTCCCCGGGCATCGGAGCCCACTGAAGGAGAAGACATTGTCGAGACATCGGCAACTGATCTCTCCTTTGAGGCATCTGACACCGTACCTGTAAACGGTTTGCTGGCGGAAGAGCGTGAGCCGGCTATCGCGCCGCTGACACCCGCTCGAACCGCACTGGTGAAAGAGTTGACCGACAGAATCACCGCAGAAGTGCATAAGGCAGTGGTCGGGCAGGACGACACAATTCTGGCTGCGCTGGCTGGTCTGTTTGCTCACGGTCATGTGCTGCTCGAAGGTGTTCCGGGCACGGCGAAGACACTGCTGGTAAGGGCGATTTCGGCCGCGGTCGGAGCCGAGTTTGGACGGATACAGTTTACGCCGGATCTGATGCCGTCGGACATCACCGGCACCAGAATCTACGATGTGTCTGCAGCAGAGTTCGTCTTCAAACACGGCCCGGTCTTTACTGGTCTGATGCTAGCTGACGAAATCAACCGGACACCGCCAAAGACCCAAGCGGCGTTGCTGGAAGCCATGCAAGAGCGTCGAGTGACGGTGGACGGCGAACACTTTTCACTGTCTCCACTCTTTATGGTGTTTGGAACACAAAACCCAGTCGAGTTTGAAGGCACCTACCCGTTACCTGAGGCCCAGCTAGACCGATTTTTACTGAAAATAATTGTCCCGTATCCAGATTCGGAGGATGAGCAAAGGATTTTACGCCGACATCATGTTGGATTCGACTCCAACGAATTGGCAACCGCCAATATCGAGGCGGTTGCAAACGCCGATCTGATTACGGAAAGCCGTAAACTTATCGCCACGGTTAAAGTCGAGGACGCTTTATTCAAATATATTGTCCAGCTCACCACCGCGACACGTGAGCATCGCCAGGTAGTCCTTGGTGCAAGCCCACGCGCATCGATTGCGCTCCTGCAGGTAGGGAAAGCGCTCGCAGCGATGCGCGGGCGTGACTACATCAATCCCGACGATATTAAGACAATAGCTCCCGCCGTCCTGCGTCACCGTCTCCTGCTCAAGCCCGAAGCGGAGATCGAGGGCATGACACCAGATCGGATCATCCAAAGCCTGCTCGATCAGGTAGAAGTTCCTCGGTAGTAGGAAACTTCTTGCCGTTCACAGACGTTTATTTAGGTAGCATTTGAACGAGTGGGGAAAACAATGGAAAGAGCAATATTTGCTGCCGGTTGCTTTTGGGGTGTTGAAGCCGCCTTCCGTAATACGGAAGGAGTTTTAGCAACCGCTGTCGGTTATTCAGGTGGTCAGACCGTCAACCCGACTTACCACGATGTCTGTCGTGGCGACACCAACCATGCCGAGGTCGTGATGGTCGAATTCGATCCCGAAAAGATTTCATACGAAGAGCTTCTTCAGGTCTTTTGGGACAATCACGACAGTACTCAGGTCAACCGGCAAGGGCCGGATGTTGGGACGCAGTATCGATCGGCAATTTTCTATCTGGATGAGCATCAAAAAGAGGCGGCCGAAAAGTCTAAAAAAGAGCTGAACGATTCCGGCAAACTGAGGAAACCTGTCGCCACAGTAATCGAGAAAGCTGGGCCGTTCTATCTTGCAGAGGATTATCATCAGCAGTATCTAGAGAAGCGCGGGCTGGCTCACTGTCATATCTAAATTTCGGAACCTTTTGCCAGTTGGTAGGGTCTACTCTCATTGTTGCTTGATTAGAAGCGGCAACGTCAGGGTAGAAGGTTCGAGCAAAGTATTAGCTCGATAGCTTGGGAGTTTTTCGAAATGAACAGTAAAATGGGGACGGTTATGGCACTGGCCTTCACAATAGGGGCCAGCCTGCTCAGTCCAGTTGTCCACGCAGATTCAACACAAAGCAACAAGAACTTATGGCGAAACTTGGCAATAGGTGGCGCCGTAGTCGCTGGCCACGGTTTGCTGACACACAACAGTACAGAAACAGTGATTGGAGTTGCCGGAGCCGCCTATTCGGCTAATAGGTACGAGTCCGAGCGACATAGTCAATCACAGCAACGAGAGCGTCAGCGAGAGTACTATCGTCACCACCATCACTACTATGTAAGGGACGGCGTCCGACACTACTATTGAGTTGTGCAAGCAGCCTGCGGCGAAAGTCGCAGGCTTTTTTTCGTCAAAAATATCGTGCTGGTCGGGAACAAGTCAAACTTGCTGCCAGTCAATCATACATAGGATAAGAAAAGTACAGAAATCAGGAAAAGATGAAAAACGCATCGAAATTGACAGTTCTTGGATTGATAGTAACGACTGGTATGACTCTCTGCACTCCGAGCTTTGCGATGGCGGACGGCTTGCAGCAGACCAAGAACTTATGGAGAAATATCGCGACTGGTGCAGCGGTTCTGGCAGGGGTTGGTATAGCCACTCACAACAATACGGAGACGGCAATCGGTGCGATCGGTACCGTTGTGGGTCTGACACAATATGAGTCGGCACGTCACGAACAGTCGGTTCAGCAAAACGGATATGGCTGGAACAACGGCGGATATGCGTATAGCGGAAACGGCCAATACGATCAGAACGAGAATTGCGACCAGAACGAGAATGTCGTTGTTCAGACGGGTGGGTGTGACCAGAGGTTCGACAACGGCTTCCGGCACCCTGAACTAAGACAAGGTCGGTTTGAAGATCGGCAGCGCGATCAGGATCGTTTCCAAGATCGCGACTCGAATCAGAGTACATTCCAGGGACGCTCTGGGAACAATAATTCCTTCAACCCGCCTGCTGATAACAACAGTGGCTACGATACGCAGCCAACATATCACGTTCACGAGAACTGACGCTGTCAACGAATTGGCGATGTTGCCAAGCGTCGAACGCCCGGCCCCTCAAGGGCCGGGCTTTGCGCATTTATGGCGCTGCGGATAAGAGACATGCTATAATCCCCCTTAAATCTCCCGCAGAACGGTTAGATCGCAAAGATGCTTGGTAGTGAACTTCGTACGCTCTATTTAGAATTTTTTGAGTCGAAAGGGGCCCTGCGCCTTCCTTCAGACTCCCTTGTGACCAATGACCCGACGCTGTTGTTTACTGTGGCCGGCATGGTTCCTCTCGTTCCATACTTCTTAGGCGAGCAAGAACCGCCCCGGCGAAGTGTGACAACTGTCCAAAAATGTCTGCGAACTAACGATATCGATTCGATTGGCGACACGTCCCACTGCACGTTCTTTGAAATGCTCGGAAACTTTTCCTTTGGCGGCTACTTCAAAAAAGAGGCCATTTCCTGGTCTTGGGAGTTTCTCATCAATGTCTTGGAGCTAGATTTGAACCGGCTGCGGGTAACAATCTACGAAGACGATGAGGAAGCTTTCGAGCTTTGGAAGTCGGTGGGAATGCCGGAACGTAAAATCTTTCGGTTTGGCGAGGCATCCAACTACTGGCCAGCCAACGTCATTTCTGAAGGTCCGAATACTGCGTGCGGTCCCTGCACCGAGATTTTCTTCGATACCAAACCGCATCTGCCTCCGACTCCCGATGGCGAATGGGATGACGAAAGGTGGTTGGAAATCTGGAATAACGTCTTTACGCAGTATGAGCGCAAAGACGGAGGGATTCTCGTCCCCCTCCCGCGAAAAAACATCGACACCGGAATGGGGCTTGAGCGGACGACGGCTGCGATCAACGATTTACGCGGGCCGTTCGAGACAGATTTTTTCCAACCAATTCTACATACACTTCAATCGCTCTCTGGAAAGAGCTACACCAGCTCCGAGGACTCTTCCACCGATATCGCGTTCCGACGAATAGCGGACCATGTTCGGGCGATGACATTTCTGATCGGGGACGGAGTCTTACCGTCGAATGTCGGGCGAGGATATGTTCTGCGGCGTTTGATGCGTCGAGCTATTTTGGCAGGACGAAATACGTTGGGCTTCGAAAAGCCGTTCCTAGCATCGGTCGTTCCAACAATTATCAAACAGTATCAAGACACTTACCAAGAGCTCCGCAACCGTGAATCGACCATCCTGCGCTATGTCGAGATCGAAGAGGCACAGTTTCGGAAAACCCTATCCGGTGGTTCGGAGCGGCTTGTCAGCCTGCTTGACGGACTGGCGCCTGGCGACAACCTTTCCGGCGACGACGTTTTTGTCCTCTTCGCCACGTACGGCTTTCCTGTCGAGATGACCCGTGAACTTGCTTCTGAGCGTGGGATTGGGATAGACCAAGAACGATATAACGAGCGCCTCACCGAACATGCCTTGATCTCGAATGCCGGACGAGAAAAGGAAGTAATGGTTAAGAACGTCGTCGTGCAGTCACTGCGCGAGGCGGGAGTTAGCTCGACACTCTTTACCGGATATACCGAGCAAGTCAGCTCGTCGGTGATCGTCGCGATTGTGGCTGGCAACGAGTTGGTTGACGAGTCAGTCGAAGGTCAGTCGGTGCAGTTAGTTCTCGATCAAACTCCTTTTTATGCCGAGTCGGGTGGCCAGGTAGGGGACACTGGTCGGATTCATGGCGACCACTCAGAAGTTGCTGTCGAAGACACCCAAAAGGACAGCGGGTATTTCTTCCACAAAGTGACAGTCACGGCCGGATCCATCAAAGTCGGTGATCGCGTTGACGCCGAGATAGATTTCGCTCGCCGCGATGCCATTAGGCGAAACCACTCCACGACACATCTACTCCATCACGCGCTGCAAACAGTGCTTGGAGATCATGTTCAGCAGCGAGGATCGCTGGTGGATGATAATCGGCTAAGATTCGACTTCTCGCACGACAAGGCGCTGACAGGGGACGAAATTCGGCAGGTGGAGGCGATTGTCAATGAGGAGATACTGGCCGACTATGTCGTCGACACGCAGGAAAAACCAATTGAAGAGGCGAAGCGTCTTGGCGCACGCATGCTCTTTGGCGAAAAGTACGGTTCCACCGTTCGCGTTGTCAGCATGGGGCCGTCACTTGAATTTTGCGGCGGGACACATCTCGCGCATACCAGCCAGGCAGGTTTGTTTAAAATTACCGGAGAAGGCAGCTCTCAAGCGGGTGTTCGGCGAATTGAAGGGGTAACCGGTCAGCGGGCACTGCTGAAAATTCTCGATCAGGAACGAATACTTTCAGATGCTTCGGCGACACTCAAGACATCACCGACCAATTTGGTGGCCGCCGTTGAACGGCTTTCGAGCGAGCTGAAAGCCCGCGAAAAAGAGTTGGAAGCGCTGCATAAAGCGGCCGCACTGAGCAAGGTGGGAGAGATCATTGCAAACGCCTTGCCAATTGGCGGAACGTCGGTGGTTGTAACAAGTGTGGATGGCGCGGATGGAGATTCTCTTCGTGCGCTGACCGATGAGATTCTTGGACAACTCAGATCTGGCATTGTTATTCTCGGCTCAGCAATCGGCGGGAAGGTATCGCTTGCGGTTAAGGTCAGCAAAGACTTGGTAGACCGCAAGGTCAATGCCGGAGCCATTGTTAAAGCTGCCGCAGCAATAGTTGGTGGTGGCGGCGGCGGCCGACCCGATTTTGCGCAAGCTGGCGGGAAAGACGAATCGAAGCTCGAAGAAGCACTGAATACGGCAAAGTCTCTCGCTGTGTCCGTCCTAGAAGCCTAAAGGTTACGGGCCGTAGACGGCACGGTAGTAGTCCCAGCTTGGATCGGTGGCGATTCGGATGAAGGCGACCTGGCCCGAGTGGTAGTAGTCTTCGGAACTCAGGTATCCGGCTGCTTTGCCAAGCTTCATAGAGAGGCCCCAAGCAGAGACCACTTTGTCGAGAGGTGCGTCAGCAAAGTGGGTCTCTAGAAAGGTCGTCAGTGCCAAATGGCTCTCGGCGAGCTGGGCGAGAAGTATTTCTGGGTCTCGTTCAGCCACTTGGGCCGAGTGGTAGTCTGGTTCTTTGCCTGTTTCGAGCGAATAGAGCGCCATGCGGTCGTCGGTAACCAGGTGGGCGATGGTTTCGACAATGCTCTTCGCTTCCGGATAGGGCTTCCAAATCCATTGTTCGGGCGTCAATCCGTGAATGTGCTTGAGAAAATGAACGCGCGATTCCTTTACACTGCCGAGTACATCGTCAAAACTATATGCCATAGTTGCTCGTCCCTTCTGTCGCGTTGCTCAGCAAATTGGATTGATCTCCGCGTTATGTTACCATTTGTGGTTAGCGGCAAGACGCAGGGCCCGGGCTGTGAGTTCAAGCATCGCTTTACTCGCAGCACTCTCTGGATTTGTCTGGCCGTTACTTTTTTCGCGTCTTTTTCATTCCGGCAGCTTCCTGCTCAGGAGCTAGGGAACTCAGCTTCGACCGTCGTCATCGTCGTATCGCATCTTGATTGGCCGGCGCTGGAAGCAACCGATCTTCCCAATCTGGCACTAATTCGTAATGATGGAGCCGTCGCGCTCGTTTCTCCAGGCCTGCCGCATTTGCCGAACGCCGACGAGAATCAGTGGGCGACATTTACAGCAGGGGACGTTGTCAATACCAAGAATCCGCACATCGGCCTGCTGCAGCGCCAACTCATGGCAAACGGTGCGTCAGGACAGATGGAAATTATCCGATTTGGTGACGTCAGCACTCTGTCACGCCTTAGCGCACTGAATCGTTTGGTTGGTCTTGCTTTGCCAAGTCCCACAAATAACGTCACGAAACTTATGGTTTGCGGAATCGTTCCTCCTAAGGCCAAAGACGGATGGGATGAATTGACTCCCCTGATTCTCTATCCGGCAGCGCCCGGCACCGTTAAGTCGCTGACATCTGCAACCACACGCACTCCCGGACTTGTTGCGCTGCGCGATATTGCCCCAACTCTGCTCGCATTTGCCAGGGTGCCGATACCATTATCCATGACCGGCGCGCCTATCAATCAGGTTATTCTGCGCGGCCAGCGCGACAGTATACTCTCACGCATGGCGCTCATTACCCAGCTTGGACAGGAAGTCATTGTTCCGTTGTCTTGGTTTCTGGGTCTCGCGGCACTCTTCGCTGTTGGCGGGGGCGCATGGGTGGCCGCCAGTGGGAAAGCCGCAAACGGACCGTTAATCTGCTACTTGCTCAGGCTGGTGATTGCCGCGCCGCTCGCTCTGCTCATCTGCCCGCAGCTTCCTGTCTCTTCAGTCACCACATATCTCATAGTTCTGATCGTTGCCGATTGTGCTCTGGCGCTGATTAACTCGCCGATGCTCTTAGTTGTGACAACATCAATCTCTATACTTTTGGATGGGCTTACTGGCTCGCATTTGATAGCGGAAACCGTGATTAGCGGCTACTGGCTCTCTGGTATCCGGTTTTACGGTATTGGCAACGAGTATATGGGGGTGTTGATCGGCATGTCACTACTGGCACCGGTCATGCTGCTCGAAGACCGTTGGCCAAGACTTGTGTACGGAGTCAGATCCCTCATCACCGGTTTTTACTACCTCGTCGTAATCTTCGTACTTTCGTATCCGGCATTTGGCGCAAAAGCCGGTGGCGCGGTGACTTCCGTCGTGACCTTTGGCCTTGCCTGGGTTGCAATGTATCTCGGAGTCAAGCCAAAGTGGCTTGGCTTTTTTGTTGCCTCGCTTGCCGGTTTCGTACTGATCTTTGCGTTGAATGCGCTTTCGATCAAGCTGCATGCGCCCCCCAGTCATATTTCTGCGGCAATTACGGCTGTCCACCAAGGGCGGCTTGGGTATATTAAGCACATCGCCATCCGCAAGGCAAAGATGGCGGTGAAAACAGTGCTTACCCCTGGCGGTATTGTCGCCATAATTGGACTGATTCCGCTCTGGATATTCTGGCAGCGATCCCTCTTCAAATCGAGAGTCGAAGATTTCTTATTGATGAAGCCAGAGCTTGGTGCAGCGCTTGGTGCCGGAGCTTGGGGGCTTCTGGCGGCATTGTTATTTAACGATTCTGGCGGCGTCGCCTTCCTGTTCTTCTTTGGCGCAATGGCGCTGGTGCTTTTGCATGAAATGGTGTGGTCTGAATGCGTTTCCTCGCGCTTGATGTCGGCGATGTCCGTATAGGTGTCGCTGTTTCCGACGAGCTTGAACTCGGGGCCTATCCACTGCTGACATATGTTCGCCAAGGCTCACTGAAGAAGGATGTCGCTTCACTGGCGCAGACTGCTGCGGAGCAGGAGGTCGATGCGATAGTCGTCGGGCTGCCTACCTCCCTCGACGGCGCCGAAGGGCCGCAGGCGAAGAAGACACGAGTCTTTGCGGAGAGCCTGGCATCGACATCTAAACTGCCGCTCATCATGTGGGATGAGAGCATGACCAGTGTTGACGCTGAAGAGCGGATGCTGGCGTTAGACTTCTCAAGGGCGAAACGGAAGACGGTGCGAGATCAGTGGGCCGCAGTAATCATTTTGGAAACATTTCTCGAACACCGGAAAGTCACTAATGTCCGGCGCGACAGCTTTCAATGAGAACTCAAAGAAGTAGTTCCGATGGCCGTCCAAAGTTCTTGACGGCACTGAGTATTTTTATCATTTTGTGTGCCGCAGGAAAGATCTACTTTGAGCGAGAAATTTCGCCAATTTCGCCAAGCGACACTGGCTCTGTTCGTGTCGAGATTCCGGCGGGTGCTCGGGTTCAGCAGATTGCTGGCATACTGGTTGATAAAGGTCTCGCCCGTGACACCCTCACCACGGATATCGCCATTGTCATGTCTGGCGACAGCAGCAAGCTGAAGGCCGGAGCCTATGCACTTTCTCGATCGATGTCGGTTAAGCAGATGATCGAAGTATTGGCGACTGGAAAGACCGACACGGTAGTTGTCTCAATTCCCGAAGGTTTTACAATGGCCCAGATCGCGCAGCGCCTCGCCGACGATAAATTGGTCGGTAAGCTCGACTTTATCCGTACCGCCGCGACCGAAGGACAAAACTTTTCATTTCAGGATGGATTCGCGCCTCCGAGGAATTTGGAAGGTTTTCTCTATCCACTCACCTACACCGTTGTACGAGGGTCGTCCCCGCAACAGATAGCGCGTCAGATGTTGACCGAATTTGACAGACAGATATTCTTGGAACATCCGGAAGTGACCGATTGGCAGCAGACAATAACGATTGCATCCATGGTGGAGCGTGAGGCAAAAGTCGATCAGGATCGGCCGCTGATCGCCTCAGTCTACTACAACCGCCTTCGCCTGGGAATGCCGCTGCAGTGCGATGCCACGGTCCAGTACGCTCTGCCCGTGCACAAAGCCCGTTTGATGTACAGCGACCTACGAATCGACTCGCCCTACAACACCTATCTCCATCGAGGCCTGCCTCCTGGCCCAATCTGCAACCCAGGCCGCCTCAGTATCGAAGCCGCAATCGCTCCCGCAAACACCGACTACCTCTACTACGTCGCTGGCCCAAGCGGCCAACACATCTTCAGCCGCACCCTCGCAGAGCAAGATAGAGAGATCATGCTGCTCCGGGGGAAGAGTTGACTGATTACTGGCCAACGGCCAGGGCCATCGAAGAGCTAGACTGTGGATTCTCCACCTACTATTTCGACGACAACGACAAGGACTACGCGGACTGTTGGCACCAAACGCTTGCCCGCACGCTAATCTCAACAGACATTTCCACTTCGCTCGTTCCTCGCGCCGGTCGAGATAACACTTTTTGACCCATCAAAAAGCACCCCGCCGACGCTCTTTTGTTCCTTGAACAATTGCCGCCTCGGCTCCTAGCTCCGACTTCAGTCGAGAGAAATCCCCTTCTCGGGGGCTCGAAGCGTGGCACCCTTAGAATTATTCGTTAGTCTTGTACACTATTCTTGTTTTGTACACAAGGAGATTCTCAGAAACCGTTCTCTTAATTAATTCCTTAACATACGTATGATATAATGTGTACCCATGTCCACATTTTGGAAACTCTTAACACCCACGCAGGTTGTCAAATCGATTAACGATATCCGTCCCGAGGACTTGAAGGCTCAGGGGATAACGGCGATCATTACGGATCTCGATAATACGCTCGTCCCATGGCGCCGGTATGACATCACCGAAGCCGTCGTTAAGTGGCTGGAAGAGCTGGAAGTCGCCGGGATCAAAATCTGTATTGCGTCGAACACGATGCATACGAGTCGCCTTCAAAAGCTCTCAGATCAGCTTCGTATTCCCTTCGTTGACCGCGTCCGCAAACCCTATGTCGGTGGATTCGTCCGCGCTATGCAGCTCATGAAGTCCGATCTCCCGCAGACTGCGGTGGTTGGCGACCAAATTTTTACGGATGTTCTGTGCGGCAACAAGCTTGGCCTCTGCACGATCTTACTGCGCCCGCCTCTTGCAAAAGAGGAGTTCCTCTCAACGATGATCTTGCGGCATATTGAGCGGGTGATTATCACATTTTTGCAGCGCCGGGGCGTGTGGCCGGACTATCAGCCGTCGGCAAATGCGGCTGTCCAAACTTCCGATCCTAGCTAAACTCTATGGCGATCACTGGAAAAACCCGTGTCCTAGGCGTTTTGGGTTCGCCAGTAGAGCACAGCCTTTCCCCCGTGATGCAGAATGCGGCGATTGCCGTGCTCGGCCTCGATTGGATCTACGTTCCTTTTCACGTCGAACCCCAATCTATCCAATCGGCGTTGGAATCCATACGTGTTCTAGACCTAGTTGGTGTAAACGCCACCGTTCCTTTGAAGGAGGTCATCGCTCCGTTTCTCGATTGGGTTGATCCGGTAGCAGCCGGGATCAAATCGGTCAATACAATTGTTAATAAAAGTGGGACATTGTGTGGATACTCCACTGATGGGGCCGGTTTGATGTGGGATTTGGCCAATAAGAACGCTCTTCCGCCAAAGGGAGCGTCGGTATTGGTGTTGGGTGCTGGCGGTTCATCGCGGGCGGTTGTTTACCAGCTAGCTAATTCGGGTTACTCCGTTTCGATTGCAAATCGTACACATGATCGCACGG
>Ga0116229_10011225_pt1 | contig 13270 bp, 10 predicted proteins | sample S1TSphgellanicum_3_FD_87313 | JGI IMG/M metagenome (GOLD analysis project Ga0116229, IMG submission 87313) | Host-associated microbial communities from peat moss isolated from Minnesota, USA - S1T2_Fc - Sphagnum magellanicum MG | ecosystem: Host-associated > Plants > Peat moss > Unclassified...
CGATGTCCTTGGCTACGCGCGTGAATTGCTTGGCCATGCGGTTCCAGCGGGCGAACATCGCATGCTTTCTGACTTCGAATATGCGTCCCATGATTTCCCCTCTTCCGGACGCGCATGGTAGCAATAAGCCGATAAACCGCTAGACTGACCGCACTTTTCCCCGGGCGTATCCTATGAGTGCAGTTCTGTTTCGCGACCTCGAGCTTGCCGAGGCAGTGTTGAGCGCGCTCGCCGATGTGGGTTACGAGGCACCCACACCCATACAGGCCCAGACCATACCGGTGCTGCTGTCGGGCGCCGACATGCTGGGGCAGGCGCAGACCGGCACCGGCAAGACGGCTGCCTTTGCGCTGCCGGCGCTGTCGCGAATCGATCTCACCCGGCACGAGCCCCAGGTGCTGGTGCTGGTTCCGACACGCGAACTGGCTCTGCAGGTGTCCGAAGCGTTCGTACGTTATGCGGCGCATTTGAAAGGATTCCACGTGCTGCCCATCTACGGTGGCCAGGGATATCAGCCGCAATTGAACGCATTGCGGCGCGGCGTTCATGTGGTGGTCGGTACGCCTGGCCGCGTCATCGATCACATGAATCGCGGCACCTTGAAACTCAGCGGCCTGACCATGCTGGTGCTCGACGAGGCCGACGAGATGCTGCGCATGGGTTTCGTCGATGCCGTGGAGAGCATCCTCGAGCAAACACCCCCGCAGCGCCAGGTGGCACTGTTTTCAGCGACGCTGCCGGCGCCTATACGGCGCATCGCGCAGCGGCATTTACGCTCCCCGGTGGAAGTCACCATCAAGAGCGCGACCAGCACCGCGACCAATATCCGTCAGCGTTACTGGATGGTGAGCGGCGTGCACAAGCTGGACGCGCTGACGCGCATCCTGGAAGCCGAGGATTTCGACGGCATGCTGGTGTTCACGCGCACCAAGCAATCGACGGTGGAGCTGGCGGAGAAGCTCGAAGCCCGCGGATTCGCCGCCGCGCCGCTGAATGGCGACATTCCGCAGGCCCATCGGGAGCGGACGGTGGCTCGCCTCAAGGACGGTCAGACCGACATCCTGGTGGCCACCGACGTGGCTGCGCGCGGTTTGGATGTGGAGCGCATCAGCCATGTCGTCAATTACGATGTCCCTTACGACACCGAGTCCTACGTGCATCGAATCGGCCGCACCGGCAGAGCCGGCCGCAAGGGCGAAGCCATCCTTTTCATCGCCCCGCGCGAGCGCAACATGCTGCGCGCCATCGAAAGAGCCACACGCCAGACCATCGAACCGATGAACCTGCCCAGCGTCGACGCGGTCAACAAACTGCGTATCAGCAAGTTCAAGCAACGCATCAGCGACACGCTCGACAAGGCGGAGACCGGACTGTTCCGGCCGGTGCTTGAGCAAATGCTGGCGGAAACCGGTCTGCCGCTCATCGACATCGCGGTGGCGCTCGCCAGCATGTCGCAAGGTACGACACCACTACTGCTCAGCCCCAAGCCGGCCGCACCAGAGCACGCGCTGCGCGAACTGCCCAACGATGCGCCGCGCGCCGCGCCGGGGGCGCGCGACGTGCGGGCGTCGCACCAGCCGCCGCCGCGGCGACACGAGGGACGCGAGCGGCCGGGGCATGACAGGCCGGGCCACGTAAGGCCGGGCCACGTAAAGCCGGGCCATGTCAGGCCGAGCGCTGCTCACACGGAAACCTACCGGATCGAAGTCGGCGCAGAGCACGGCATCCAACCCGGCAACATCGTCGGTGCCATCGCGAACGAGGCCGGCATCGAGGGGGTGAGAATCGGCCGGGTGGATATTCGCGAAGACCATAGCTACGTGGACTTGCCGGAAGGCATGCCAAGGGACATATTTGCTAAGTTGCAAAAGGTGCGTGTCGTCGGCCGGGAACTGCGTATCAGCAGGGCCGCTGAAAAGGCCCCGAAGGCGGCACGCGATGCGCTGAGCCGTTTTCCGAAAAAGCACGAGGAGCGAAAGATGAGCAAGGGTATGGAACGCAAGAAGGAACAGAAGAAGAAGCCGACCAAGACGCTGGAGGAGAAGCGCGCCGCGAAGAAGGAGAAAAAAGCAGCGCGCGGCTGATCTCGACGAGCGACGCGCCCGCGCCGCCCGCCGGCGCGGAACTCCTAATGCTGCGCCATCGTGTCGAGGAAGCGCCGGCGCGGGGATACGATGCGCGGGACAGCTATACCGTTGAGCGGGGTCATTCCGGGGTAAAATCCTCCGCTCATGAAACTCTCCGCAGTCACGGTCCTGATAGGGGCGAATGTACTCATATTCGGCCTGGAACAGGTTTCCTATCCCGCCATGGAGCTCTACTTCGCTCTGTGGCCGCTGCAGCCCGTCGACGGCGGGATTTATTTCAGATTTTGGCAGCTGGTCACCTACTCATTCCTGCACGACACCCAGCACTTGAGCCATCTGCTCTTCAACATGCTCGGCCTGTGGATGTTCGGCGCTGAAATCGAGCGCTACGTCGGTGCAGGGCGGCTGCTCGCTTGTTATTTTGCATCGGTGATCACCGCCGCGCTCAGTCAGCTCATCGTTCCGGCGCTGCTCGGGGCCCCGCCGAGTCCCACCATCGGCGCTTCGGGCGGCGTTTTCGGACTACTGCTGGCCTACGCGTTCTTGTTTCCCACCCGCAAGGTGGTGCCGTTGATTCCGCCCATACCCATGCCGGCGTGGCTGTTCGCCACGATCTACGCCGCCATCGAACTGTTTCTCGGCGTCACCGGAACCCAGGCCAGCGTGGCGCATTTTGCGCACCTGGGCGGAATGGTCGGAAGTGTGCTGGTGATCGCGCAATGGCGCTGGTCGAGGAGCAGAGGATGACGAGAAAGATGCGTCGCTTCGCGATCGGAGCGCTGGCCATTACCTGCTTCGTGCAGTCCGCCCATGCCGAATGGGTGCGGCGCGTGACCGACGGCATCATGGGCACGCGGATCACGGTGGAACTCTGGTCGGACGACAGGGAGAAAGCCGAGAGCGCCATAGACGCCGTGCTGGATGAAATGCGGCATATCGACGAAACCATGAGCACCTACAAACCCACCAGCGAGATATCCCTGGTGAACGCGCGTGCGGCAGACGGCCCCATGCATATCGGCAAGGAACTGTTCGATCTGCTGGTAACGTCCAAGCAATACTCGGAGCTCACCGACGGCGCCTTCGACATTACGTACGCCAGCGTCGGCTACATGTACGATTTCCGCAAGCATATCCGCCCGAGCGAGGATCAAATCGGCAAGGCATTGCCCGCCGTCAATTACCGGCATGTGCTGCTCGATCCAAGGAATCAAACCGTGAAATTCACGCAAAAGGGCGTACGCATCGACCTCGGCGGGATCGCCAAGGGCTATTCGGTGGATTGCGGCATCGACGTGCTCAAGGCGCGCGGCTTCACCCGTGCATACGTGTCCGCCGGCGGCGACAGCCGCATTATCGGCGACCGCTTCGGCAAGCCATGGATGGTCGGCATCCGCGATCCGCGCAAAGGCGAAGGGGAAGTGATCACCCGGATACCCCTGGTCGATGCGGCCATATCGACATCGGGGGATTACGAGCGATTCTTTGACGAAGACGGCGTGCGCTATCACCACATCATCGATCCGCACACCGGACATTCCGCCAGCAAGGTGCGCAGCGCCACTGTGATCGGTCCGTACGCCATCCGCACCGACGGCCTGTCCAAGACCGCGTTCGTGCTCGGGCCGGAAAAGGCCATGGAGATCTACAATCGGATCGACGACATCGACGCCATCATCGTCAAGCTGGACGGCACGGTCATTTACTCGAAGGGTATCGAGCCGGCGCACTGAGCGCCGGACCGTGCACTGGGTCGTTCGATATCACCAAGTGATTATCTTGGCCTGCGCGCACGCATCGAGATAATCGCTGACGGTTTCCAGCGGGATCGGTCCGAGCTCTGCGGCTACAGCGTCCCGGATCGCACCGACATTGCGCTTGCCATCGATGAAATTGACGATCTCATAGGCGTACAGCGAGCCACTGTTCTGCGTCTTGATGAGCCGGTTGGAGTCCGCATCGAACAGCGCGATCTTCGCGAATCGCTCCGCGCCGAGACGATCGAGCAGCACATCGTCGTTCTGGTAGGTGAGCGGCCCGAATTCGGAATTGCCGGAGCCGTTGACGCGCTTGGGCACGCGCATCGCAATGGGTATGCCGCGCCACGATGGCGCGCCCTTGAAGCCGCTGACGCCGCGCTGCGCGGCCAGCCCATCGATCCATTGATCGAAGGTTGCGGACTGCGTCTGCAGCGCCTTGACGGCGGGCGCCGCTGCGCGCGCATCGCTGCCCGCGAACGCTGCGTAACTCTGCACGGCGGCGGTTTCGCGCCGCAGTTGCTGGGCGAGCAAATTATGCGCTTCGTACCAGCCTTGGCGGCCATCCTTAGCGTCCTGTGCCAGCTCCTGTGCTCGTTCGAAACCTCGGGCCAGACGCTGCTGCGCGCGGGCCGCAAAGAATGCCAGCAGGCGGGCATCGTTCGAACCGTTCATCGTGGCCAGAGCATAGCCGGACGCCGCCCCCAACAGCGCCACGCGCCGCAGTTTGGTGGCATCGATTTGCTCGAGCGAATCGTGATCGGTATGAATGTAAATGTCCGGCCAATCTCGCAGGTAAAGCGACGGCACGGCGATCGTGGAGGAATCATAGTCGTCATGATCGCTGCCTTCGGAGTAGGGCGTCTCGTCGACAAAAAACTCGTTTCTGGTACCCGGTGCGCCATCGCGGTTTTCGATGACGGCCTCGAGCACGTGGCTGCCGTCCTCGGCATACGCCGCCGCAGCGCGACGAATGTCCTCGGCAAACGCCATGCCGACATCGGTGACGAACGATGGCAGCGACCAGGGTGTTTCCGTGACGTGCAGAACCGATTTGTTCTTGAACAAGTCGCCGCCGACCATGTCCATGTGCACATCGGCGCGCAAGGAGCGCCGGATATCGGGGTGACGGCTGAGGTATGCCATGGTGCCCTCGACTTCCGGCCCCCAGATGAAACGCAGCGTGCGCGCCGGCCGCGGCATCCGTCCTGCCGTGATCAAACGGTTCAGCAGGCGCGCCGATTCCAGGATGGTCACGCAGCCGCTGCCGTTGTCGTTCGCTCCCGGCCGTTCATGATCGAGATGGCAGCTGAAGACGATCTCGCCATAGCGAGGATCGGTGGCCGCCAAGGTGCCCTGAATTGTGGCGCTGACCACGGTCCAGTGGCCGGGTCCGACTTCGGCTTGCACATGCGCATCCAGGGTCACCGCATGCCCGTCCGCCATTTGCGCGCGCAACCCAGCGGCCGTGGCGCGGGAAACCATGAAGGCAAATCCCCGTGGCAGCAGCGCGTCGAGATGCCCCCAGCGAATCACGTCCGGGTTCAATCCCGACCACGCCGTGGTTTGGTTCGGCATGTCGCTGACGATGCCCGCCGCGCCGAATTTCATGACGGCCAGCGATTGCACGATCGACAGCACGCCGTCGGCCAGGACGATCTTGCCGTTCACGTCCTTGCCGGCGTAATCCGCCTCCGTCATTCCCGAGCCTACGTCGACCAGCGGCGCCACCACGTCCGCGCCATGGCTGTAATCGGCGAGGCGGATCGGATCCGTGGACCAGTCGCCGATCAGCACATGTTGCGGCTCGTTCTCCCAGAGACGCGCCGACTCAACGTTCCATGCAAAGTGCGAACGCATCAAGCCGTAATGAATCTTGCCGTCGATCGGAAACTGTTCGGCGTGCGCGTCCTCGAGCCCGTACGCCTTAGCCTGGCGCAACATGAAATCCGCCGCCTGATCGAACTGCGGCGTGGCCGGCACGCGGTGCAATCCGGTCAGAGCACGTAGATTCTCGAACGGCGCCGCACCGTTCGCTTCATCGCGAAGCGCATCCCACTGCTGTTCCGTCAAGAAAGGCTGCTGGGCGAATGCGTTGTAGTTGACCGATATGCACAGTGACAGGCAAAGCGCAGGCAATAATGACTTGCAATCCACGTTGGGAATTCCTCGATTTAGAATCGACCCAGTTGGCCGGGATGAAATTCCGGAATATCCGCCGGCGACCGAATTCTAGTCCCTGAAATTGTTGAATTGCAGCGGCACGCCCACATCCGCCTTGCGTAAGAAGGCGATGGCCTCCTGGAGGTCGTCGCGTTTCTTGCCGATGACCCGGACCTTGTCGCCCTGCACCTGCGCCTGCACCTTCAATTTCGAATCCTTGATCAGGCGCGAGACCTTCCTGCCGGCCTCCGCATCGATGCCCTGCTTGCAGATCACCAACTGCTTGGCACGCGCCAGGTTCACCTCCGGATCTTTGACCTCCAGGCAGGCGACGTCGATGCCGCGTTTCGACATGCGCAGCTTCAGAATGTCGAGCATCTGCTTGAGCTGAAAATCGGCGGGCGCCGTCATGGTCACGGTCGTCTCCTCGAGCTCGAAGCTGGCATCCGTGCCCTTGAAATCGAAGCGTTGCGTCAATTCCCGTATCGCCTGGTCGACTGCGTTGGTCAACTCATGAGTATCGATTTCCGAGACCACGTCGAACGAGGGCATCAGGTCTCCGCCAGCAACTGATCCAGGGTGGCCCTCACTTCGGCGGCGAACTCGGTGTAGTGCTCACCGGTTGCGGGACCTGAAAACCCTGTGTGGATCTTGCGTACCACGCCTTTCTTGTCGATGAAAATCGTGGTCGGAAACGCATAAACTCGATTCAGCATCGGCAGCTTCTTGGCGGCATCGTCCTTGTCTGAGATTCCGGCGATCAACGTGGTGTATTCGATGCCGTAATGCTGCCTGAATCGCTGCGACGCCTCGGCAGCGTGTGGAAAGTCACCGAAGTGCTCGAACATCAAGGACACGATCTCGACACCCTTGGCTCGATATTCCCGGTACAGCGGCTCGAGAAATGCGGCTTCGTCATGGCAATTCGGGCACCAACTGCCTGCCAATGCCACTATCATGACCTTGTTCTTGAATTTCGGATCCTGCGAGCTGACGGTGTTGCCCGCCAGATCCGGAAATGCGAAGTTGAAATGCTTGGACGCGTCCCGCATGGCAGTCAGCGAATAGGCGTCCGGCAAAGCCGCATGCGCATCGCGCTTGGCGTCGAGCTTTGCGTGGTACGCCAATCCTGACCAGAAATCGCCGGCGAGGCCTCCGTCCGGCGTGATCTTGGCCTTGTACAAGAAAACGTGTGCGCCATCGAAGGTGGAGAGATCGAGTTCATCCCCGTGCACCTGTCCGGCAAGGTAGCGATGATCGCCGGTGTCGGTGAGAATGGTTCCCGTGACGACGTCGTGCGATTGCGTGAATTCGCCGACGTCTTTTTCGGGGACGCCCATATCGTCGACGAAGGTTACCGCCCATCGCCCCGAGACATCCGCGTTGTCGGTCGCGGCGGTTGCGAAGAAGCGGTAGTCCAGCCCAAGCTGCGCCTCTAGCGGCACGTGCTGCTGCTTGCCGCCGAGCTTGTCGAGCACGATCTCACCGTGCAGGGACGTGCCATTGGCGTCGGCGATGAGCCGGTTCTCATAGCCCGGCATGAGGATCTCCAGATGCGAGCCGCTAATCGTGACCTCGTTCAACGGCAGGCGTTCCGGGCCGTTGATGAGATAGCCGACCACGGCCGCCCCCTGCTTCTCCAGCGCCAGACCGAAAGGCAGCTCGCCGCCAGGCACGCTCAGTACCGCCCGATACGTGCCCATCTGCACCCCGGCAGCGGCCGGTGGCGGGGGCGCGGTGGTGCCGACCGCAGGGGTCTCGCGCTGGCACGCGCCCAGCACGAGCGCGGCCGCCACAAGAGCGGCCGACCCAAGCACGGCAGACACCCCTCGCCATGAGTCTCCACGTCTCGATTCCATCATGTCGTCATCCTCTGCTAGCGGTAGCCGCGAGCTTGCAAGGTGAATAGTTTCGCATAGCGGCCGTCCGCTGCCATCAGCGATTCGTGACTGCCGCGCTCGACGATGCGGCCTTCGTCGAGCACTAATATCTGATCGGTCATACGCACCGTCGAGAATCGATGCGAAATCACGATGGCAATGCGGTTGCGCGTCAGCTCGCGAAAGTGTTCGAACACCTCCGCTTCGGCGCCCGCGTCGATGGCGGCCGTCGGTTCGTCGAGCACCAGAATATCGGCCTCGCTGCGCATGAATGCGCGCGCCAGAGCGATCTTCTGCCATTGCCCGCCGGACAGTTCGCGCCCGTCCTTGAACCATTTACCGAGCTGCGTCTGATAGCCGGCGGGCAACTGCTCCACGAACTCCGCCGCCAATCCCTTGGTGGCAGCCGCGCGCCAGCGTGTCTCGTCCTCGAATGCACGTTCATCGCCGGCACCGATGTTCTCCCCCACCAGCATCTGGTAGCGGGCGAAATCCTGGAAAATGACGCCGATGCGTTGGCGCAGCACGCTCTCGTCCCAATCCTGCAGATCCAGACCGTCGAGCAGAATGCGGCCGCGCGTCGGCCGGTACAGTCGGGTCAGCAGTTTGATCATCGTGGTCTTGCCCGAGCCGTTCTGTCCCACCAAGGCCAGACTTTCGCCCGGCCTGACATGCATATTGACGTCCGAGAGCGCGGGTGCAGCGGCGCCGGGGTAGGTGAATTCCACGTTCTCGAAGCGGATCCCATCGCCGCTCGCGGGGCCGAGCTTGCTCTGTCCCGAAGCTTCTCCCACCGGTTGCTCGAGATATTCGAACAGATTGGACAGGTACAAGTTGTCTTCATACAGGCCCCCGATGGCGGACAGCGCTGCGCTGACGGCGGCCTGGCCCTGACGGAACAGGGTCAGATACATCGTCATTTGGCCAACCGACATTCTGCCCAGCACGGCAGCCGCAGCAATCCACGCATAGCCGCCATAGAGTGTGGCGGTACCCACCAGCCCCAATCCGAAACCCCAGGCGTCACGACGCAAGGTGAGATCCCGGTCCTCCTTGTAGAGCCGCTTGAAGATCTCTCGATAGCGGTCCAGAAAGCGCCGCCCGAGTTCGAATAGCTTGACCTCCTTGGCATAGTCCTCGCGTGCCAACACCGCTTCCAAGTAGATCTGCATGCGCGATTCCGGCGCGCGCCATCTGAACAGACGAAACGCCTCGCCGGAGAATTTTGCCTCGGCGAGAAACGCCGGCAGTCCCGCCACGATCAGCAACACCACCGCCCATCCGGAGAATCGAATCAGCAAGCCGCCGAAAGTGACCAAGGAGACCGCGTTCTGCAGCAATGCAAACGTGCGCATCACCAGGCTCAAGGGCCGGCTCGACGCTTCGCGGCGCGCGCGCGTCAGTTTGTCGTAGAACTCCGAATCCTCGAACTGCGTCAAGTCCAGGGTCAACGCCTTTTCCAGAATCATGACGTTGACGCGCTGGCCGAGTTGCGCGCGCAGCAGCGATTGCGCCAGCGAGATGCCGCGCTGCGCCATGGAAATGGCGGCGACCAGCAGCGCCTCGAGCGCAACGTAGCGAAACACCGGCGCGAGCTGCGTGAGGCCGGACTGCCGATGCAATTCAGCGGTGTGAATCACCGCATCGACGATGCGTGCGCCGACATAGGCGACGCCCGCGGGCAGCACGCCGGCAATCAAGGTCAGCAGGGCCAATCCGATGGTCAGAGCTTTATTGGTGGTCCACACCAGCGCCAAGGCACGGCTGCTATAAGTGAAAACGCCGTTCAGGCCCAGCCACCAGCCCGCCCGCGCTGGGCCGCCCGGGCCCGGGGCGTCGGCGCCCGGCGGAGGGCCGCCCCGCGGTCCCCGCTGTAGGCCGCCCCCCGCATCGGGGCCGCCACCTGGCGGGGAATTAACAGTTGGCGAATTGCTCGGAATGATGTGCTGCGGGTCCCAGGGCTATAATGATCGTTTGTCCGAAAGACAGGTATGGCGGAAATAGCGTGAAATTCAAGTCTTTGCTGGATCGGTGGAAAAAAGCTGCGGCACCACAGAAGACGGCGCAGCAGTATTCGATTCGTTTAGGGCTGGACGATGCCGCCCGATTGCATGCCCTGGCCGAGCTCTTTCCCGGGCAGCCGATCGAGGAAATCCTGTCCGATCTGCTGCATGCCGCCCTGGATGAGGTTGCCGCAGCCATGCCGTATGAGCGCGGTCCCAAGGTCATTTCGCGAGACGACCAGGGTGATCCCGTTTATGAAGACGTCGGCCTCACGCCGCGGTTCGTCGAATTGAGTCGCAAATTCAAGAGGGAGCTGCAGGCGGCGGCGCAATAGGGGTCAATGTTGCCTTTTGCACGGGCTCGCGCGGCTTGACGCTGCCTGCTTCAGGCAGCGATACTCGCTGTCATGAAATTCGCGCGCATTCGACGCAACGCTGGCTGGCGTAGCCCTCAGAAGGAGCGGGTGCTGGGCGCTTAAGGTTTCAGTCAGTCGATCGATCACCAGAACCCATCTCCGCTTAAGCGTGGTGATGGGTTTTTTATTGCCTGTGGGAAACATGAAGCCACCTTTTGACATAGCCGCTGATCTCGATACGCCGGTGTCGGCCTATTTGAAGCTGGCGCCGTTTCGCCCGAGATTCCTCTTGGAGAGCGTCGAGGGCGGTGAGCGTCTGGCGCGCTATTCCTTCATCGGATTCGGCGATTGCCTCGAGGTTAGATTGGACGCCAAGGGGCTATGCGTCGATGGCGAATGGAGTGCGCGCCCACGGTCCAAGAGCGAATTCTTGGGCGCCATGCGCCAGGCGCTGGCGCGCGCGCCGCAACCCCAGCCCAGCATTCCTGGGGTACCTCTGTCCGGCGGCTTGGTGGGTTATACGGCATATGACGCCGTGCGCTACTTCGAGCGGGTGCCGGGCCGCAGCCTCGATGACACCACGACGCCCCACGCCCACTACGTTGCGCCGCGCTCCATGCTGGTATTCGACCATCTGACCCGGGGCGTGGCATTGCTGCATGCCGGCAGCGAAGCGGAGCGTCAGAGTCTGCGGCGCGAGGTCGTACAGGCGCTGCGCGGTGCGGTACCGGCCATCATGACTCCCGGGCGCTTCACTCCGGCCGTGCCTTCGCTCGAGCCCGATGCGCATGCGGCGCGCATGCTGCGCGCGCAGGAGTACATAGCCTCGGGCGATGTCTATCAACTGGTGCTCGCCTCGCGCTTCGAGGGCCTCCACGCGCTCGCGCCGTTCGAGGTGTACCGCGCTTTGCGGCTGCTGAATCCGTCGCCGTACATGTACTACTGCGAACTCGGCGACCTCACGGTCGTCGGCTCATCACCGGAAGCATTGGTGAAATGTCATGCAGGGTTCGCTCAGCTACGGCCCATTGCCGGATCGCGCCCGCGCGGCGCCGATGAGGGACAGGACGCCGCACTGCACGCCGAATTGCTCGCCGACCCAAAGGAAAACGCCGAGCACGTGATGCTGGTGGACCTGGCGCGCAACGATTTGGGACGTGTCGCAATCCCCGGCTCGATCAGCGTCGATCCCTACCGCGTAATAGAGCGCTACAGCCACATCATGCATATCGTCAGCGGCGTCAAGGGGCGGCTGGCGCCGGGCCAGGATGCCTTCGACCTGTTCGCAGCCACCTTCCCCGCCGGAACATTGGTCGGCGCACCCAAGGTACGGGCCATGGAAATCATCGATGAACTCGAGCCCGTGGGACGGCAGTTGTACGGCGGCACGGTGGGTTATTTCGGCCGGCAGGGCGACATGGATCAGGCCATCACGATCCGCACCTTGGTATTTCGCGGCGACACCTACAGCTACCAGGCGGGCGGTGGCATCGTCGCCGATAGCTCGCCGCAGGCGGAGTACGACGAACTCATGGCGAAGAGCGCGGTGCTGCGCCGTGCGCTCGAACTGGCCGCCGCCGGACTTTAGAGCATGCAGCGCAAGATTCTGCTCATCGACAACTACGATTCCTTCACCTACAACCTGGTGCAGGCGTTCCTGGTACTGGGAGCCCGCGTCGACGTGCATCGCAACGATGCCTTGAGCGTCGAACAGGCCCTGTCGCAGGATCACACGCACCTGGTTATTTCGCCGGGCCCCGGCACACCGCGCGCTGCGGGCGTCTCGATGAGAATGATCGAAGCCTTTGCGGGCCGGATTCCGATATTGGGCGTGTGCCTGGGGCATCAGTCGCTGGTCGAAGTTTTCGGCGGCAAGGTGGTTCGTGCGGGCCGACTCATGCACGGCAAGGTCTCGAGCGTGCAGCACGACGGCAAGGGCGTCTATCTCGGCATCGCGCAGAATTTTGCCGCGGGCCGCTATCACTCGCTGATCGCCGAACCCGCCAGCGTTCCGCCGGTGCTCGAAGTCACGGCGCGCACGATGAGCGGCGAGATCATGGGCGTGCGTCACCGCACACTGCCCATCGAAGGTGTGCAGTTCCACCCAGAAAGCGTGCTCACGCCGGACGGCCCTGAGCTGATGCGCAATTTCCTCGAAGCCTGACCCGTGCACGGCCTGCGCCATAGTTTGGAACAGTTGCTGCAAAAGCGGGACATGACCGAGGGTGAGGCCGCGGCACTGATGCACCAGTTGGCGGGTTCACATGAGTTGGCGGGTTCAGAACTTTCACCCGTCATGGCCGGCGCACTATTGGCGGCATTGCGTGCCAAGGGCGAGACAGCCGCGGAGGTGCGCGGCTTCGCCGCCGCGATGCGCGCGCTGGCCCGCAAGCCCGCCCTGCCGCCGGATCTCGATGCGATCGACATCGTCGGCACGGGCGGCGACGCCTCGGGGAGCTTGAATTTATCGACCGGCGCGGCGCTGTTGACCGCGGCCTGCGGCACGCCGGTGGTGAAGCATGGCAACCGGTCCATCTCCAGCCGCAGCGGCAGCGCGGATCTTATCGAGGCGTTGGGGTTCTCACTGCCGCTCGATGAAGCTGCTGCTGCGAAATGCTTCTCGGCCACCGGATTCACCTTTCTGTTTGCGCCTTATTTTCATCCTGCCATGAAGGCACTGGCGCCAATCCGCACGGCGCTCGGCGTGCGCACTGTATTCAACATGCTGGGACCGCTCACCAATCCTGCGTCGCCGCGCTACCTGCTGATCGGCACGTTCAGTGCGGCGAGCGCGCAGTTGCTGGCCGGCACGCTGGCGGGCATGCCGATCGTGCGCGCGTGGGTGGTGCACGGCGCCGCCGGTTGGGACGAAGCCACGCCGATCGGACCCTTCCTGCTACACGAGGTGTGCGACGGCGCCGTGCAAAGTCGGGAGGTCGATCCGCAGCAATTCGGCGTCGCGCGCTGCGAACCGCAGGCGCTTGCCGGCGGCGACGCTGCGGCCAACCTGGCCGCTTTGCTGGC
>Ga0116229_10011226_pt1 | contig 13269 bp, 6 predicted proteins | sample S1TSphgellanicum_3_FD_87313 | JGI IMG/M metagenome (GOLD analysis project Ga0116229, IMG submission 87313) | Host-associated microbial communities from peat moss isolated from Minnesota, USA - S1T2_Fc - Sphagnum magellanicum MG | ecosystem: Host-associated > Plants > Peat moss > Unclassified...
AATGGCAGAGTATCTTTGGACATCTCTCTTCTGTATGATGTCCCAAAACGTAGGCCTGTGGACAACAGCAAGCAAGCTTACAAGATGTAAGTAAACAATATACAACACATTGAATACGAATGCAGCTGAGTTCACGTGTTGTCGCCAATCTGTCTAGTATCTATGCAGATGATGCAGTAAATTGTTCTCTTTATGAATTCCTTCATACATTGTAGATATAGATAAACTATGCCAGTTCCGTTTGACAAGATTGTTGGAACACAATGCATTAAACAAAAGAAAAAATAATTTTCATGTTATAAGATGAAAAATGTAACAGCTGACAGGAAAAGGTAGAGAAATTTTCAGGCGATGGCAAGAATGCTATGCTGTTATAATTATCACGTATGTGATCGGAGGGTCAAGATAGCTGGCAGAGTACACACTCACATGGGTGATGCGAACAGGCACATTGAAATGATGTTACCTAAACATACATGACGACAACATAGAAACATGCCCACAATTAAAAAAAACTGCTTTGGAGCCCATACCAAAAATCCTAGCTCATATAATCAAAAGATAGAGAAAATGATCGCTGTATAAATACACAGGAAATGCGTTCCATGATAACCAGAACTCAATCCAGACGTCCAACAACATCATTCTGCAACGTCAATAGTTAGGTTCCAATAACTGCATGCAATTAGAACTGCCTCTTATACGGACTTTGCCACTATTCCGAACGTACAGTTAGTCAGACTTTTTATTGGTCCCCTACTCTTATATCGCGTGCTGAATGATCAGCACGTCCATATTGGAGGACCCATGACTGTTTGGGATTTGGAAGCTCGAATCGGAACTTAATATTATCCACCGCTTGGATTAAGTTCCGATTTCGTCTTCCGAATCTCAAATGGGCGTGGTTGGAACAGTTATCATCAGCTGCTGCTGCTGCACAGGGGACTCCTCTATTATAATATCTTTAAGAATGGATAGCTGGAGGCGGGAATCGAGAAACTGGCGTGGTGGTAGCGGAGAGAGATTATACCAATGATTCCCAGCATGAGCTTGAAATTGATGGCCATTGTTATCGACGGGCTTTGCAAATGACCTCGAACAAAGAGATCCAGAGAATCTTGGAGATAAAGGAGGACGGTGATGAAATTATAGAACACCTCACACACTCACTCACTGGAAATCTATGGTAGATGGGAATTACAGACCAACACAAGCACAAGCACTAGCGAGAAGACTGGACGAATACAGAGACGGACTTTGCAAATGACCTCAAACAAAGATACAGAGAGAGACTTGGAGATAAAGGACGACGGTGATGAAATTATACAACACCTCACACACTCATTGGAAATCTATGATGGATGGGAATCACAGACCAACGCAAGCACAAGCACTAGCGAGAAGACTGGACTAATACTGGGCTAGCGAGAGTGCGCAATTTGTAGGCGCGGGAGGCCGCGGACAAATTGAACTACAAAATAGTAACCCTCACCTCATTGTCAAATGGACAGCTTCAATTGTTCTGTTTGGGCAAAACTTCTTCCATGCTTATCCCGGTCACTCTCCTACTAGTCCTTTTGAGACGTACCTACTGTCATGTACATGGCAAAGAATCGTGAAACACTTTGCAATGATATACGTCTTAGCAAAGCTTTTTCGGTGAGCAACACCACACAATAACAGTCTGTCTGAAGATGGCAGAGCAGATGGGGACTAGTTGCTTAAGTTTCATTTCATTGTCACTAAGAAATAGCTGAGCTCTCATCAATGGTGATTCAAGACCACATCTGGGCAAATTATGTGCTGACAAGAGAGAGGGTCATAGTCCCGCTAGGTAACTTAAAGTACAGCAAGGTTTCCCCCTTTGTATTTGAAAGCAACTCCCCGCATGGAAGATGTATATCCAATAGACCTCCTTCCACCTGCATTCACCTTGCACGTAAATAATCTTGTCCGTTACTTTACGCACTTGAAGGCGAGCTCCGCTCCCACCAGCCTCTCCTTCAATTTCAGGCATACACCAGTATTGGGCGGGAATCAAAAATTGCATCAAACCCTCCCACTGGGTTATCCTTGAGTGGTTCTTAAGGTTCATCACCACAGTTGTCAAAGAATCAAAGTGCCAGTTTGATGTATATAGCCACAGATTTCAAGAGATTTCAAAAAAGTAAAAAAATCACCTACAAAATGGCTCGTTCTTTCATGCCAAGTCTGACGAGAAATTGGTTATTTGAACATCTGACCTTTAAAATCCAGCATTTGGTCAGGTGTCAATCGACACTGGCAAACTTGGAGAAAACGAAAAAAAGAAATTCATGGCAAATTTGGAAAATACCTTTGTAGGATGAGGAATAGAATTTCATGATTCATTTGAGCAAAAGGGCATAGCAAAGTCCATTTGCAGATTATGAAATTCCAATCTACTTATCCTAGTCAGAGAAGTGTTATGTGAAATGTTCCAAGGACATGCTTATCCTTAGTTCCTTTTGGAAGATATATGTGATTTTATCATGGAAAATGTATACCTAAAAAAATTTGTAATTGTCCAGTGAGATTGTGAAGCCTTTCTCCTTTAGAATGCACATTGGCTTGAATATGCTTGAATCGCAAGCGACACCATGACCCATTGGTTGGCTAAGCTGAGTTGAGATATTTCCTTGCATGTGGAGATTAACAAATCAGCATCTGATCTCGAATGTTCAGATTTGTATTGTGTGATAGTCATTGGAGAAGCTTTCCTAAAACTTATCTCCTTGCAAAGTGTTTCACGATTGTTTATGTGTCAAAAGAGTGACTAGAGGGAGAGTGACCAGGTTCAGCATACAGAAGAAGTTTTGCACATGTAGCAATTGAGCTTGTCCATATCACCACGTTATAACATCAATTTCTCATTACTGTTGTCACAGCACGCAGACAATACCCAAATTATTAAATTCTCTCTTGTGATGTATATGCATATTTCAACTTTGGTAATATTTACAACATGGATAGTTCCTTGAAGTTATAAACAAAAAATCTAGTCCATTAATGAATTAAGGTGTAATTCCAGAAGGCACTCCATAGCCATATGGTTAGTAGCAATAAGCATAGATTTAGTACTAGAAATTATCACATAATAATACACATGAAATAGATCACAGGTCTCTGAGAACTTTAGTTTGTTTAGATTTAGTTTAAAGTCTGAATCAATGAAGCTAGACCATTGTGGTTCAATTAGCTAGTTAATAATTAGTATTTTGTTAAGACTCTACTAGAGGAAAATCAATCCGAACCCACACCCCACTGCCCTAAGTTAGAACACAAAAGATGGGCTCCCCACAACCCACCCTTCCCTTAATTTAATCCCTTTCCAAATCTAAATTAGGTGAATGTGTCCACCTTAGCCAGCAAAGTATATCAGTACAGGAATGAAAAACACAACCAGCAAAGTTATCATCCAAGCCCCCATGTTCGTCATGTCCAAGTTCTCTAGGTCGTGTGCAAGCCAGCAACCCAATGTGCTTATAAAATGCAGACTCTCATTCAAACCCAATGTCCCTTGCAGCTTGCTACACTTTGTTCTGCTTTTGCAATTTTTTGTAATTCACAACTACCATAGATTTCCAGTAATTATGTGTGTTTTTGTGTTCTAGTAAAAGTTGTTCCTTATTTAGGGTTCCATCTCCTCTTGGTCAGCTGAGTATGCATGAGCTACTACCACCAGCAGAATCCAAGAGAGATTGCAAGGGGAACATTAGACAAATCAAGGGAGTGGGAGATGGAATTATGACGAGCTGGGTTTGACGTTTAACTTACCTCACTGTATCACATTGTTTCAAGTTTGTTTTAAGTTTCTGATCACGTAGCAGCCTAATTAGTTGCTGTGGTTCATCATGGTGCTTGTTTCCTATCCCTTTGTTTGAGGCCAGTCGCATTAAAGTCCATTGGCAACAATGGCTATCAACTTGAAGCTCATCCAAGTTTTTCATTAAGGGTGAAAACTCTTTAAGGTGTACCAGCCAGGATGAAAAGGAGGGTCTCCTTTCCTTAGTCCTGTTTTGAATAAATTCCCTGATTGAATGGATATGGACCATTGATTTGAATCAATCAAGCCTAGTAAATTGAACCAGGCACGCGCACAAATTTGAACTTACCAAAGTTTGCGCACACTTTGCCTTCATGTTCATCTAGGTCTGCTATAGTCTACTACCCTAAACCCTAATCACCTTCCACTTTGTGTTTGTTGGGTTTTGTTCCACACCATAGCCTTAGCTTACCATCATTGTTGGTATGTCATCTTGGTCAATCTTTCCAACTTCTCCACACCACAACTTTTTGTGATCTTTGTGCATGCATGAGTGACTTGCTTAGGTTCTATGAAGAAGAACTTTCAAAATGCATTAGAAAGGAGTTTGATTAGACTATAAAGAGGTTAGAGCGGCTTCAACAATTAGACAAATGGAGTGTGAGCTATTGGGAGCACAAATAGGACTTGTATGTAAACCTAGAGCAGTACCCATCACCACCATATTTTCTAGAGAAGTTTAGTGGGTTAGTTGACTCTGGTGCACGTAGCCTTTTTAGCAATGAAAAAACAAGCAACAGTGTTTGCACTTCACAAAAGATCAATGTGAGAGGATTTAGGGAAGGTCAAATTTTGACATGGAGCATTGCAAGTTTCAACATTTTGCAAGCAATAGGCCTTTCATTTCCTAGTGTGCCCAATGTTTACAAGTCCTTCCTATATCCAATAGAACCTAGTCCTAAATGATTTGAAGAGTTTCTTGAAGGAGGTATTTCTTAGTTCCTTTACTACCATTGACTAGGGATTTTAGTAGCAAGAAGGTGTTTATTGTGATCACAATACGAAGAACGAATTGCTCTTGATTCTTTTCCTTTTCATTTGTCTAATAAATTCATATTTTTAGGTAGTATTGTTCTTGAAGGGTATATTTGTGCATACAATTATGGTCATAACATAATTCGAAATCTTTGCACACATTGGTGCTAAGACAAAAAAATTCTTTCAAAGACAAATTGTCTGTTTATTTGTGGTTGAAAAAGGAGACCTACTAGTTTTTTTTGGTGGAAGGTGTGTATAACTACGGCTCACTAATTCTTCTCAACACACATAGAATCATACAAATCTAGGTGGGTTTGCTTTAACTTTGTGGAGCTCAATCCTACATTTGATATTATTCACCTTGTTTTAGGGTTTTGAAAGATCAATTTGTTTGCAAAAAATCTCTTACCTTTCTTGCATTATTTTTTTTAATTTTCGGAAACTATTGGTTACAAGTTCCTTGTATTTGCACTAACAAGGTTGTTGGTGGTCTTGTTACAAGTTTAAGGTTTAGGGTTATCTGTTTGGCCAAGATGGTTTCAGACTCCTTTGGAGCTTGCAAGAAGCTCAAAAAGAAAGATGTAAACTACGGCGATCGTGATATTACATATTGGACTATGGTCATGAAATTGCCTAGATTTGGAATACAACCTAAAAAACTAGTTGAAGATGGGCATATCACATTCGATAAGGTTGTAGTTATGTTTGGCCCTAAAAAAGCCAATGGCTACAGATCAAACAACCCTGATTTCAATCCTGAGGTGAAGATACAAGTTGAAGAATTGTATTCCAAATTTTACTCTGCTAATGAAAAAATCACAAACAATGAATTTGGACACAAACTATATTGGGGGATTATGGCAAAATGAAAGGTTGTACCTATGAACTAGGCCTCTCTTGGTTGGGAGGTTGCTAAGGAAAAAGCTCGAAGAGGACTCAAAGGCATTCAAATTATAAAAGCCCACACTATAATAGTGGACAAGGATGTTGTTGTGAAGTTGGAAGGGGTATTGTTGGGTCTTTGAGCATGCATGAGCCCAAAAAAACTTTTCACGGCTTGATCATGGCAACAAATCATGGAAAAAGACCAATTGGCTTCACCAAATAAGAGGTTTTTAAAATCAAAGAATTGCAAGAACTGAAAAAGGTGGAGTTAGTAGCTTTGAAATCATCCATTGCAAATGTTTTGTAACAAAAGTTCAATCTTAAAGCAAAGGTGAAACACCTTTGTTCAATGGAGGACAAAAAGGTAGCCTATGCTAAAGCTAAGATGGAGATGGAAATTGCAATGGGCAAGTTTTTAGCCTAGAAAACATAGGTAGAAAATTTGCAAGTAGTTTTGATGGGTGTGTCAAATGAGGACAAGGGTTAGAAGGGTTGCAAATTTCTATTAAGCTGCATCTTGATAAGCTAGATGGCCTTAATAATGAGGTGGATTATCATACCAAAATTGTTAGAAGATTAAACTAGTGTCCCCAGCTTGGATTTTTTTCATACCGCAATACATGAAGATATTGATTCTAACATTATTAAGGTTGAACAAGCACTTGTTGCAATTCAAGCTATTATGGAGTCCGTCCAAAACCAAGTAGAGCATATGCACTTAAGGTTTAGAGTTTGCATTTTTCCTTTGCCCATTGTGCACTTAAATGAACAAGCTAAGGACCAAAGGAGCTTCATAGTCAAGGCTCGCCCATTGTGCCAAGAATGGTTTCATGCAAATGACATTGTTGTTGCATCTTGTGGGCATACTTATCACCCATTTTGTTTATTCTCTCATCTCTAAAATTCAACATGTTGTGTAGTGGAATTTTGTTATGAGTCAATGCATCTTGATTGATGGGTGAATATGGGGTTAGGTCCTCTATGAACTAAACAAGAAATAGCAAATGTTCAATTGAACTTAGCAGAATAATGGAAGAAATGGCTACAACAAAGATCTAACATCCTTCACAACAAGGTTTATATTTGCACCTTTGCTTTGAGTGCATAAAGCATGCTAGCTTGTATTTTCATTTAAGTGTGTCAAGTTTTTGCATTAGTTTTGCAAGCATTCCCTTGAATTCACAAATTTGATTTTGTTATTAAACATGGCAATTTAAATTTTCATCTAAGAACATGTTTCCTTCTTTAAAAAATTCATCCTATTGTAACTGACATTTTCTTGAAAAATACTTATGTTGGAGTGGGATGTCATGTAAACAGGTTCTTGCAAAAAACTTTGTTTCCTTGATTGGTGGTTATAAGTATTTGCATATATATAATACTTTTATTTTTTGGGTCAGAGCCAAGTTGTGGTTGTGTCCATTGTCACCCCCTAATGTTATGGGTGTTACTCCTATTATCTAAGTTTAAGCCTTTATGATTATGTTGATCCTTTATGAATATGGGTATTGCTCCTCCTTCCCAAGTCTAAGCCCTAATGGTTGTGTGTAGTCCTTTGATAGTCTGGATATCATTTATGCCCTTCTCCTACAATTTGAATTTGAATCTTGAAAGTTATATGTAGTACTAATCCTTTTCACTAGTTCTTTAATGTCATGGGTATCCCTATTGATTTTTCCAACACTTAATTTACGTGTCATGGGCATTAGGTTTAGACTCCTGACTTTTCTAAGGAATCCTTACTATTTTATTAGGTCTTTTAATGTTTTAAATATGATTCCTGAATTTAGGGAGGAAGTCCTTTTGGTGGTGTGTTATGATGTAATTTGTGATGGACTTGCCATTCCTAATCTTAGAACTTGATACATTTAATTTACCTAATTTTTGTGTTATATATAATGTATTCATGAAATTTAAATTGAATCTTTATTGGTAGTTTGACCCCTTTTAAGGTGACAATGTGGTATAGTATTTCCATGTTCAAACCACACACACCTATGCTTTTCAATTCTTACATGTAATCTATGTGCAATGTACAAATCAAGTTTTCAAACTTGTTTATTCTCTAGGTCTATAATTAGTATTGTCCTTTTCTTTTTATTTTAGTAAAAATATTTTCATAACATTTATGTTTGATTGGGTTTTGGCAGTCATCCTACACAAGAATTCAGCATTGCAAAAGACAAAAGTTGGGTTGTCAATTACATTCATTAAACTCTTTAAGACATTAATTTCTACACACCACCAATAAGGAGTGGGATCCTAGATTTTGTTAATAACATAGTTGTTAGCAAATGGTTGTGATGATGGTGGTATTCTTGTCAATCCAAAATCAAAGCGGATGAATGATTTTGAGGTGACATCTCCATTGAAACCCAAAAGATTGAAAATTTCATCTTCTGACAAATCTTTAGAGGTCATTGAGGATGATGGGAAGTTGTTAGTTCTAGAGGTGACCTCTAATGAAGATGAAAAAGATGTAAATAATGGGCATCCATAATCAAATCCCCTTGACACTAGCATGAAGCTTGATTCCATTGATCCACCTTTTGAATTTTGTCCCTAGATAACAGTGTTGCAACTTCTTTTTCTTCATTGGCAAGTAGCTTTGCCTTCATGACAAATCCATGTGGTCACTCAAGGCATGTTTCTGCCTTATGATATTAAGCCTCTTAAACATCCCAATCAGCCATAGTTCTATCCATTCCATGTGCTCTTTCAAACCCTACAATATGCCTAACTTTTGAGCTTGCTTTGACTCGCACATCTATTAGTGCATTCTCTACTAACTGGAATGCTTCTGTCATACCACCTACCTTAGACAACATATTTTGCAAGTCTTCCTTGCACAACTCAACCTTCTTGGACTATAACTTGATTGAAGACGACAATTTAGCTTTCTCATTCTTCAAGTCATTGAGTTTTGCTTTGATAGTTGCCACTTTCTGGGCCTAAATAGCAAGGACTTTCTTGACATGTATTTCCTCAAAAGCCATTGGAGTTGTGAATACACCAAAACCTACAACAACATTTGGCAACTTTGTTGCTACATTTGTAGATGCCATGACCTCTACCACTAGTGATTGTTCAAGATTTTAACATTGTCAATAGTTAATTTTTTGTGCCCTCTTCCTCCCATGCCTTGTGCTTGGGAGGCATAACAAACCCAATTCACCTTAAATTTGTTCTTCTCTGCTAAAACTCCTTTAGCAAAAGAAAGAGAAATTGAACCATTTGTGATTTTTTCTTTTTGATAAACAAGTGGCCAAAGCTCCTTGATTTTAGCTACCAAATTTGGGTCAATGTAGTCGTTCACCTTGAACCCATTCCTGGATTTCTTTTGTCCCCACAAGCATTCCAAGTTTGTAACAAAGACTTGCTCATCAATAAGCTCATTTTTAATATCTAGTCCTCCAGCATGAAGCCTAATTTTCTTTGTTGAACCATTCAATAGTGCCTTCAACTAGCTCTTGCATCATGTTTCCTAACTTGCAACCAAAAGTGTAAATCTACTTGCTAACTACACAAGTTATGTTCAAAGTTCAAATATGTAATGAAATCCAACAAGAATCTAGGTTTCAAAGAAAGAAAGGGTAATTGGTGCAAACAACTTGTAGTCCAAATATAAAGACAATCTATGGATAAACAAGCATATGCAAAAAGAAAGAGATCGATAACCTTAAATAATATACATAATTGGTGGCACATTAAAGGAAAAGACGTGCATGCTAATAAATGTTGTCCTCCATTGGCATGCATGATTGCATGTAGTCCTAATTAGATTAACGGTGGGTATAATTACCTTGCATTACAAACCCAACAATTTCATCACATGTTTCTTGGGCCGGTGCTTATGTCTCTTGCTGGTACCTAGCATTTACACTTAAATGAAACCTAAAAGAATCTACTTGGGTGCCTTAAATATGAAGTTGGAAATAACGACACATGGGCCTCACCACCAAAGTACAATACTTGTACAATAGATGTATATTAGTGCAAATATATTTGGATGTGTGAATAGAGTAATCACCACATGGCTAAAACCAACCCTAAAAGCTAGATCATATATGGATAATACATAAACATGTCATTTGGATACACATGTGTCGTATATGGATACATGTATCACAATTTACATGGGTTAGTGTATATGTACAATGTAACATATACCATATGGATAATTTACATATATGACATCAAAATATGATGGCTATTTGAAGGTGTCTTCTTGGTCCATGTATTAACTTGAAGATTTATCTAGACATAAATCATCATAAAATTAAAGCCCAATAAATCACTCAACAAAATGAAACAAATGAGGTTGTGAATCAATTTCACATAATTTGGTCCAAAATCACAAAGTCAACAATCTTCTCTTGACAATTACCCCCCACATTAAAATCCCTTTCAAGAATTTCAGGAATCTTTCCAAAAAACACAATAAGATCTAGCTTATTTTTTTCCTTTTGTGCCCAAGCCCAAATTTCTTCTATATAAGATCATTGGCAACTTACATTGGAAGTAAATGATTGGAACCATCTTTCAAATCCCAAATGTAATTAAATAGTAACCACCTCCATAAATCCAAGGATCACAATTTTATTAGTTGATTAAGACCTAGATCATGACCAATCAATAGGATATATAAAACTTATTACATAGTTTATTGTGAGTAATTACTACACACAACAATATTCATTCAATTATAATCTAGCTCATAGGAATTCCAATTATATTACATCTTTAAAGAGTATGGTCAAATTTGAAAAAATATTTCAACTCTTAAATTTAACATGTGTTTTAAGGATTACCAATCCTAAGTTGAGTCTTTATGTTAAAATCCATAGTCCTAAAACCTTGCTTACCCTTTGTATAATGCAATTGGGTCTAAGTTGATAGTCCTTCTCCAATTCCTTTCATGTCCTTTTAGATTTCCTTGTCCTTGAATTTGGCATGTTATAAGGGCTATTAATCTTGAACTGAGTCCTTTTGTTAACAAAAATCAAATGACCATAATAGTAAAACTTTTGTTTTCCTTAGCTCTTAATTTGCAACATTAATCCACAATTAAATAATTTCACTAGTAAACAACCCCCCTTTTTGCAACTATGTTTTTAACTACTGTTCAACTACAAACAAAGTTGAAAACTACATATATAGTTGCAATTTATTTTTTACAACTAAAAAATATTTTTTGCAACTACTAATCAATCATGTCAAAAAGTACAAGTCGGGAGTGAAATTACAGTCAAAAGTGTATGCCATGTGTCAACACCACAACAATAGCCATTACGTGCCATTACTTGCCAATTTAGTTGAAAATTGCTCTACCGATATAGTCGAGGGATGTTGTCAACTACATTCGAATAATGGATGAACTTTATTTGCTAACTAAGCATGACATTAGCCAAAAATATAATTACAATTTTAACTAGGTTGCAACTATGTAAGTTGAACATTTTGACTAAGTTATAACTATGTAAATCCAACAATTGGCTAGTGGTTTCATGACACGTGACACAGTCATAATGTTGACACTTAGCACATTCATAAAATGTGGGGTCAACAAATAATTAAATGACACATGGCACATCTACATCAATAGTTTAGGCTACATGGTGCCTAAACATAGGTTAGGTCTAAACCTAAACACCTAGGTTAAATCTAAACATAAGCCATTTTGAAATTTTCAAAAAATATTTTTTTCAAAGAAAAAGAAATTTTGAAAAAAAAATGAAGAATATTTTGAAATATTTAGGAATATATTAATTTTTGAAATGGAAATTTTGATAGGCATGTGTTGAAGCTACCCTTGTATGATGATGTAACCTTTTAATAACATGAAATTGAGATTTACCCGTCCAAGTGGGTGCAAAGCGAAAAACCTTCAAGTGCTTTATGATCTTTGAAAGGGCCAATGAGAGAAAAGGCTTGGTTTGAATTGGTCGGGGCCATAATGGTTGGCCCATATGACAACATTTAAATGATCACTTGCTTTATATTAACCAAATTTTCATGTTTATTAATGCAAAGAGGGAAATAATTCGAACTCTATTCCGTTCTGTAATGTTAACTCCACATACATTTGAAAATTTCTAATATGTCTTTATGTTTTGAATTTTGACCATGATAGTTGGGCACATATGTGAGGTTTTCATGGGCATCAAAATTGATATCATAAAATATATACCCACCGGGTATAATCTTATTTTCATTATATGGGCAACACTCATGTGCCTTCATATGGTCATTTGTTTAGGGATGACACCTTACTTGCTCAAAGTCTTGGTTTGGCAAGAACTTGATTGGTAGGTATTAGTAAGGGGTTGTAATAGAAAGCTAGCTCTTACCCATTAGTGATGGGAGTACAAAGTTAGGGTTCCCTTTGGAATGTCACTTTAGTCCTCACGGATGTTCTTTATGTCCCTCATTGTGTCCCAAAACATAGTAGATTTTTTCACCACCCCCATTATGCAATTGGTTACCAGAATTTTTTTTCATGATGTAATTGGTGACTGAATTTTTCTTGAGTTTGAAAAGATCTTCTACTTTATGTAGAAGCTGAGTGTAATTACGTTTCTTATTGATATCGACCATCTGACTGTGGTGGATTAAGTCTTTTGGTCCAAGGAATATTGTGTAGCTTCAAGGGGTACTAGTTTGTGTGCGGGTTGCATTTGTTATCAGCTAAGTTGGTGATGAGAAGGATCCAGAGAGCACAAGCTGATAGGCAAGCACTCTAAGTCACACAGAGAAGGAGCAACCTGAGTGACAGAGCAGATTGGGTTGGGAGATAGAGGAAGAATGGCTGGCCTGTGGGAAACTTCAAAGAGTTTCAGCAGGAGCATGTGCCATTTTGAGATCCTAGAGAAACCAACCGCTTACAAAATGTTAACATGGCCAAAAAAGATCCTGGAATTCTGCAGAGTGCAGAGCCTTCATCCCAGGGTAGCACCCTGAAAACTTGTGAACTCCACAAATGGGAAGTTAGTCTTCAGCTTGAAACAGAAGACAAGACTGTTTGTGAATGCCATTAAGCTGGGTGACGACAATGATCACAGAAACAACCACAGAGACTAAATAACAAACTGAAAAAGGCCAGGACAGACAAATTTCCAAGTCCTACTTCACTTGAATGCAGGGACCCAGGTTTTGGACCTCTGTTTGTGTTGCTTTAAAGTCTTTTCTCTAAAGTACGATTTTTCCTACCTCAGAAAGGGCTAAATCTTTGTATAGAAAACTAAGGTAGTTGAGAGATGGGTTTTTTGTTTTGTGGCATGTATATAGTTCTTGCTCTTTTGGTGCAGCTGATGAGAAGTTCTACATGTTGTATTGCTTGCATGTTCTATGGAAATGTTGCTTCTTGCACATGGAGCTCCTGAATTTACAATCCTAAACCCTAAACCCTAAACCCAAAAGAAAACCCGGGCAACACTCCTTTCCAGTATTGCTTTCAGGCAGGGGAATGGGTTTTTTTTTTTTTTTTTTTTTTTAATTTTATGAGGGGGGTGGGTTGGGGACCCTCCCCAAGAGGGCTTAGTCTTCTCTGCCGCCCCCTGGAA
>Ga0116229_10011227_pt1 | contig 13268 bp, 7 predicted proteins | sample S1TSphgellanicum_3_FD_87313 | JGI IMG/M metagenome (GOLD analysis project Ga0116229, IMG submission 87313) | Host-associated microbial communities from peat moss isolated from Minnesota, USA - S1T2_Fc - Sphagnum magellanicum MG | ecosystem: Host-associated > Plants > Peat moss > Unclassified...
TTCAACAAAATAAAATTTGTATTGTGTGAAAAATTAAGGCACCTTGAAAGTAAATAATTATTAAAAAGAACCTCATTATCATCTATGATAGTAGGTTGTTTGAAGAAAACTACTTAAGGTGCTTAAAATTGAATTTTAGTTTGTTTCAAAAACCTATTGTCATCACTGATAGGAAGTAGTTTAATAATATATAAACCATTCAAAACCCATCATTGTTAACAACAATAGTTAGATTTAACAAAAGTTGTGTCACCTTTGAAAAAAAATTTTAAAAAAAAACCGATTATCATCAACAACATTAGATCAGGTTTCCTCCCCCCCCCCCAAAACCTTTATTTTTATTTTATTTTTAAAAATGACAATGGGGTGGATGTTAACATGATAATAATAATATAATTGAGACATATTAAAAATAATGGAATTTTAAACCATAGCCATCAAATATATTTATAATGGAATTTACATTGTATTATTCAACAAATGTTATATCATATAGAATTAAATTGTGTTTAATGAAGTTCTAGTTAATTAAAATTAAGGGAACTTAAGTTTCATTGATAAGAACTTAATGATAAAATGAAACATTCATCCATAATTTGATGGAAGTTACATATATTTTTAGAATGTAAATTCATTTTTTCATCCATACATTAGATGAATGAAAAAAATCATTCATCCATAATGAGGATGATTTCTTACATTCATCCCCAAGTTTGTTTTTAGCTTTACTTGTATAACATTCATTTTGTGGTTAAATTCTTGGGTTTTACTTGCATGTGTATAGAAGAAAAATCATTTTACCATCCCAAGTTCTAACTTTAGGTTGTAGGTTCAAGCTCTAAGCTCAGACAACAACTTGCCTCATAGTGGCACAATGTAAATAGGAATGGTTTGAAAACTTTTGTGAATGTATTTTAAAGGTTATGCACATGGGCACAATTAAAAAATAACAACCCACACCCACCTCCTTGGTGCTTTGCTTTAAAGCAATTGGTGAGTTAATTAACATAATGTGGCAAAATTAGATTGGACTACTAAATTATTTATTTTTAAATCATTTTTACAAGTTAACAAAAAATTATATCACCTAATAAAATGGTGCAATTTACTAGTATGTAATTTTTAAAAACATAAATTTTTACTTTAACATCATTTCAAGTATTTTAAAAACAAATTGAAGTAGTGAAAACATTGGTTACACTATTTAAAAAGTGCTCTTGGGCATTTTGTACTTATTGAATTCATTTCAAACTTAACTAAAGGTCCCTATAATTTATTTTAAATATTTTTGTAAAAATATAATAAACAATTTCAACATTGATTTGACTTGCCCACTTTAAAATGTGAAAAACTAAGTAATGGTTACACTTTCTATTGGTCATTATATTGTTATTGCACCCAAATCATATTAGTCATTAAAGGTGGTTCAAAATTTCTTTTATGACTTTATTTGATATGTAGTTTGTTGAAGGTCCAAAAGGTTGGTTGGTTTAAGTGACATGGTTAATTTGGAGGCATCAATTATATATTTTTTCTAACATGTGATGTCCTTGGAATGAATTTTGGCAAGAATCTATTACTTTGTTGCAATAATGGTTAATTTTTACTTGTCATTTTTAAATTTAGAAGTCAATAGAACAAAGCAAGTCATAAGTTTAATACAAAGTAGGTAAAAAAGCACATACCTTTTTCAACCTCCCTTATACTTAATAATATCAAGTTTGTACTAATTTTTTATTCAAAATATTTTATTATTTGAATAAAACATGGAACTATTGGGGAATTGTTGAAGGTATAGCCTTCAAATCATGTTGTAAAGGAACCTAAGTGGGTCTTCCTTGGCTTTAACATATTTTAGATGTGTTCTTTAGATCAATTAAAAGATGCAACGGAGTTATTTACCCCTTCAAATTAGGGCTAAAATTCAAGGTACATCATGTTCATTGAATATGGACCACAACTTATATCCATCTAAGAATGTCAAAGAACTAATAAATGTTGATTACATAGTTGTCCAAAATGAATAAATTATGACCTTTAAAATAATCTATCTAGTTTTCATGTTGATTTGATTTTGGTATTGATAATAGAATGATTGGAAATGGATTATATTAAGTCTACATGGAAAGACTAGGATAATTTTTAAACAATTGTGCACATCTTCACAAGCATATTGCAAAAAGTGAAAAAAAATTCTTAGAAAGATTAATTTTGTTGAAATGCAAAACACACTTGAGGAAGAATTAATGGTCTTCACAAGGAACATCAAACACTCCAATGTTAAACCAATCCATGCTTGTATTGGCATCTTCAAATGGTGAAAGAAGGCATATTGTTTCACCTCTTACTAAACTAATCCCTTTCATCACTAAATTTTCTACTTTGTCCTTCAATGGTATTTGTCATGGTAGGTCTAGCTGATACAATTAATCCTTTTGCCACTAGTATTAATTGTTCATATCTAGTTATTGAACTAAAAGGGTTTGTCTTTTTCCAACATTCCCAAAGGCCTAGATTTTTGGTCTTGTATAAGAGTTTTTTAATTACTCCCCTCTAAGCTATTCTTGCATCTTGTAATCTATTATCACTACTACAAAATGCAGCTGCAATTTATTAGTTTCTCTTCAATGCATCAATGAATTTATTGGATCCCCACTAGGCCCTATTCATTAGGATTAATGAATTTGTTCAAAATCCAATGAAATCATTTGGTGTACATGGATGCATTTTGTTGTAGTATATCTACTAATTTCCTTTTGCTCTTATCCAACATGAGCCTTGAATTTGGTAATTTTCCACCCTGCACTCTTTTTTTATTTTATCATTATTAATAATTGGGTTTTGGTAAAATAGGGAATTTTTTTTATTTAATAAGATCTTGAAATGGTTGATATTCCAAGTTTTATGGCTCGGTGCTTCATCACATAGTCACCATACAGGGATGTCTAGACCCATAACATATTGCAAAGCATCCACCTTTTAACAAGCACATTTACATTTAGTTGGGTGAACTCCTTGTTTTCTTGGATAGTGACATGATGGTAAGTGGCCATGATTTGTTCTAGTGGTAACAAAGTTGGTAAACATGTTAACACCAATAACCGACAATGATGTTTGGTCAATTATAACGTCTAAATCACAACAATTCAATGTTGGAGACTCCAAACTTTAGTGACTCCATGTAACTTCTCCAATGAACATGTTTTGACAATTTTTGAAATTTACTTGCAAAACAATTCTAGTTATTATCTCCTAGCACATTATTTGGAATATATAGGTAATCTACATACTTCTAGCCAAAGGAATCATTTTTTCTCATTAACTCTTTGGTGATAATGTTTTGGAAACAATCATCTTTTCTTGGCCTAGCAATCATTTCTCATCTTTCCTCCATGCTACATTCATTTAGATTATCATACTAATAGTTCAATAACAAGGTTTTGGTTGTTTCTTGCTATAAAAAAATGAATAAATTTGGGTATGTGACTACACACTCATCATTTATTAAGTTTATACTTTCAAACTAGGCTCTTGACTTCATCATCCGATATTTTCCTAGTTGTTCAGTGAACCCACATGGACTAATCTCCACTAATATGTATAAATAACAAAATCTAAAATTTACTTCATCTAATTCTATTATTTCCTACTCATTAGATTTTTCCACATTCTCTCAATCAACATTAATGACAATTTTTTTTTCCCTCAGTCATGAGAAAGGGCCCATACATTTCTTTTTCCATTGGATTAAAATTTACCACCTCATCCCACTTCTCATTGCTAAATACAAGCATATCATATGGCAACCATTTTCTAAAAAAAAAAAATCATGGAAATTGGTATTCTAATTCTTCTTCAAGGTTAATGAACACAAAAGTTAATATTAATATTTTAGTTGTGGTAAGAATTAGTAAGCACATTAATGTTGGTAATCATTTTATGTATTTCAATGATTCAAAAGTGCATATGTTTATTACTCCTCATTCTAGTGACCACACTTTTGTTCCATTATGGACATGCTTTAGTATTTAAACTTGTAATGGAATAGATAATTTTAAGATATGGTTTTGCAAACAAAATCAACACACACTTGGCTAGTACATTACTAAAGATTATGTCAATAATGTGGCCAAGTCCATTTTAAATGGATGTTCTATCTAATTAAATCTTTGGTTTGTTCCATTGAAATCACATCCACCATATTGGAGTAAGATTGTTCTTTTTTATCCTTCCTTACAATTGTGAGTTGAATTTCAATCCAATGCAAAAGTTCATCTAACACATTTCCATTTTCCACATGAATAATTAATGACTCCAATTTGTTTTTCTTACATTATTGGCCATTAATAGTTCTCTTTCTTAATGAGTTGTTTAACAAAGTTCCTTTCCACCAAAATGAAAATGTTAGGATAATTGATGACGTTCATTACTCTTTCCATCATCAATGCCTCCATGGATGGCTTTGTTTTTTCAATTCTATAGGTTCTCATAGTGTATTTATCATCATAATAATCTCCATTGGGTTGAGCATAGTACACAAAACACCAAATTCCAAATCATACTCATACATTTCCACTCAACCCATTTATTGGTTATAATGCCCATAGTGGCATAATGTACTCTCTAGCATGGTCACCAAATGTTAGTTATTTATTTCTATAGTTTGTTTACCTTCCCAATAAATAGTTGTTGAGTTCTTATCCCTTCCATTCATCTTAGTACCATGTACCCAATGGTTGGAATCAATATTATATCACCTTTCCAATTCATTACAACTATTCATCAATTTTCTTTTCTTCAGTTCTCTCTTTATTGTCTAATGTGTTTCATTCCCATTCTTCTTTAATCTACCACATTTCATTCTTATAGGTCTAAAACATTATTTTACACGCTCAATTACAAAACACACATACATACACACATTGTCTAAGCCTACTATCAAAACTCCATCATTTAACATTGATCGTTTTTTTTTTTTTTTGGTCTCTCATACATCATCATTATCACAAAAAATGGAAGGGTTCTTATATTACACATGGAACCTTACAAAGTTATGGAATTGTCTACAACATATCTTCCCAAAAGAATGGCAAACCCCTTGTCCTTAGTTCCTCAAGTCTTTTTATACACAATTGTTGGTAGTTGTAGTTGACTACGCAACATAATTGTTTGTCAATTAAGCTAATTAATTTCCACCAATGGTCTAATTTGTCAAATTGTTTATTGGTTGTCTTTAGCAACTTAATTTGTTTATTCCTACCAACCTACTACATTTTGTGACTCAATTTGTTCATTGCGAATTAACTACATATGGAACTTGGCTTGTTCATCAAAGGCTAGCTATAACTTGGCTTGTTTATTATTGGTTGGCTATATTTGAAAATCAACTTACTACTTGTTATAGGATTTTACGATGCAACTTGCCTTTCTATACTATTATCTAATTAATGGAAATAAGCTACCATACACCCATGATTAGGGAATTAACTTGACCACCAATGAAGGCAATGGCATATTTAGAACCATTGTTATCACCAAAAGATTGGATGAAACCACAAAGAGACATGAAATGTTGTGCTACAACTTTGTTGATGGAGTTATCCGTGAGGAAAACGATGTTTGGTTTGTTACAAAACTTAATTTGTTGTCCATTGAAATAATCAACTTGCCCCTAGACTTTGTAATTAAATCTTATAGCTTCAATATTATTGAACTTGAAGAGTAGTTTCAAAGGATCCAGTTTTATAGATTCAATTCATGCAAGAATTTTAATGCAAGATTTATCAATATTTTGCTAAACTATGTCCAACAGGGGAACAGGTTTCAAATTTGAATATATAAGAACATTAGGAATTTTTCAAAAAATTTAAAAACAACAACAAATTATATTTGACATTAATTATAGATGTTAAACAACTTTTGAAGGAATATAAAGATGTGTTTGCATGGAGTTATTAGGATTCAAAGGGTTTCCACCCCAAATTGTTTAACATCAAACTTTAAGCTAGAATATATGTCAATTCCCTTTATTCATGAAGCTAGGTATTAAATGAATAGGAACTACACCATTATTGTCAAAAAGGATTTGGACAAACTGTTGGTAGCAAAATTCATTTAGCCAATAAACAAAGCTACCCGATTATCTTCAATTCTAGGAATATTGAAAAAAAAGAAATTAAGGATCCACATTTATTTTCAAAAGCTCAATTCAATAATGAAAAGGATCCATACTCTCTTCCTTTTATCAAAAACAATTCAGATGCAATAATAGGATGAAATCTATTTTTTTGGGACAAATTTTCAAGCTACCATCAAAATATGATAGCCCTTGAAGACATACAAAACAACTCTTGTTATTGATTAGGGAGCTTTTGTCTAGATCATCATGGCATTTAATATGAAAAATGTTCCACCAACATATCAAAAAAATGTTAATACTACCTTCAAGGAATATTTTGATAACTTCATAAAATTATTTATGGATGATTTTAATCCCTACAATGACATTGAAATACATTTACTCAAGCTCCAACTTTGTTTTAACAAATGTTGAAAGTTTAGTATCAACTTGAATCCAAAAAAATTCATAATTTTAATCTACTTTGGAATCATTTTTTATTATATTGTTTCCAAGGAAAGGAAACTATCAAATCCTAAAAATATTTTTGCAATCGTGGAGATGCCACCACCAAAGAATCCCAAAGACATCCAAGTATTCAATGGAATGGCATAGTTATATTGATGTTTCATCAATAATTTTAGATTTATGATGGCATCAATTGGGTTTAAGGTTTAGGGCACTTATTGAGTCTTTTTCAACAACACTACAATGTGGATATCACTAGCTTCTTTCTAGGATAAAATCCCAAATTTTCCATCACAAGATAGTTTTTAAAAAATAATAGGTAGCTTTCTCTTTCTTGTAGCTTGAGAAGAGAAATATTTTTTCACTTTTACATTTTACAACTTTGTGGCAATAGAACATAGTTTTATTGAATGATTGTTATATTTAATTTATTGAATGGTCTTAGTGTTTTCATGTTTTAATTAAAAAGTACCACTACGATTAAAAGCACAAGAGACACAAAGATAAATGAAGTTTGAAGGGTGTTGATTTCTCAAAGTTTATGAGTATTTTTTCATAGCTTACAAAAATAGATTTGGTAAAAAGCTAGTTGAACTTACATTAAATAAGTTTTATTTGAAATTTTGGAACTCTAAAGACCTCATTTGAAATTTTAAAAAATTCAAAAATGATTTTTTTCACTATCTATTGACTTCATAATCCATTTGGTAGACATATTTTGATTTAGTTTTCTTTTATTTATTCAAATTTCACCCAACATTTTGAAATGGTATTGCAGACGCACCAGAACAATTGACAAATTAAATTGATAGAGATGGACTAACTTTAGTAAAATATCATTCCATCACCTAGGATCTCTTGATGGATTTGAAAAAAACTTTCACTCACCAATGGGTGGTGCAAACATTAACATTCAATATAAAAAACCCATATCCATAGAAAAGGAAATAAAATAAAAGAAGGCATAGAATGGACCTTCCAACTGCAATTAATGACACGAATGACAACATGATATAATTTGACATATCAATATTAGTAGTTGCAAGGACAAAGCCAATTGAACCCAACCATTTTTTGCCAACTATGATCCTTACTTGACCTATTTTGTTACCTTTTAATGCAATGAACAAAAAAGGACCCCATGTTGTAGTTTGTATTAACATTAGTCTATTCTCTTGTTAACATATCATTTCCATTCGAAAGACTATTGTTTAGACACTAAAGGGAAACATGAAGATACATTAGTGAGGAGGAAATTACAACAAGTAAAAGGGTACACTTACATGGCCAAAAAGTTGCATATTCTAATAAGATGAGTTGCTTTTTACAAATTCCCATCCAATCTATATGTCCATCCTTACTTTTCAAACCACAAACACATTTGTGAATATGTCATGTCAAGTGAATGTTCATTTGCTTTTTAAAAGCTTAAACATTGCATTGAGCTTTTGTTTTCTACCTCCAAAGATGGCAATATCACATAACATCCTAGAAATTGAGGAATTCTTCATTAATAGTTGACCCATTTGGAAAAAAATAAAAGCACACATAGATTCTAAAAGGTGAAGTTGATTTCAATTGAACAATCAAATAAATCATAACAAGAAAACCCTATAGGAAAAATGAAAAGGGACAAAGGAGGGGGGTACATGAGAAGGGTATACAAAGTTGTGGGCATAGCTAGAGTTAGATGCAATTGTTATTACATGATGCCAACACACATTGTGGAATTCATGGATTTGCTCTAGTTCATTTTTCCAACCCAAGTATTCTATCTTCCATAGCTTGCTACTTAATACCAACTAGATTCACAAAGAGTTGTATCTAATAACACTAGAAGAAAAGCCTTAGATTATGATTAGGTTATGCAATTACCTTTTAGTTGCAAGCAACATTTTATAACTAAAACTTGTCACCTAAACTAGTCTCAAGCGCAAATTAATTGCGAATAGTGGTGACATCATGATGACATCATCAATCCATGGATGCACATGGAAAATATTTATATGGTTTCAATCAACATAAGAATACTTCATATGTATGACCATTTGTGACTAATTTGCAACTATTTTAGTGGCAACCACTGTTTTGCCACTTAAAATTCCTTAATATTGACACATGGTGACATTTGAATGCATTTTAATTTTAATTTTTGTAATAATTGAAAAATAAAAGATATCCAATCTAAGCCAATGAAGTCATATGATTGGATGGTTTTAGATTGTGACATGTGGCACAATACAAATATTCCACATGGCAAAATAGTTTAAATTTACACCAAATAAATTTAAATTAATATTTAAGTAGGTAAGTAGGTACCTAAATAAGCAAGTAGGTAAGTCAAATTAAAAAGGTTGGTACCTAGTTTGACCTACCCACCTAGGTTGAAGTAGGTACTTACCTACCTACGTAGGTAGATAGGTGAGTAAGTAGGTTAGGAAAGTGAGTAGGGTAGAATGAGTAATAAACATTTTTCATGTTTTTATGTTGGGTTAAACTTTTTCATTCACTCATCCCAAATGGCACAATTTTTTCACTTTGATAGTGTTAAAATACACACCTTTATATAATTTTTAAAATGGGAATGGAAAACAAACAATATGGGATAAGTTTTGAACTTGCAACTTAATTATAAATTAGTTGACAACTAGAAAGTTTTCCCCCATATCTTTTGTTATCATTTTTTGATTTTTAATTGAAATAACTAATTCAATGACCAACTAATTAACTAAATAATTATGTGATTAACAATTAATTTATATCTTTAAAAAAATTATAATAAATAATAAATATTCATTATCATCCATTTAAATTATTAATAACTTATAAATACATAACCAACTAGCTAATTACTTACAAGTTTTTCAATACATAATACATAAATTAATAAATAGATAACCACAATATTAATTTGTTAATAAACATTTACTATGAATTATAAATATTGGTTTTAATTTGGAAATATAAGTTATAATTTATGAATATTATGTTCAATTACAAAGTATGAAATTATTGTAATGAATGCATAATAAATTTAATATTAGTAAAATTATTATAACATATTAATTTTAATGATTAATTATAACTAATAGTTAATAATAACTAAGTTCAATTATACATCATATAATTAATGTATAATATAGTAAATACAATGGTTTAAATAAATTATACATTAATTATAGTAATTACTTTAATTACAATAATTTTATGATAATTACAATATTTTTTATCACTATTAAAATATTAAGAATTTGTGTAAAAATTTATGTTGTAATAATAATTATTTATTGTAAATATATATTTATAATATATAAACACAATAATTTAGTGTAATTTAGACATTTTATTTACAGTAAATGAATTAATTAATCTAATTACAATAAATTATGGATGATTGATGTATCACCACCCTTACATATACCTTAATATGAACCTAATATATGTTAATAATTTTTCAAACTATGCCTAACTAATCCATCAACACACATATATATACCCTAGTGGATGTGGAGTGCATAATGTATACATAAGGCTTATTATACATAATTGTTAATTACCATAACTCGAAACACATAATTTGTTCTACACAAAATTAGTAACATACATAATTTAATGTATACATAAGTGTATACCATATTTTGGGCACTTTTTCAACTAATGGGCCATATGAAGGCCTTCTGAGATGAAAATAGTGTGAAAAATCATCCCATTAGAAGCATGAAAAACCTAGTAATCATAACATAATCATAAAATTTAACAAAAAAAATGTGTGATAATATTTAATCGCAAAAATAATCAAAGTTAGTTGCAATCGACAATAGTCAAATGTAATGCAAATTAATTACTTACACTTTGACCTTTTTCTACTAATGTAATCACTTTAAATATGGTTATGTAAAAAATTGTGCACAAGTCCCTACCCTAGTGAAGGTTTTCATAGCCTTAATTACAATGTCACAATTTTAGACAATATGAACACATGGTCCTTCATACTTCATGTGAAATAACTACACAACTTCTCTACTTGATTCATGTGACTTGAATCCAATAGACACCTAATAGAAACATGTTCAATCCCTTGCACATGAGGAACAAAATGTGAATGATGCATTGGATGTTTCTAAACCTTAACAATAGTAACTATAAAAAGTTTTTTTTTTTGTTGATAACAAGTTCCCCAACTCTTCCTACTTTGGAACAAAAGCAAAGGAGGTTCTTGGAAATGTCTTTCCAACAAGCATTCCATTGCACACATCACAAGGATACAAGAATTATAACAAGAAACACATGATCCATGAGCTTGTAAAAAAAAAAAACCAAAACCAAAACCCAAGCAAGTATGCAACACAAGAATTGCACTATGACATATTGCACTAGTGCGTTGTAGAGCAGTAAACCCTAAGTTCTTGCCCCACCTTGCCATTTTTGTGTCAATTAAGTGACCATGTGTTAGAATTATTTTAATGACAATTATTGGAATTATATGTACTTCATCTAAACTAGTTTCAATTATCATTCTCATTGGAATTTATAGGGTGTGCATTAACCTTAGGCACTTGAAAAATAATTTAAAAATATATAGCATAGGTATAAGGGACTTGAACATTAGTTGATAATATCACATGTTCAATTAAGTTTTTATGACTCAAAGTTTTGAAAAGTGTAAATTTTTTTAAATTTTGAGTCATATTTTGATTTTTGGAAATGGATGAAAAATAACATCATAGGGCTAATGAGGTTTCTTGGATGAATTAGTGAACATTGTTTAATATTTTCTTTGACAATGATGTTAAGTCATTTTTTTGATTCTTTTTATGATCAAAGGTCATTTCCTTGCTATAAATGAACATGTGAATAAATTGTGAACCCTTCATCATTTGTCATGACTTGAATTAAAATTAAAAATTCAAACAAATATATAATACGAACATTCAATACAAACATAAAATTTTAATTGTTTCTAAGATGAATAAATACATGTGGATATTAAACATTTAGGTAATAATAAGGTGCAAAAGTTTTAAAACTCCTTCACATAATACCCCCAAACAATACCATGTTTAAATTTAAATGAAAAATAGAATTGAAAATTAGTGGAGCTGAAATTAGAGAAGTGCAACCAAATGAACAGTGGTAATTCCAAAGTTTTAAAGTTTACTTGTTTTCAAAAATAGGTATGTTGGGAGAAAACCTAGAAATGTATGGGGGTGATTTTTTATTGTCATCAAAGCAATACCCAAGCCATAAGAGTCTGAGAGGGGTTTTTTAAAACACATACTAAATAAGTGAGGTATTCATTCCATTCTTAACCTCATGTACTTTTGGTTGATGGCATTCGCACATTGGCCAATATCGTTATTTTTAATCCCACTTGAATGCACTTGGTTTCATGTGTTGTATTGTTTTGCAAGGTGACCGTGACAGTGATAAAGGAAGGACTTTATCAAGATCAATACCTTGTAGACTTGTTTTTTCTTCTTGTCATTGAAATTTTTGAATGTTTACATCAATAAGCTGATACTTTTTTTCATTGTTATGTTAACATGACATTAGTAGCAAAGGGCTTCAAAGGCCCTTTTCTTTCGGTTTTGCATGCATTTTACAAGTAGAGGGTTTAGTGGTGTTGCAACAATTGTAGGTTGCATCTATTTCGAAATGGGCCATTATTGTTGGCAAAGGTTTTTCTAGGCTAGGTGTTTTTTCTAATGTACATTCCCTCTTTTTTTTTACATGCCTCTTATGATAAGGGGGGGGATTGGGTACATGACTATTCCCCACTCTTCTTACTTGCCTACCCACCTAGTTGAAGGTTTCTATTAGGCTTAGTCATGGCTCCTTTCCTTTTGTTCCTTGTTCTCCCCCTTTGTTGGATGCTTTGTCTTATTAAAGTTTGGTAGGGTTTCATCATTCTCAATCAATTTTAGACCTAATAGGTTAGTTATGAATAACCTAACCTTGGACCCTTGTTGGTAACCATCAAATTTTCAATAACTAATTAGTATCAAGGTCCATAACTATTGATTGGTAAATAAGTTTTTTGATATTCATGGGGAGAAGGTCATCCGCAATTCATTGTTTGAACCTTCATATCCTTATCTACTTATATAATATCCTTGTTTTGTCTGCTTGCGGTGGTGTCTGGTCATCGTTTCCATCCATCCATCCCGTCATCCGTCGTCTTCCGTCCCTTCATCCGTCCCCTCATAAAAAAGATAAAAGTTTCTAAAAAAAACTAAAGCATGAACCAAGTTTAAAGAAACATGGGACTTCACTGTGTCCGAAGGTCACGGGTACCCACTAGAAACTAAATAAATAAATAAATAAATAAATAAAAATAATAAAAAATGAAGATAGACAAAATAAAAATAGAAAAATAAAAACATGAAACAAAAATATTTTTTTAAAAAAAAAAGTAAAAATGAAAAAACTATAAAAAAGGAATGGAAACAAATGAAACAAGGAAAGGGAAATATAGAAAAATAATTTTAAAAGAAAATAAATTTACAAAAATGAAGAAACCAAATAAAAAGTAAAAAATAAAATAAAAATTAACTTATAGTAATGAAGAAAAACCCTACTTGAAAAAGAATGAGGTGTATCTTCTTTCTCCAAACTTCAAACTTGCATCCAAATAAACAAAAATATAAAAGTGAAAAAGAAACACTTTATTTTTATTATACAA
>Ga0116229_10011229_pt1 | contig 13266 bp, 7 predicted proteins | sample S1TSphgellanicum_3_FD_87313 | JGI IMG/M metagenome (GOLD analysis project Ga0116229, IMG submission 87313) | Host-associated microbial communities from peat moss isolated from Minnesota, USA - S1T2_Fc - Sphagnum magellanicum MG | ecosystem: Host-associated > Plants > Peat moss > Unclassified...
CATCATAAGCATCCATAAATGTGTCTTTACATGGTAAAAAGGACTAGATAAAAAAACAAAAAAAGATGATGTTGTAACAAGATTTTAGTACACCTTAAAAAATTTGGACAATGTGAGATTTTAATTGATGATGAAGACCAACATGAAGATTTAAAAAACCCTCTTATGCGCACTTTGACAAGCACCCCCTTGCTTGTCAAGTGGTATCTATGCATATAGCTATGAGCTTAGTGTTTCATCAAAAGGAACTTAAGGAACACATAATCTCACCCAAAAAAGAGTCATGATAGATGTCATCCTTAGGTCATATCACAATTTGATCTTCAATTGATACAACCTTCAATTGCAAAAAGATTTGTAGATGATAGAGTAGTGTTCATTGATTTCGAATTTGGAAAGTAGCTAAAGTGGCATTCATTTGAAAGAAGACATAGCCAAATTTAGCTATAAAAATATGAAAATAAAAAAATTACACATCTTTACATTATTAAATACTATTGGAATTTAGTATAAAAATCTTGGAAATCGTATTATAATCTGGAAATCTGATGATTAAAAACCCCATAAAACAGGCTTTTCACATTTTTCTATTAACAAAGTCACCATTGAAAAATAATGACTAAAATGTATGTGTAGGTATAGCCTGGGAAAAAAACATGTACCAAAAGACATGAAGCCACCATTGAGACAAATTTTATTGTTGCCATGGGCCATGGAGAGTGCACTTATAATTGAAAAGTTTTGACTTGGTGCTTTTCCTGCTTTGAGTTTTGAGTCAACATGTGATATAATAACCAGGGCAAATACAAGTGTATGCACATTTCAAATATCACCAGGCGAAGCAAGCAAACCCACATGCACGGACTTGTTCACTTGTGCAATTTTGTACTATTGAAGTCGGCGTTGCCTAATAGTTGTAGCTTAGTATATGCAATCTATGGCTGTCATTTTACTGTAGTTATTCCACCTAGATTCATTGTATGGCCAAATTCTCTTATTTGTTAAGAGTTAAATATTCTTATATGCTCTATGTTTCACTTGAGCATTTGCATGAAATCTACATTGTAAGTTAAACTGACACACCAAGCTGACTTTGATATGGTGGCCTGTCGGCCATAGTTGTTGTTGGCGTAACTTTACATTCATTCTATGGCCTGGTCAGTTCTCTAATTTGTTATGAGTTCAATAATTTTTCTATGTCCCATTCTTCATGTGTGAGATGGAACTGTCGGTATGAAATCCATATTATGTATAAGTAAACTGACACACCAAGCTGACTTTGATTTGATGCCCAATCGGCTGTAGTTGTTGTTTGGCCTAAGCTTAGACTTATTCTAGGGTCTGGTTGGATGTATAATTTGCTATGAGTTCAATAATTTTCTATGTTCTATTCTTGAGATGTAAGATGGAAGCATTGGTATGAAATCAATCTTTTGGACATTGAACTGAAACACCAAGCTGACTTTGATATATGTTGGCTAGTTGGCTGGAGGTGTTGTTGGGCCTAAGCCTAGATTCATTCTATGGTCTGGTTGGTTCTCTTATTTGTTATGAGTTTCATATTTTTCTATGTGCAATTCTTCACATGCAAGACTGAATCATTGGTAAGCTGAGTTTTTATGTCATGTTGTGTAGGCAATCATCTTCTCTCACTCACTCACTCCCTCTGCATGGGGATTGACTGGTGATAAAATAAGTGGAAGAAATTGTTATAACCTTTCATAACAGGTAGTTTGGGTTCACATTGATCGGCCACGCATCTTTGTTTTTTTTAATCTCTCCAAGTAATAATGTTTTCAAAAAATGAATAAATATTTCACATGGCGCATCTTACCCTTGTAGAAGAAAAAACTAGGCATATGAGAGAACTGACTGTTTTTTTTTTCCCCAGTCAGCAAACTTGTTGGTGGCAAAAAGCTAGTGTACATTTTGTCCCCTGCCAAACTGCCGAAAACAGTCAAAACTGAAATTGCTGGCTAATTTAGTTTTCATCTCTTCATAGGGCTGCCTACAAAAAGGTCTTCCATAAAAGTTAAGGTTGTTGGGAGAGAAGTTTTCAACTCTTCCTTGGACTGCCTACAAAAGGTCTTCCATAAAAAATAAGGTTGTATGAAGAAAAACTTTCAACTGTCCATCTCCAAGTTGTTGAAACTTTTGGGGGCAACTTAGGGCTCAAAAGTTGACATCTATTTATGGACAGATTCTAGCTTAAGGAGTCCGTCTAAGAACAAAACCCTTACCCTCCTATGCCTGATGATCTACATACGTTAATTTGGTACCTTCTGGATTGAGGTCCCGTCCTGAGGCTGGTGAGAAATTTTGGGCAGGCAAGGGACCTCCAAATACACTACGAAAAATTGAGCTGGACTTTATGCTCATCACAGTGTTGGCACATCAAACCAGTGGGTCTGGGTCTCTTTTTTGCCCATGTTACGAGTGGGGGGGCGGGGCTAAGATGTGCAGGAAGTGCAGGACATGTACCATTTTCATGTCTTGTTCCTTGCAGGCAGCTTTGAACCTATGACCACCTTTATTAGAGGATCAGGGAAGGAACCAGGAACCTAGTTCAAGTTGCCTTTGGTCAGGTGTCTTGATTTACTTCCTCTTTTGGGGACTACCATCAGTCCAACCCTGTGGCAGAACCATGCAGAAGGATTCTGCATGGAACCCTTATAAACATGATGCTGCACCCCACTACACTCACACCTACCATGTTCAAACTTCATACGGGTGATTAGGGTCCTGCCTTTATCATGGGTAGCCTGGTGGTAGTGAGGCTGTCCTGCTCAGTGAACTGAGGAAGTCAGCCTCACGGGTGAACCTGCCCTGCCTAGTGAACTGCTCGTGTAAAACTTTCCGACTGCACAAGTGACCTCATTAAGTCTTGAAAGTGCTGTTTTTCAAAGCCCCACTGGTGGTTAGAGTCTGAGCTCTCGGTAAAGTTTCCTTGAAGTAAAGATCCCTCGCCCCCCAAGAGATGCCTTCCTTGGTGTAAAGATCAGACAATTAAAGAATTCATAAAAACAATCTCGTCTTCAACAACAACAGGTGGCATGAGGTCAAGCTCTGGAATGTCATGTGGGAAGGGCCCATTGACTATGGGAAGCTCGAATGGCAACATGTGTTGCAGCAAATTTAAAAGAATGCTAACAATGAGAATAAAACTTTAGAGGCCTTAAATGCGGTCTGGGGTTTGTATCTTGCCATTTGTTCGCATGATGGTTGGAAGGTTAGATGGTGTTATCAACCACTTTGGAGTGGTAATATCTCTGGGTAAACTTTGGGGCTTTGGTGTTGACTTGGGTTTGTGTTCCACCAGTCCCTCTGCCCTTTCTCTTTGGTGTCTTTATTTGCAATGGATTTTTCCATTAGTTTTCAAACAGAAAAAAGAAAAAAAGAACTCATATATCATAAAAAACCTTGTTGGATTTATCATGTATTAGGAAGGCATGTTACTAGGCATAATTTTGCCTAAATGAAGGGCAGTGCTTCAAAAAATGCAATGCTTCTCCTTTGGGCATTTCATTTTTTGTAACACCCATTTTTATTTTTCTGTTTTTTCCATTGGGTATCACTGGAAAAATATGATTAAAGACTAGACATTTGATAGCTCTTTACACACAATAAGGCCTTAGGTCATGGGCTTTACTGGAATTAGGCCAACACTTGCCTCTACCATGCACAAAACCTTATCCAAGTAACTAAGTTCATCTTAGAGTTCTTATGAAACCTTACTAAATTATTTTTCAGTTTTATAATTAATTTTGAAAGGAAAAAAAAAGTCTAAATGCAATTTTTTTTTGCTTTGGTGGTTCAAAATTTGCAGAACAACGAATGTGCACGTTGTCTCACCTAGGGTTTTCTGACAGCACCAAAAGTGGAGCAAGAAGCCACACAGGTTTGAGAGGGTTATGAGTTATGACGTGGTCACATCCAAACAAACAAACAAACACTTGTTGAATATTGAGATGGTTTGATAGATAGGTGGGACTAGGTGTACATTCTTGTTTGGGGTTTTGCCATAAGACCCAACGAGTGGTAATGATGCCCCTGAAGTATAAGGGGAAGGTGCCTTATCTTTAGACCCTTGCAAGATTTGAGGTGCCTATAGCAAGTTGAGCCATAAGAATCTAAAATTTTAATCATGATCCTTAATGCTGTATTCTAACAGATTTGCTACTTTTTTAAATTTGGTGATAACTTAGTCTTCAATTTTCTATGTTGGATCACATTTCAAACATTGCTCTTGAATTAGTGTTTTTTCCTCCAATGTTTTGATATAGTGAAAGTGATAATTATCCATAAGTTGATTTAGCTAAATTTGGTCATAAATCTCTGTTTTTAAAGAAAAATTGCTAAGTTATCAGGAAAACAACTGTTTTAGAAAATAAATTTCATCACATTTCAACACAGGTTTCAGTTTTTGGGCAGCTTCTTTTTAGCCCAGTTTCCTACAGTTTTGATAGTTGTGTCCAAACATGTCATCAACTAACGCTAAATCTTTTTTTGGGATGATTACTAATGATGCTACATCAAAACAGTGAGAAAAGAAAACAATAAGTACAATCTTCTGCTGTAAAACCAAACTAAAAGATAACTAAAGAATATTTGTAGGACTTCTTTAGGGTTCCTAATTGGACATGCAAAAAAAAAATTCCATGCGGGTTTCTTAAAGTCCAGGTGAAGCACAAAATGTATGAAAATGTCATGTCTAACATGTAAAGTTTTTAAGATTATGAAAAGTCTACAAATTATTTGTGGTATTGGGATAATGATCTTCACCTCTTAAGGCTGCCCAGTGAACTATTGGGTTTTGAAAGGAATAAAATAATGACATAAAAAATAAAATTTTCCTATTTTTCTTAGGTAAGCAAAAAGTTTTAACACAAAGGGGATTGTCAAATCTTAATAAGACAAACTCATAAACTTTCTATAGAAACAAACCTGAAACAAAATACAAGGAAGAACACCTTATGTACAACAAGATAAAATAATCACAACATACAAAAAAAAACAACACATAAAATTCAACATTAAAAGTATGGTAGGAAAAAGTTAATTTTACTCAAAAAAATATTCCTCTATACAATCCTCAAAGATATAGAGCCTTAAATATCTCCAAAAAGAAAATTCAAAAATGATGGAACAAGCAATTAGCCTAATCGCAAAAAAATTGTCTTAAATATAACTTAATCCAAATTGGAAATGAAAACCGGTTTCAATAACAAGGTTTTTGACAGAAAAAATTCAATAAATAAGTTTTAGTGGAAAATTCATTTTTAGTAACAAGGTTTTCAATATAAAAAATTCGATAAATAAATTTTGGTAGGGAAATTTTGGTTTCAGTAAAACTCCAATAAAAATTCAATTTTGATAAAATCTATCTATCTTCAACATCATTTAATTAAGTAAGCATTGTGGCCAATTTATGTTAAGATTCTTCACATTGAACAATCTTGGCTCCTTTAAATAATTATAAAATACATTAGATTGCTAGATGTTGTGAAACTACAATTTGCAATTTAGGTTTTCATAACCATTTTGGGCCATGTGTAGTTTTGTCAAAAACAAGTGTTGTTCAATTTTAGGCCATGGGGTGTTCAACACCCCTTTAACAAGCTCTACTTGACTACATTTCAATGTGCAAACCCCACCATCAAAATTGCCACATTGCACATCTAGGCTTGCTTCTTTTATCACCATTGATAGAGTATTTAAACTGAGCACCATCGATTACGTCTTTTCATATTTCTATCATTCCACTGTCAATTGCATCTTTTCGAATTCTTACACTCTAGAAAAAAACAATTGTTGTACATAAGAGAAAATTTGAAAATTAGTTAAAATAGCTAATTTTGAAAATAGGGTTTTGTGGAACATCAATTAGATGTGATAATAGTTTTCATGGAACATAATTACCTTTGCATAGTTTGTTTTTCACATGAGGTATCATTGTCAATAGAGCTTAAACCAAATCACATTTTTGAGAAAGGAATATGAAAGGTGGTTAATAACTAAAATACTATGTTTTAGGGTTTCATTGCATTATTGTCATTTGAGGCTATAGGGTTTGAAGAGGGCACACAAACTTCAAGTTAATAAAAATGTGGACTTCCATGGCATTGAATATTACACCAATCGATGTTACTCTTAGTGCGATAGCTAGTGACATTACCACTAGTAACATAGTATATAAAGCTCAAAGTTTAAATGTGGTCCCTATTCTTGAAGTAGGGATTGATTTTGATGTAATAGAATTAGACAACATAGCAAGATGCGAAGGGGGCATTATAGCAATGTAGGCAAGCATGGAAAGAGATTGAAAACACTTACTACAGGAGGTGTTGCCCATATATGCATAAGAGGATCCTTATCTTAGCAACCTTCTTGGTCGAAAAAAGTACATTGACATTGTGAAGAAAACTTCAAAGGATGGGTGGATGGGGTATGTATCCATCTCCCCATTGTGTTTTTTATATGAATGTTGTTAGCACAAAATTATGGTTTGGAAAATGTAATTTTTTTTTAGTTTGTTAATGTAAGCATGTAGGTAGATATGTTTTCTTCTACCCTATGATGTTTTAGTTTTACAAAAAAATTCTAATGGGTTTTGTCCTAGCCTTGAAACCTAAACCTAGTATTTCATCTTTGTTTTTTGCATGTTTTTTTTTTCTTCTATGATTTGTAAACTATTTCTTAGGTCATTTCATTTCTATAATAGGTATATTTTCTTGTTCTATTGCATAAAGCTAAAAAATTTCCATTTATGAGCCATTTTAGAAATATTAATTGCTAACTAAAGATGATGAGCTTTTAGTAAAAAAAATTCTTACAATGTTCTGTCTTATTAATTACAATGAAAATACAAATATAATGTTAATAATTTGGGTTTATGTTATTGCTGAAGCCTGATGATGAAGATGAATTGGAATAGGCTTTGAACATACACTATTGAATGAATGTGGGAATTTAAAACCATGGCCGATCATATTGGATTAGCACCATTGATGAAGGTTATCATGTTTCTACCATTTTAAATTTTTGCCATAGTTTGATTTGAATGTTCTACAATGGCTATATGTGAGGTTGGAATTATGTGGTTTTTTGTTTAGGTGTTTAGAGGTCTAGAAGGGAACAACTGCATATGCAAGTTTTTTCTGTAGCAAAATAAACACCATTGCATTGCACTATACCTTGAAGACAAATACAAGAAACTTGCCTTATAAACACATTTCGATGTGAAATGTTTTAACACACTAATCAAAATTAGACCTCCCTTCCCATGCACTTATTGCAAAAAGTGCTTCAAGGACAAAAAACACCTTTAATTATCACCAAATGATGATGTAGTGCCCAAATACATGGGGAAGGCGTTACTAACAATGTACCCCACATGGACAAAAGTTGAAGCAAAAAATTCACACAATTGGTGGAGAACTTTGGGAAGAATTTGCTTAGGAGATCAAAGTGTACACATGTAGATGAAGTGGCAAACCCATCCAAGAAGGCTACATTTTCATCTAAACAAGGGGAAACAACTAGTATGCCTCCTCCAAAGGTTAGACCTTTTAAACATACAAATGTTCTTGAGCTAAATAGTGATGATAATTTTTCATCAAGACCAATTCAGAGTATGGGTAAGTCTGCATTACCACATTCTACCAAGGGCATGTTTGGACTGCCATGTTTTTTTATGTTATGTGGTTGTCTAGGTGTAAAGGCTTTTAGATTTTGGTTTTAGTTTTTATCTTGGGTTTATATAATGTAGTTTTATCTATATGTTCTTTTCCTGAATTTGGCCATAAATTCTTATAAGAGGTATGGAATGGAAATATGCTTCACTAGCCAATTTTTGCAGAGGTTGAAAACATGCAAAAGAAGGCCACAAACAACATATAGAAAAGGCTTCCAATTACAAAGCCCAAACATGTTAATGAAAGGAACACGACTTATGCACATTTGTCCTTGTTCCCAACATTGATTGCCTTGTCAATAAAAGTTGTAATTCATCAAACCAAAGTTGACATTGAGGTGAAAGCAAAAGCCCATGTTGAGACTTTCATAGTGGAGAGCTCTTGTGAGTTGCCTACACTTTCACTAAAAGTTAAATTGAAAGGGTTTTACATTCTATTATTTAAAACAGACACTATCATGAATAGAACAATTTTAGAAGATCTTGAAATGACAATGTCTCTTCTAATGAAGATGGAAATGAATGGCACATTGGGGAGTGCATTTGTGTCCACATTTGGGCAATGGTACCTATTTCCACCAATAAGTACATTTTTTGTACCTAATTTTTTGTTTTCTTGATGTGTGTTTGTTCTTTCTCAATGATTTATTATTAATTCCAATTTGTTATTGTAAATTAATGGTGGGATTGAAAGGACAGATTGGATTTTTGAGGTCATGAAACAATCTTTACATGCTTGGAAATCAGAACATGGTGGGGATTCAACCATGTTACATTTTGCGAAGATTAAATTCTTGCAAGAATACCTATAGTTTTTGAAGTTGAAAAAGGAGTATGATGTTAAGAAGTTGGAGGCTATGAAAACCCTCCAAGAGAAAAAAGAAGATTATGTCCTATAAAAATCACACCAATTTGACCAAAAAAAAAAGTTTGTTCAAGAAAGAACAAAGTGGGGATGGTCATCCATGTATTCACTCTTGAAGTGACAACCTTTACAAGCTAGTCCTCAATGCCCATGGGAGCACACCCCGCAGGAATTGTGGAACATCCTTGTAGAAATATAAAAAAGGAATATTGTCTTTTATCATTACAAAAAAGTGTTCGCACATAATAAGGGCATTTAAATTTTTTTGCAAAAGTACATTTGGGAGGCTACACCCATTGGTTCATCCCAACAAGGCATTGAGCCCTTGCACCATCCTCCACTATTACTAGGAATAAGGGCACATTGTACAACTAACCATTGTTGTTTAAAATGTGTTAGACTTTGGGTGCATTTGGTTTCCTAGAATTGAAGATGTAATGAGGTAATGTTTTAATGTTGAATGGATTTGTTGGGTTTATTGAGATTTGAATCTAGCCTAGAAACTAAAGTTGTTGAGAAGATCATTGGCTTCTTGTTCAAAATTGTTCATAGAACAATTTTTTATTTAAAATGTCAAGTAATGACAAAGGAGTTGGAGGCTATGTGGTGTAGTCCTACAGTAAGGCTTGATGATAAGCCCCTTCTACATTAAGTACAACATTTCCACATCTTTGGTGTTCTTTTGGATGATGAATGATTTGTAATGGATAAAATATCTTATGTTTGCTTGTTTTCGTATGTTCTAAAAATGATGGGTTACTCATGGAATGGTGTGATTCGTTTCCATTTAAATGTCATGAAATAGGTGTTTATTGGCGCATTTCTTTTGAGGGAGGAAATAGATCTAGGATGAGTTTTCCTCAATAAACCAGACCTCAAAAATGACTTTATCATTACATGAGAGGCAAAAAAATTTACACATCCAAGTCCAAGTGTTGTCCTAGGAGTTAGGCTGCATTGATTGTGCTAAACAAAACAATGTCCAAGTCATGGTTACAACTCCAATACTGAAAAACAACACAATTGTTGGTTAGTTATGTCTTTGTCTTCTTTTAGTTTATTTGTTTTGTAGTGAATGGTTTGAAATTGGTTTCTAATAACTAACATTTTCATGAATTTTCTTATAATAGGGGAGGCATTATCATGTTTCATGAACCAAACAGTTCCAAGACCTCAGTCCTTCCTTGATGAATTATATTCCAAATAAGAGAATAAATTTAAAGCATGACGCAAAACAATCTTGAACATTGCAATTGTTTCACAAAACATCAATGGAGGTTACAATTATTTGAGATCTAAAACTTGCATTGGATATTGATTTACAAGCATATGTAAACAACCCAAGCCCAACAACACCACTCTTGTCATCAACCATTTTTGTAGCCCTTACTAGATTCAAGAGGACGCCTTGCCTTTCTTTGGGATTGTGACCTCTTGGCCATTTGTCTCAAAGCCTTGTATGGCTAGTACCAATTTTAATGCCCCTATTCAATATAGTAATCCAAGTGTAATGTCATCTTCCACTAGTACTAATGAAATTGATGCACAACAACATATATAAGATGGTTTGGAAAACATTGCAAAACAAATCCATCATTAAACATCAAGTGGTGAAGATGACAAGTAAATGTTTTATACCTTACTGTGTATGTTTTATATTGGTTGTCAATTGGGTACACATTTTTATGCAATGTTTTCCCCTTGTTTGTTAATAACCTCCAATAAACAAAGGGACTATAATGTTTCGTATTATAATCTAGCTAAAATTATTTTTAATGTTTTTGGTGTCATATATCAGCAAGTTGGTGTTAGTGGTGCAAACTTTCATTGGGAACAAAGGTGGGACGAAAGATTCTACTCTATCTTTCATTTTGGGTGGTGATTATTTGACATTCAAATTCGATGCAAATATTCAACTATTGGATAGTGAAAGGGGTTTTTTGTCTATAGATGCCATGGACTTCTTTAGGCTTTGGTACTATATGCAGACCTAATCATGAAACACATGTTTTGTGAGAAGGTCCACATACTTAAAAACATTAATTTTGGCCTAAACATTGTCCACAATTATAGCATTAGGCATCCAATCCTCTAGTAAACATTGGGACAATGCATGCAAAACATGATGAAGGTCATTTTCCCTAACTTTTCCATGACAATGAACACGACAAGTATTCCATTATGGCACTCATCAAACACCATCATGGTGTAGAGGGGGTATTGCAACCAACAAAAATGTAGCATCAAGAACTCATGACAAGTAGGTTATATTTATATAGAAGTTAACTTGTAGACAAAATAATGGATGAAATATACTCGGCTTTGGTTTGTGCCAAATGTTGCATAAAAAAAGATCGAACTCTTGTGTCCAAACTTTGTCATTTTTCTACTTGCCAAGGGGTTTAGACACCAAATGTGAATGGGGAATCATCTTGGCTTGGCAAGTTCAAATCCATTGGGGCATGCTCAACATAATAGAAAATTGAATTTGGTTATCCATAACCCACATTCACATACTCGCTAGATCCTTGGGGTGTTTTTGCCATAATTCATCCATTTTTTTCCTTGATAAATTTCTAACATTAGATGGTAAAACAAATGTGTCTCCTATTATGGGTTCATTTTTCAAAACCTTTTTTCTCACATATTTCTTGTGATGAGTCATGACTTGTGCAAGAGAAAGCTCTTGCTAAAGGAACCTTGTCAAATGAGCTTTCATATTATTAGACAACTATGAACCTTGCATGTCGATATGTCGTGACGTATGGTGTCATAAGGGTGTAAATCCATAATAAACTCTACTAAACAAAAAGATTAAAACCAGTCAAAAGTAGAACTAATCAATTAAAAAGAGATGCATGCACACACATATATATACACAATGCATAAGAGGAGGTTGAAATGAAATTCTCATGTATCCCCCCCCAGACTTGAGCTAAGAAAAACGTGGCATGGTTTGAATAGAATTCAAGGTGTTGCAAATGGGAATTTGAGTGAGCTCCGGCTTGAGGCAGAATAAATGGTATCCACCATTACAATTATCACAAAACAACATTTGATCAACATCGTCTGTCCTTTGACATACCTGACATGGATAGTCAAGTGGAGGAATCTAAGTCGACGTGATGATGGTAGGATCTAAGTTCGGTAGGTGGTAGGGCGCATAATTTTTGGAGTGATCTTGAATTGTGTGTCCATCAACTCCTTGCGTGATGCACTCCCAACTCTTCGAAGGACTCAAATGTGAATCCAAGTATAAGGCAATGGAAGAAGGAGGAGTCGGGGCACGCTCTTTAGCTCACAACACCTTGAGGGGTAGAGGGGCGTGTTGGAGCTCCAGGATGGGACTAGGAAGAGTTGACAAGCTTCATTCACTCACATGGGCCTACACACAACCCACACAAAGTGGTTAGTGCATAATTGAAGCACCTTTGGTGCTAGGACGAGTCACGGGTAACACAGACACACTAGACTCACCATAGTCCAGACTTGGGGGAAGCCACCACCTTCCCCCTTATGGTATGCTCTATGATTGGCCACAAAGCCTACATCCAAATGGCTTTTCTCTCCCGAGATTTCAACAAATCTTTTGAAGTCCCTTCTTGCATGTCTAAACCATTTTCTCTACAAGGCCATCAGCTTGGGGATGATCCCTTGAAGTTTGGTGATGGTCAATGAAAGCGTGGTCAAGTAGGTCTTGGAATTCTCCTCTGAATTCTGATCCTTGATTAGTAAGGCATTTAACTTAAGCCTCAAACCTACTTAGGACCTGTTGTAAAAAAAGCTTGGTTGGTGTTATGTGATGACTTGTTCAGTAATGCAACAAGCTCGACTCGTTTTGAAAAATGCTTAATCATAATCATGATGTAGACATTACCCCTGGAGGTCTATGGTAACTCTCCAGCTAAATCACATGACCAATGATAGAACATGCCCTGAATAGGGACTGGAGAAAGTGTGAGTTGTCAAAAAGAAAAGGAAGTTCTCATTTTATCACATTGTTCACACCTAGTAATGATGTCTCAAACTTGAGCATACATACCTCTCTAATGGTAGTGAGGAATGAGAAAGCTATAATTACACTTAATTCAAAAGTGTCCAAGCTTTGAGTGTACTTTTAAAATAAGACCAGGTTGTTCATGTGGTGGAAGAACCACTCTGTCACCTTGTGGTAAACATCGAACAAGGTGATTGTCCTTCCATGAGTAGTGTTTGGACCGTTGTTGTATGTAATCCCAATGACGTGATGTAACTTGGGGAGGGTATTCCCCATGCTAAAAAAATTTTAGAGTGTCCTTTTATATATCCACAATGGGATGCTCAACCAAGTTACATTGTAATAGTGTAAGATAACTAGATGCATAAGATACATGTACTATTGGAATCTGGTCGAAATTTTGTTTGGTTTTTAAAAAAACTTCAGAAGTAGTGAAAGGTCTCCGTGACATGGTAGCCGTGTTCTGATGTGTAATATCAAGTCGGTGAATAACCTTGAATTCATACTCTTGAAGTATAAGCGCCCAACAAGCTAACTTACTAGTAAGCTTGTCATTGGTCGTCAACCACTTGATAGGCTAATGGTCAATATAGAAAGTGAACTTGGTGCCATAAAGATAGGGCTTGAAATGTATGATGGCCCATACAACAGCAAAACATTCCCCCTCATATGAAGAGTAGTTGCTCTCAGCCTTATTGTTACTTTAGGATG
>Ga0116229_10011236_pt1 | contig 13262 bp, 25 predicted proteins | sample S1TSphgellanicum_3_FD_87313 | JGI IMG/M metagenome (GOLD analysis project Ga0116229, IMG submission 87313) | Host-associated microbial communities from peat moss isolated from Minnesota, USA - S1T2_Fc - Sphagnum magellanicum MG | ecosystem: Host-associated > Plants > Peat moss > Unclassified...
AAATAGCTGGGCGGGACGATAACTCCGGGCGAATAGCTGTTGTCAGCGACTCGCGGATTGGACTGACTGCCGTTGAGCATTCCGCAAAAAGTTTGCGACCCGCCGCCTCCAGAGATTACAGGGCCGGTTTGTAGATATGCTCCCGTGTTCGCGGCTGCCACATTGGGATTCAGCGTTGACGAATATTCGATGTGCGCATGAGTTACGAGGAGCGTCTTGCCGGCCGGCACCTGGTAGACGAGCGCGGTCGTGTTTGGACCGCCGGTGCCGTTCACCGCGATCCAATCAGAGACGATTTGCAACTGCGCAGCCTCCAGTCCCGGGAAAGAATGAAAGCCGTCACGGATCCGCGCCGTACGAAGTCGCGGAGCGCTCGGACCGGCGCGATCGCGGGTGTGTTTGATCGCCCCGTTTGGTTCGCCGAGCGCGACGGCAGTTCGGCCTAGCCGTTGTGGTTGGACGTGTAGTTCACGCCGCGCGCGACGCACGGCAGCGTGTTCGCATAGACGAGCACTTCAGATCACCTCCCCTCATCTTTGCGGCGCTGCGCTTCTCGCAACCGCTCTTGCAACGTCCCGTAGACGCCGGCGTGCAGATCAGTCCACGGACCGCCTTCCGACGGCGGCCGGCGCCGATCATCCGTGAACTCTGGCATGATGTCGGCTGGCCGCGGCGCGCGCTTCACCGGGCGCGCCGGCGGCAGCAGCTGATACCCGTCGTCGTCTTTCATCCGAGGATCCTCCGGCGGATGTCGGCGCGCTCTTTCGCGTCGACCTGTTTCGCAATCTCCGGCAGATGCTTCGTGATGAACTCCTCGCGGCGCTCGCGCGGCAGCTCGTCGAACATCTTGAGGATCTCGATCAGATGGTGCTGCGACGGCATGCACACCTCGGCCGCGATCGCCGAGCCGCCTTCGGTGTAGCACGCGACTTCGGCATGCCAGCAGCCGCCGTAGGTTGCGCACGCGCTGTAGCCGAGCAGCCGGCCGAGCCACACCAATTTCGTTGCCGGCTCGCCCGGCGTAAGCCGGCAGCCGAACGCGATGCGCGGTCGCCCGGGCTCGCTCACGATAGACCAGCGCGTTCACGACGTCGCTTCGCCGACAGCTCAAGCAGCGCAACGCGACAATCTGTGCACGTCGGCATCGGATAAAGATAGCTCGACTCGACGTCGCGGCTCTGAAGACCGCAAACTCGGCATGAGTCGGCTTGCCGCGCCAGTCGCCACTTCAGCTGCGCCTGAAACTCATCGATCATCGTCGCCGGCCTCAAATTGGTGCAGCTGTTGGAGCTCATCGTCACCAAGGACGTTCGTCAAGTGTGCCAGCACCAGGTTGTGAATTATCAGCGATAGATCGCAGAACGAGCCATCGGGGTACACGAATCTGCATCGAGGTTGAAGCGACGCGCCGACGTATTCGCTTTCGTCGAACCGCGAAGAATGGTTATTCTCAGCGGTCATTCGAAGGATCCTTAAACCGCTCGACGGCCTGGTACGTCGACCCGCGACATATCAGAATTTTGACCATTTCTTCGTGAAAAAGAGCCATGACGACGGCGTGATCAGCTGCCAACAGACCACATACGCATTTCGGCTGTCGAGCGACGTCCACGATTTCGCGCGGGTACTGCATCATTGCGCCGGACTGCGATCGACCGTGACTTCGTTCTGCGCTGGGTGATTCGAAGGGTGCAGCAAATGCGCGCCCTGCCATCGGCCAACCCGATTGCTCAGGATCCGGTGCGCTTGCGCCAGCCGAATGATTGCATATGAATTGGCGATGCACGCCGCGGCGATAGCGCCGACCGTGTAGATCATGCTCATGGCGTGACTCCCGCGACGCCAGAGCGACCAAACGCTTTTCGGATGACCTGGGTATCATCGCGCCGACATTCAGCGCGTCCTAGGGCCTTATTTCGCGTCGTTTTCATCGCTTCACGCGCAATCCGTAGCATTTTGCTGTGTTGGGCCCGTCGACCAGCTGAAAAATGCCGACAATCATGTCGGGCAGCGCATACCGCTCGATCAAGTTCACCAAATCAAGCGGTTCCGGGTCGAAGGATGCAAAGTTTGCCACTTTGTTGCCATGCCGATCAATGGCGATCATTTTGCTCGATCCCGGCAGCAGGATATGCGTCACGCGTTCGTCACGAACTTGCGCCAAGAAAAATTCTTTGCGCGTCACTTTGCCAACCTCAGGCGCGGCGCTTCGATCGCGACCGGCTCCGGCTCGATCATCAGCTCGAGCAGATCCGCGACGCGATCGGCGATCAGCTCCTGTCGAACGGTCATGAACACGAACGGCGCGCGCCGGCCGCGCAGCTGCGAGATCATCTCGCGAATGGCTAGCACGCTCATGCGATCGCCGCCTGATTCGCGGTCGAATGCAGCTTCGCGGCCTCGATGATCATGTTCGAGCGAACCGATCGACGCAGGTCGGACTTCATGGCGCGGAAGATCGGCGCCTTGAGCTTGTCGTCGACCTGCAGCTCGAGCTGGTATAGCACCGACGACGGCAGCGAATCGAGCATCTGCTGGTTCGCGATCTCGGCGTTGCGCGCGATCTCGGCCTCGATCGCCGGATCGATCGCCGCAGCCGTCTTCGGCGTCGTCTCGGCCGGCCGCGCCTCGGCGGCGAGGAATTGCTTCGGCAGCGGGTAGTCGAGCTCGATGGCCTTTCTCAGCCAGCCACCGGGGTTCGAGAGCTTCGAGGCCGAGACGAATCGGAACGCTCGGCTCCAGCGCTCGGCTCGCTGCGGCAGTCGCCGGACGAGGTCGCTTGCGACCGAGGCCGTTACCCCGTGCTGCGTTAGCTTTTGCACCACCAACATCGCGTCGTCGTCGAGCGGCGACGGCGCATTTTCGGGCAGTGGTGTTGGTGCTATATAATATTCCCTAGTGGGAAGGGGGTCTGGGGGAAACCCGGACCTGTGAATCGGTCGGATTTTCCCGTCCGCTTCGAGGGGCAGCGCAGGGTGATTGATCGGCATTTCCCGATCACTTTCGACGAACGCAAGCGTCAGCTGCGCCTCGTTGTCGAAACATCCTGAAATATACAGTAGCAGCCCGTTAGGGCCCTCATCGACTGTTCGTATCGCTCCAATGGAGCGCAGCAGAGCGAGATGCTCAGACACGGTCTGACGCGAAACTCCGGCGTCAGCTGCGAGCTCCGTGTTCGAGTATCGCGTGCACTCGCTGTTCGCGGCAACGATTCGGTGCCAGACCAATCCGAAGACGGTCTTAGCGCTGCTCGGCAACTCCGTATTCGTCGTGATCCGAAAAAGCTGCTGTACGCGTTCAGCGGAAGGAGTTGGAGAGCCGGTTCTTGGAACGATCACTTCGCTGGTACCCCTGTGTTTGTGGCGGGGATCCGGCGTTGCGAAGGCCAGATCTCCCCGCGGGTAATTCCCGGGGAGATTTTGTCTGTCCGACCGACCGCCTGCCGAACGCCTGTTCGGTCGAACGCCAGCAGGGACGCGCTCGCCGCCCGCCGTAGCCGCGCACCTCGACGCCGGGATCTCGATCCTCAGACCGGCGTCGAAATCTGTTCTGAGCCTCGATTTCTCGTCGTCGGCCATCGCTTTTGAGGCTAAACGCCGTGATAGATTGGGTGCTGAACAAGGTCGGAGTCTCCAAAGAGACGGCCTTGATCGTGAAGGACGCAGCGGTAAGCGCCGCGACCACGGTCGGCCGTGATCTGATCACCGACGCGTTCGGGCAGATCGCGCGGCAGCAAGTGACCGCGCAGATCGAAGGGTTCGTGCGGCCGCAGTTCGAGCAAATGCGCGCGATGCTGCTCGAGCGCGTCGCCGGCGAACCGCCGCCAGGATTCGGCGCGCGGCTGCGTCTTCGCGGTTACGACAAGATCACGGACTCGCAGATCTCGGATCTGTGGGCCGACGTCGTCGCGTCGATCGCGGAGCAACCCGCGGCGCCCGCTCAGACGGAAGACGTCGCATGAACATCAGCGATCGCGCGAAGACGCTCGTCGAACGCGCTGACGTGCGCGAAGTCTTCGACGCGATGTACGAGCCGGTGATGCTCGTCGCCGCTGGCATGCTCGCCGGCATGATCATGGTCGACGTCGTGAAGTCGAAGGCCAAAGCCAACGCGCTCGACGCGCTGGTGTTCGACGAGCTCGAGCAGCAGAAGACCGAAACGCTGCGGCTGCGCGCCGAGCTCGATCAGGAGCGCGCGCGCGTGGGCTATCACATCGAGGGCGCGGAACTCTCGTTGCCGCGGCCGGAGCCCACGACGGGCACTCAACTGCCGGCACGCGATCGACAATGCGTTTGCGATCCCGCGCGCGGGTTGGTTTGCGCGGCTCACGATCCGAACAGCCGAATCCAGAGCAGCGATTCGTGAGACGCATCGAAGGCGGCATCTTGCTGCCAGACGGCCCCGGCGAGCGGCCATATCGCTGCGATTGCTGCGTGATTCCGCGGCAAATGGAACGTCGCATGAACGGGCCGACGAGCACGATCTACTACTGCCCGTCGAGCAAGAAGGGCTACGTCGTGAAGAACGGCGTGCTACGGCCAATGCCGGGCTTCTTCTCGGGTGAAGACGGGATGCGCATCCAAAGTCAACGCGGTCACGTGCGCAGCTGATGGAGAACGCGAATGGCTCTGGACTCGGAACTGATGCGACAGGTGGCGGATCTGCAGCAGCGCCTGACGCGAGCGGAGGAGCGGCTGGAGCAGGGGGATCCGCGGGGGGCGGAGGCCCTCGAAACGGCGCGGCAAGCTCTATCGTCAGCAGCATCGGCGGAGGATCTCCGCAAAGCCATCAACCAGCTGGAGAGGGATCTCAAAGCGCTCAGCAGCCGGGTGCCGCGGGCGCGCGCCGTCCCCGTGGCCGACCCCGCTCCGCCGCCGGATCCAAGCCAAGAAAACGATCCACCGATCGACCACGATCCGTCGCCCCCGCCGCCCCCGCCCCCGACGGGTTCACCGGCGCCGCCGTCGGGGCCGCAGCGGAAGAAGCGGCGTTTCTAAGAGGCTCCGCCGAGAAGCTCGACCTCAAAGCGTGCGAGGAACTCGTTGAGGGAATCTCCGAGGCTATCTCGATCTTCTTCGACGAGCTGTATCCCGTCGTGAAGCTCAAGCCGCACGAAGTCACCGCGCTCGCGAGGCCGATCTCGCGGCAAGTCGCGCGGCGCCCGTGGTTGCATCGCATCATCCGCGACGTGACCGATCCCGTGCTCTTCGCCGGCACGCTCGGCGCGATCGTGCGCGTTCGCCGGCGAACCATCAAGGCCATCAAGCTCGGCCTCATCCGTATGCCGAGCGATCCGCTCAACGATCTGGAGCGCGCGCGGCGCGACGCCGACGCGCGGACGCGCGCGCAGGCGCACAGCGGCGTGCCGAACGTCGACGCCGCGCCGCAGCCCGCGCCGCAATCGAACGTCGTGCCGATGCAGCCGCCGCCGCAACAGCCCGAAGAAGGGCTCGTCCGCGGACCGCACGTTCCTCACGAAGAACCGCTGCTGCGCTCCGCGATCGCGCAATTGCATTCGGTGGGCTGAGATGCGAATCGAGCATTTCGACGACATCATCGATCGCATCCGGTATCAGGATCGCGCGGGGTTCTGCGGCCCGACGGACTCCGGCAAGACGCGCGCGATGGCCGAGGTGCTCAAGCACTTCGACGACGTGCTGCTGACGTCGCCGAAACGCAAGTGGGACTGGGAACTTCAGCCGATCGACGACCCGAAAGCGTGGGAGCGTCAGCAGAAGCGGTTCAGCCGGCGCGCGTACGATCTCAAGGAGCTCGATCGCGAGCTGAACGCCGTCGCGCGCGAAGACAGCGGCGATCCGGTCGTCTTCCTGCCCGAGCGCATGGCGGATCGCCGGCTGCACCATGCGGTGCTCGACACGCCGTATCGCATCGCGCTCGAACGCGGCAACACGATGACGGCCACCGACGAGCTGTACTACCACGCGAACGGCTCCAACTTCGAAAGCGCGGCGCCGTGGCTGTACTACACGATCACCGGCGGCCGCAGCGACGGCGTGGGCAGCATGTACTGTTTTCAGCGACCCGTCTGGGTGCCGAAAGTCGCGCTCTCCGAGACGCAGCATCTCATCGTGTTCTTCCTGGAAGAGCAAGACGATCGCGACACGATCGATGCGCGCGCCGGCAAAGAGCGCGGCGGCAAGTCGCCAATCGATTGGGAGACGCTGCGCAACGAAGATCACACGTTCGTCTACGTGACACGCCGATTCGTATCGGAACCGCTCACTTTGGATCTGGAGAAAGAGGCAGCTTAGGATGGCAGTACTGACCGCGCCGGCCGGGACACCGGCGGTGAACGGCTCCAACATGTACGCGGCCGGCGGCGGCGGCCCGACGGCCGGAGGATCTTCGGCGAAGAAATTGCCGGCGTTTCGACAGGTCGCAGCTCGGCACCGAATATCGCAGCGATACGTCGCAACGTACACCACCGGGTCGCCGATCTACGTGCAGCTTTCGCCGAACGGACTTCTGGCGAAGCATCGCATAAACTTCAACGGCACGGTGACGGTGGGAACGACCGGCACGGTGCTCGACACGGCGCAACAAGACGCGTTCTTCGATCGCATGAACTTGCGCTCGCCGCAAGGCACCGCGATTCACTCCTACCAGTCGCGATCGCTGCTCGATTGGGACTACCGGCTTCACCCGGTCGCATCGCCCGAGTCCGATCCGAGCTACGCGATCTGGGCGCCGGGCACGTCCGGCGCGCAAAGCGTCAACGTCAACTATGAGATCGACTACAACCTCGACCCGGGTTTGAACTTCGAACAGGGGTTGATTATGAGGCAGTTGCAGGGCGTGTTCTGGACGCTGGAGCTGTTCTGCACGTCGACGACGACGATCGTCGCCGGCGGAACGTGCGTGGTGTCGTCGATCGCCGGCACCGTGACGATCGAGGAAGACTACTACGAGTATCAGGATCCGACGTCGGTGACGGGTCTGAACTTCAACGTCGCCGTGCAGCTGCGCGATCGCACGCAGCAAGCCATCGGCTCGAACGGCCAGAACATCATCCGCTACGATCCCGGTCCGGTGATGCTCGACGCGATGCACCGCACGGTCTCGAACGGCGTCGCCGATCACACGGACGTGCAGTTCATCGCGCTGCTGCTCGACACCGATACGACGGTCGACCAGCGCACGGCATCCGATCTTCGGCGCGACTTCTATCAAGACAAGGCGAAGAATCTGCGCACGGGCATCACGCACTTCGACTTCTTCGACGATACCGGCGCGGTGAACCAGAGCCGCGGCCGCGACGCGCTCGATTCCAACATGGCCGCATCGCTCGAATGGAACGTGCAGACGGGCTCGGGCTGGAACGCGACGAACTCAAGCGTCACGACGTTCTATCGCGAGCTGATCACGTTCGGAGCGTAGCATGAGCGTCACCAGTCGCATCACGTTTCAGCGCAGCGCAGCGCAGCAGCCGGCCGCGAACCTGTACGGCCCGATGGGCGCGAGCGTTCTCGGCGGCGGATCCAACGGCACGCCCGGCCCGACGCCGGCCGCTCCGTCGAGCACGCAGATGGCCACTGGCGGCGCGCCGGCCGCGGGAGGCATCACGTTCGTCCAGGCCGTGCTCGGCGTCGCGACGCTGATCCTGATCTGGTGGGCCATCACGCTCGTGCTCGAGCGGCTTTTGCCGCTCAAAGACACGCCCGACTTCATCCGTGAGTTCCTGCACGGTTTCCGCATCGCGGTGCTCACCGCGATCTGGTTCCTGCTGTGGAAGATGACCGCGGGCGTCGCGCCGTTCAACATGTCCGCCCCCTACGTGACGATCGCCGCAGCGATATGAACAACACGGCGGGTCTGTTCGGCGGGTTGCTGATCGGCGTGGCGTTGCTCGCGGCCTATGCCTGGCAGAAAGGCACGCTGCAGGCCGCTCTCGGCACGCTGACCGATTCTTCGACGACCGACACCACGACCGGAACGAATGGGAACGGTGTGCCTGACCTTTCCAATTCGAGCATCGGGACGTACACGAGCTTGGTCGGGTCAAGCAGCATCGGAACATCGGAAACGATTCCGACGTCGACGCCGTACCAGCTCGCCGTCTCGCCGATCAACGGTGTCACGATTCAGACGGCCGCAGCGACGCCATCGTTCACGATTCCGGCGCCGTCGACGCCAGCGGCCGCGCCGACGACGCCCACACTGGTGTACGCATGAAGTCGATGTCGCCGTGGATGGCCATCCTGATCGTCGTCGGTATCGTGGTCGTGCTTTCGGCGTTCAGCGCCACGAAAAAATGGGCGTACTGGATCGGCGGTATCGCGCTGCTGATCTTGCTGCTCCCCGGTTTCAAGAAAATGAGCGGAGGGTAACCTATGACCGACGGCTTCAAGAATTTCTGGGCGTGGATCGGAGCCGGCACTGCGGGCGCGTTTGGGATCCTCGCCATGGGTCTGATCCTCAAGGATCAGCAGGGCGCGGTCAACCTGATCAACGCGAGCACGACCGGCGGCAGCAACCTGATCAAGTCGCTCGCGAGCGTCGGCTAGGTGCGCGATCTATCGGCGCCGCCGCCAAACTACGTTCCGATCGGCTGGCAATCGGGAGGCTTCAACTGGATCCGGCCGTGGTCGCAGCTGATCCGTTTGCAAGACGGCCAGATCATCCCGGGATCGCCGAACGGCATCCACGGCGGAACGAATGGCATCCTGTATCTCGGCGGCGTGCCGGCGCCCAACGCGACGCGCGCACTTCAGAGCGGTCTCGCCGCACCGTCGGCAACGGGAAGCCTCTACGGGAACAGCAGCGGCGTCCAGACGTCGATTCCGTTGACGCCTGTCGGCCTCGGCGCGCGCCCATCCGTGAACGATCCGGACGCCGCATAGCATGCCGGGCGATCCGCAGCCGAAGGGCATGACGTCCGGAGAAGTACTGATCACCATCGCGGTGATCGGAGGCGTCATCTTGTTCTTCGCGCTGCAATCGTCGAACGCCGCGAGCTCGTCGTCGACGAACGTCCAGTTCTCGCAGCCAGATCCGAGCAGCGTTGCATCGCTTGCGGACGCGACGGCTCAAGAGAGTGAGAACCAAACGCAATATCTGGCTGGGCTCGCGCAAAACGGGGCGAACATCGCGCAATCGATCATCAACGATTCCGCCTCGCTGCAGGCCACCCAGCTCACGAACGCGACGACGATCCAGCAAGACCAGATCGGCGCGTCGACGACGAACTATGCGAACTACCTCACCGCGGCAAGCACGCAGAACACGCAGAAGATCGCGAATGCGGGCCAAGTCGCGCTGGCGAACATCGCCGCGGGAGAGCAAGAAACTGTCGCATCGCTGCAGGCCACGTCAGCGTTCGACGTCGGCAACGAGCAAGCTCAGACGCAAGTCGCGCAGATCAATGCGGCGCAGCAAGTCGCCGACACCGAATCGAACAACAACTTCTGGTCGAGCATCGTGGGCAACATCGCGAGCGTGGCGAATACCTATCTGAGCGGAAAGAACGCGGGCACATCGACGACGTCGAGCAGCACGCCGGCCAGCACGTCCACGAGCGGATCTGGAACGCCGCAGACGATCGTGATCGCGTAGATGCTGCAGCAGAACGTCTCCACCGCCGTGCGAAGCAGCCCGGTGGTGGCCGTGAATCTCAATCCGGACCAGACGGTGACGCCCGCGCCGGCAACCGCCACGTCGACGACGTCGACGACGGCTCAAGACGCGTACCTGTCGAACATCATCAACCAGTACGTCATCCCGGAGAGCGAACAGAAGGGCGGCGTCACGCCAGCCGCAGCTGGTCAAACGATCTTGCAGCAGCTGCAGAATTCGAGCCTGTTTTCGGCCCAGCAAGACACCGCCATCGTTCAGGGCTGGCTCTCGGCGAATACGCCGGCGGGCGGCTATCTCACCGATCAGGGCGGCGGCAACACGTCGGCGGAAGAACAGAGCTGGCCCGAACAACTTGAGCGTGCGCTCGCGCTCGTTCCGAATACGATCGCATCGCCACAACCGGTCGTCGCATCGTCGACGACGTCGTCGACGATGACGCCGCTCAATCCGCCAAGCACTGTGACGCCGGCGCCGGCGACGTCGACGACGACCGGCTCAACCACAACGCCAACCGCCGCGACGTCGACGACCACCGGAACCGCCGGTTTTACCTCGCTGGTCAACGCGTTGCAACCGCTCATCACCGCGGCGACGAGCGGATCTAACGGCGGATCTGGTTCTGGATCGAGCGGGACGTCGAACGTCAGCGGCGCCGGCGATCTCTACGGAACCAGCACGCCGATCAGTTCGCTCGGCGCGCTCACGCCGATCGGCACTCCGACCACGACGTCGTCGACGGGAGACTCTGCACCGATCATCGTGGTGGCCGTCGTGATCGTCGGCGCCGTGGCGTTCTGGCTGTGGGAACGTCATCGCAAGAAGAAGCAGCAGCAGGGCGGGACCTGATGGCGGCTGCGGTTTCGAACGGATGGCTGTCGCAATTGCAGGCGCAGTCATGGTATCCGAGCGTCGACGCGATCTTCGCGCAGTACGCGCCCGACGTGCCGGTTGAAGCGTGGGAGGGCGAGCTGTACGATGAAGACTCCTCGCTCTCGCCAACTGCCGAGGACTATCTGAATTCGGGGCACTACGGCCTTTTCCAAGAAAACGCGACGTTTCCGACGTCGGTCGGCTTGCCGGCGGCGTCGACATCGGAGCTCGAATCGCCGACTTACAACGCGTACGTCGCGGCGCTGGCCATGGAACAGGCGTACAAGAAGTACACGCCCACAACGTGGGAGGGTCTCATCGAATCGTTTCAAGCCGCCGGCTGGCCCGGATTCAGCAGCGCGAGCGATGCGCAGATGAACGATCTTCAGCAACGATTCGATGACATCGCGAGCATCTTCACGCAAGAAAATAACCAGCCGCCGGCGTCGCTCACGACCGCGCTTCCGACGTCGTCGACGTCTTCAGCTGATTCAGGCCCGTTCGCCGGCATCCAGAACGCGATCTCCGGCCTGACCAGCAGCCTGCAAAGCGCGGTCGGAACGATCGGGACGGATCTGTTGGTCGGCGGCGTGATCGTCGCGCTCATCGCCGGCGGATTCGCTCTCATGAGCTCGTCGCTCGGCGTGAAAGCGCCCTCTGCCGTGCCGGTGCCCGTATGATCAACTTCGTTCGTCCGATTCTCTTTGTTTTGGCGATCGTCGCCGTAGCGGCGCCGGCATCGTCTGCAGGCTTCAATCCGGTCACCGTGACGGATCCGCTCGGCGTAAATCAAGCCCAGGTCGACACGCTTGGCAATCTGAACACGACGATCGCGTATCCGGCGAACACCGCCGGCGGCGGCTGTACCGGCCACAACGCGACGAGCGAAGCGAACATCGCGAAGCTCAACTACGCGAGCGCGGCACTCGCCGCGTCAACTGGCCCGACGCAGATCATCGCTGCATCCATCGGCCTCATGACCCACATCTGCGCGATCACGATCACCGCGGTGCTCACGACGGCCGCGGCGCTCACGCTGACGCAAGGCACGGGCACGAACTGCGGGACGGGAAACACGCTCGTCGCAAACTTCGCCGTCGGCACGCAGATGCAGTTCTACTTTGGCGACGGTCGCGATGGGCTCTTGGATTTGATTTCCGGTGACGCACTCTGCATTACCACGGGCGCATGGACCGCGACCGTGGGACCCTATGTGACTCTGACATATGCAACCTACTGATCGCGATCGTTCGCTGCTCGAACAGCTGACGCCAGATCTGAGCAAACTGTTCGGCGAGATGCTCTCAACGATGCGCCTTTCGGTGATCGGGCTCAAGGAGATCCTCAACGAGCTGCGCGGAACGCGCGACGGCGCGTTCTTGGTTTTCGCCGGCGGCGGCCTTGAGATGCCGGTGCAGAAGAACACGGTCGGTATCATCCGAATGGTCCACAACCCATCGGCCGCCGCGTGCAGCGTCGTTCTGCTTGGGCCCGAAGAAACGTCGCTGTGGGGATCGTCAGCGGCGCCGGTCGTCATGCCGGCGGGATCAACCGTGACCACCTACATCCCGTTCAAGAACGGCTTCCGAGCGACCGTAACCGGCGGCGGATACGTGTCGATCGGCGGCGACTATGCCGCCTTCTAGGCGAAAGGGAAAGACCATGGCCGACCAACAACAGCCCGATCCCGCCGGCGGCGACACGGTCACGCTGAGCAAAGACGATCTCGAAAAGCTCATCAGCGATCGCATCAGCCAGCAAGTCTCCGCGGCGAGCGAAACGCAGACGCAGATCCTGCTCGATCGCATCATGCCGGCGCTCGCGGCGCGGCCGCCGGTCCGTCCCGCGGCCGACGTCGACGCCGGCGTTCTTCCGCGCACGCGTGGAACGATCGTCACGTCCGAATCGGTCGTTCAGGCTCAGCGGATGGCCACCGCGTACGCGGCGTTCGACTACCGCCGCTTCTTGCAGCGCGCGAAACCGTTCGCGCGCGCGCTGAACGAGACGTGCAAGCGCTTCGGGTACCAGCCGCTCGATGCGTTCATTCAGATCTGTCAGGAGAGCGGCTGGGATCCGCTTGCGGAAAGCAGCGCCGGTGCGAAGGGGCTCGCGCAGATCATGCCGGATGCGGCGAAGACGCTCGGCGTCGACCCGTTCGATCCGGATGCGTCGATCCGTCTGCTCGTCATGAACATGGCCGGCTCGCGGCGCGCGTACACGCAAGAGCTGATGCAGGGCAAGTACAACGCCAGCGGCGACGCGGAAACGCGCGCCTATCAGGCGCTGGATCTCGCGCTTGCCGCCTACGACGTCGGTCCCGATCAGGTCTCGAAAGCCGGCGGTGTTCCGTCGATTCCAGAGACGCAGAGCTACGTATCCATCGTCGGCGGAACCATCCGCGCGATCATGAGCGGTGCGCCGTCGCGATCGAAATGGAACGAAGACTGGAACGCGCTGCTCCGGTAGCGCGCGATGATCGCCGGCCAGCCGTTCTCGCTGGCGTATCCATCGAGCCCCAACTTCACGCTGCAGGCCAGCGCGATCGGCCTGAAGACGTTCGCGTCGTGCCTGCTGCAGAACGCGGGTCCCGGAGCCTGCAACGTGTATCCGACGGGATCCCCGTCCGGTCCGCCGATCGAAATCGTGGGCGCCTATCAGCGCAAGTACATCCAGCTCGGCAGCGTCGATACGGTGTGCTTCGCGATGGTGGCGTTCACGTCGATCTTCACGGAAGCAATGCTCTACGCCAACGTCGTCTTCTGCGACGACTACTCGCTTCAGGGAACGCCGGACTATGC
>Ga0116229_10011237_pt1 | contig 13261 bp, 13 predicted proteins | sample S1TSphgellanicum_3_FD_87313 | JGI IMG/M metagenome (GOLD analysis project Ga0116229, IMG submission 87313) | Host-associated microbial communities from peat moss isolated from Minnesota, USA - S1T2_Fc - Sphagnum magellanicum MG | ecosystem: Host-associated > Plants > Peat moss > Unclassified...
TGTGTGAGGAAAGAAGTGCGCTTGGGCGGCGGGGTGGGGGGCCGTCGTCCTGCCTGGTGTGGGGGGGTGGGGGGGGGGGGGGGGGGAACAGACGCCGAGGGCGAAGATGGGTTTGAGGGCGGATGCTGCGGAGTCTCGCATGAAGAAGAAGGTTGAAGAAGGAAGGCTCTTGCTCTAGTTGGAATTTCGACGATTTTTGCTCAAGTATCGACTGTTTCCTCTTCTTCACAGCTTCAATCTTGATTTGTGATTTTCTGCAAGCTCTAGTTGTTTGATAAGTTTTTTGTTTCTAGTATCTTGAAATGCGTCCGTTTCTTATTCTTGTTTATCTTTTAAGAAAAAAAGGACATTGTGTTGTAGCCTAAAGAGTCATCTTGCCACAAAGAGGAGTTTGGGGTTTGGTGGTTGATAGAAAGGGTAAGTAGCTCTCTGGTTTTTCTTAAGGGGAGGGAGAGGTTTTGTTAGCTGTTTCTCTTGTGTCTCTAGTCTGGCATTGTTGGTTTACTCTCAGGAGATTGTTTGCATCTTCTGGAGGGTGTTTTCCATCCAAAACATGCATAATCTTATGAGGCAATAAAATCACTTCATGTATGGTAAGAGAGAAGCTAATGTGTGGGCATATATTAGCCCTTCGCAGCAAGATGAAGGCACAAGCATTGAAGGAGTGTGATGAAATGGTCGCAAAATTTGCTGAATGTGCAGAAGGAAGAACCCTCTCTGTGATTTGGTCATGCTGATCCCAAGCCCAAGAATTGAATAACTGCCTTCATTAATAGTAAGTCACACAATCAACTTGTTATTTGTTATTTCCTTGTCTTTGTTGACAGTTGTCTCTTATGTGGGAGGAATATTTGTGAAAGTCTGTTTTAGGGTTTTTGAAGGGTTTGAGCAACCGAAATGCTGGAATTAAATCCATAATATGACTGTAAATTTTTTTGGTTAGCAATGAGCTTTCACACCACACTGAGCATTTTACAGAGATAGTCAAAATTTGGTGCAACTTCTGCACTAGAACACACAACTGTTACAGGCGCACCTGATGGAAATGTTCCCTGGCAGAATTCATGTCATTAGTCTTGTTCTGCGGAGGTTAGAGTTTTAGAAGCCATTGTGATTTGTCTCCTTAAGGACATTGAAGTGACTATGAGTAGGGTAAGGCCCTAGGCTGAGGGCATTACCAGAAGAACAGCCTGTGCAAGGTGGGTTTAGGGTTTATGCTCTTGAAAATGAAAGAAGGGATCTTAAAAAATGGGAGATACCTCCCAAAAAATGGAACAGCCCTCTTGAAAACAGAAGGCACTGACAGTTAGTTGATGTCAGATTCTGCCTTAGAAGGCGCTCTCCAAATTGTCAAATTTTCGGCAGTGCAGTACAAGCAGATTCAGCAAGTAGATTCTGACAGCATATGAGGTGCTTGGTGCAGAAGATGTTTAATGATTGATTTTGTTTGCAGCACCAATGATGAAGTCCTTGAGAAGTTCAAGAAGCAGTATGAGGAAGAGAGGTTGCTCAGGAGCTAAGATATGAGTTCCTTGTTTCTCAGGCGCTTTTTTGCTAGCATTCTAATTTTCTATTCTTTTGTATAGTAATTCAACAATCAGAATTTCTGCATCATGATGCTCTCATGTGGAGTGAGGAACTCCTGTCTTTTTGTAAATTTAATGGTGTCTTGAGAGAATTTTGAATAGTAATCTCTTCCTGTAATGACATGATCTTCTCAGCTGTTGCACTTGACAGGATGCCCATACCAAGATTCTTGTCCATCCACTAATTGTTTTCCCATCCAAATTTGTTCATCTTCTTCGTGGTTGAGGATGTGGGAGTGTATTGAGTTGGACTGTTGGTCTTTTGTGGATACGAGAGAAGAATGCAGTTTTTTGGTCTCATATGGATCTGAGAGCACAATTAATCACAAGGTAGCCAAATTGAAATCTTTGACTGTGAATGAAAATCGGAAGGATCTTAGAGTCCCACTCTTGGAAGTAGAGCTATGGTGGTATCACAGCAACCAAATTACTTTGGTGAGCAGCTGTGTGGGCCTTGCCCTTGCATTTGTGTTACCTGAATGCAGGTTAGACAGTATCTAGCACCATTGTCAACTCAGCTTGCATGGATCAGGTGATGGATGGGCTGGGTTTATTTGAAGCAAATGTCAAGTGGCTTAACAATGTACCAGTGCTTTCAGTTAGTGTCTTTTCTGTCTAGAAATCAACAAGTTGATTTTGAGTTGTCATTTCTTACATTGCAGCAACTTTGATGCTCACTTGTTTCATTGGTCACACCTTTCAATTACAGTCTAAATATACAATGATGTCTATTTTGCACGTGAACATGTTTGGAATGAATTGATACAACAAACAAGTTCCAGAAATATAGTGCCAATTATTTGTTTACTGGTGCATGTTCCTCCAGAACCATCTGAGGTAAGGTGCACAACAAAGAACAGTGAAAGTTTAGAGTTTTAAAGGAAACATACTCTCAAAACTGGGAGTATGTCCGATAGAGTGATACCCTTTTTCCCTTCAAGGGAAAAAGTTAAATTCAGAAATCCAAGAACAAAATGGACACATGCTAGGGTGATAGGGCATGCAATGGTCCACAGATGGACTTCAAATGTCTGTTCATTCATCTGCTAGAAACTTGAGGCACCTCAAGATTCTGAAGGCAAAGGACTAACTTATGAATTTTGGAAAGCTAACTGGTGAGATATCTTTTCTCACAGACTTGATTACAGAATCCAGAGATTTTTTTTTCATTGATGTCTCTGCTGCATGTGCAAAAGCTTTCCTGACAAAGAATGTGCAAGCTTCAGGTGAGGTCAAGAGCTCAGGCGAACAATGTTCAGTCTTCAGGGTCAAGAAATCACAGGAGGAATGTGCTGATGGGTAAATTGTGCTGGGTTAAACTTGGTGTGATGTTTCTTTGGACCAATTGTTGCCAAATTTCCACCCAAGATATTTGGCAATTAACACTTCAGACCCAAGTCTCATACATATGCATCAAAATGCTTGCATATAGAAGAGGTTTTGGATTTGCTCGGAGAATCTTTGATTCCAGAAGCTTGATGTTGGGCCCTTACCAATTCTTTGAATTCTCTGTATTCAACACTTTGTCTTCCGCCTTTTGTCTTCCAGAAAATTTCCATTGTCAAGGTTATTCCCATTGACACAGTTTTGAGAAAGTCTTGGATGTTTTCCCCCCAGAAATGAAGATCAAGAACATGGTCAAACTACTGCATCCAAGCGAGGCTCAAATGAGATTCCATCCAGGAGTCCCTCTCTCATTCGCTCATCAGGCAGGGAGCACCGAGGCAATCGCCTCCAGAGCTTCTTTGACAAATCATACAACAGCACTAGCCTGTCTCTGAAGCCCCCTGTAATGTAGAGCATGACAAGGTCACTGTAGCCAGTACAGCTGAAGGAGGCACCATCCTTAAGAAATTCCTCACACAGTATACTTGGCATAGTGTCCACCTACAATCATATTGCAAATCATATAACTTGTCAGAAATTACTTCCTTCAATTGCATTCTACTTGGGAAAAAAAGTTCCTTACAGGTTTGCTTGCAAGAGTGTTTTTCAATGATCAAAGAAAGTCATTTTGATTCCTAATCAGTTGATCAGTTGATCAGCCACCTCTATCCACTGCAGCTGCGTCCGCTCCAGCTCCAGAATACAGACTCGTTTGGTGATGTCATTCTTGAGGAGCCCACCAACTGTAAATATCCGTCCCTGACATTCAACCAGTGCATGATAGTCAAAGGCATGTGGCATGGGTGCTTGAATCTGGCTCCACACACCCTGCTGGATGTCATACGCCACCAAGCCATCGAACTGGAATCGTCTGGAGTACAGAAATCCATTGCACAGAATTCCATGGTGCCATCTGTAAAACCCTGGGGGAAGAATACAAGTCTTCTTCCAACAGTTGATTGCTGAATCATACACCTTCATGAGACAAAAAGATTCACATCAAGATTGACAAGGTTATTCCTCTCTGCCCTAAACTCATTCAGCTCATCATCATGTCAATGCAAGTAGTAGCCTAATCTTCTTTGCATGATGCTTACTTGTGTTGACTGTGTGGTAGGAGGATTGGGGGAACACTCTCTCAAGCTGGTAGCCATTCAAATTCTTTTTCAATTGTGGTGAGTGCAAAGTGTATGAATCTTCTTCAACAGTCTAAGATGATTGTCTCTGGAAGCTAGTAGCTGTACATGCTAAATGATCATTTCTGTGACTCATGGGACACCTGAGAGTCGAAAACTCTCATGAGTTTTGTGCAAATTCAACCTACTTTTGGTGGATTCTTGTTCACCTTTTTCTCTTGTCATTTGTATGAATGTGCAGGTAGAAGTTAAACTAGCATTGTAGGTCATGGCAGATTGATTGATGAGATTTGACAGAAGATGGAAGATCTTGTTGGGAGAGCATTGCAATCTATGTGTGCTGTCATAGTTAGCTTTGAAACTCTATTTCTGCTTTGCTCGGAGGTGGTTTTGTTACCTCATAAATCTCACAGTTGCCAGCTACAAGAACCTTGTAGGATTTGGTGTCTCTGTCAACCACCATACCCACAGTGTAAAGTCTGAAGGGAGGGTTAAGCATGGGAGGAAGCTGTCGGCATGCTTTTGTCAAAGGATTGCAGACCACAAATGTCTTCCAACCATCAGCATAGCAACCAAAGCAAACCAAACCTCCAGCGGCTGCAGCTGGGAAGAAGGTCTCCTTTTGTGGCAGTGAAGGCAGAGGGATGTGGTGCCATTTGTTCAAGCTTGGATCAAAAGTAGAGCCATCTCTGTAGTGATCATCAGTGAACATCAGAAACCATGGTTCTTGCGCTGGGGATTCTGAGTAAGCTTGCAAGAAAGTGGAAGAGTGTATCAGATTGTACCATCCTTTACACACACTGCGAAACCTGAAGAAACATGCTACTGGCAAGCGAGTCAAGATTCTTTCTACAAGATGCTCTGGAAGACTGCTCCAAATGTTTGCTCTCATTACAACCTCATTGGAATTGCAAGCCACACCCCCATTTTCACAGTCCACCACTTTGAACATCTCCAGAGCTCTCACCTTTGATCTTGTCATTGCCATGGGAGGCACTGCTACCAGCAGTCAAAAAGGTTTATATTGAACAAGAAGAAGCTATAATAAGCTTTTCAAATGTAGAGCATTGCCGGTTGTTGCTGTTGCTGCCATTGCGGCACAAGAAGAGCATTGAAAGCTTCACTCTCATGTGTGTTCCACTTAATTCCTTCAAGGAACTAGTGATCAAGGAGGAGGATCTACTCACCTTCATCCTTCCCTATCCTTCCATGCTTCATGCTCTTCTTACTCATTTGCATTCTTCATGAATCCCCCATAAAAAACAATGTTATGGAGCAACAAACCTCTTCCACTCCTCACGCACAAAATGCCATTCAAAGTGCATTCAGAGCATGTTGACTGATTCTTCACCAGCAAAGCGCCTCCTCTGGCTCTGGCAGAGGAGAAGAAGAAGAAGAAGCTACAGCAGCAAGGAAGGAAAGAGGTGTGGCTCTTCGCCTACCGGATCTCCAAAGCGACGTCTCTTCGCTCGCTGAGCACCTCATCCCTTCCTTCCTTTGTCACTCTTCCTTCTCTGCGCTTCTGCACACCAGAAAGCAAACCCTAGAAAGCAAACCCTGGATGAATGAGTGGTGAGCATCAAGGTAAGCATTACATTCATCTAACGCTCGTCAGCCCCACCCAACCCCCCACCCCACCTCCAAATATGACCTGCATGCATCTGCCTACCTAGTAGCCACCAAGTGCCTTTCCTACCTTACTTACAAATCAGTGTACTAGAGCCTAGGGTCAGTTTCAACAATTAATTTACTTCTTTTTTTTTCAAAAAATTAAATTCATTTTATGAATTTGAAATTATTATTTTTTCATTCTCTATTATGATATTGTCATATGAAGAGTGAAATTATTCAGATTGTAGCTTTTGATAGTTATGATGGTTTTCAACAGCTCAGCATCATATTTTCACAAAGATTTGTTTCAATATTTTGAAGATGATTTAATGGTGAAATTGAACTAAGATTTGTTTCACTATTTTGAAGATGATTTGATGATGAAATTGAACAAAGATTTGTTTCACTATTTTGAAGATTATTTAATGATGAAATTGACCTTAGAGTAAAAAATAATGATGAAATTGACCTTAGGGTAAAAAATAATGATGAAATTGAACTTAGGATTAAATACTTTTCAAGAATTTTTGTTTGTAATCAAAGTGATGATCGCCCATAGGAAGATGTAGAAAAAATGACAATCATCCCTACCAAAATTTAGCTAAATCTGGCGATAATCTAGAAATAAAGTACAAATTTTAATCATCGTTCTATTTTTTGGTTACAAAATGACAACCAACTATCCAAATATGGCAATTTTTACCCTTTTTTTCACTTATGACAATCAAAAACCTCCAAAATCACTTTTTTTATTTTGAATTTTTAGTTTCACTTTCATTAATTTCATTAGTTTTTAAAAGGTCATTATCAATATATAGTAATATGCACATGCATCTAATAACCACCAAGTGCCTTCCCTATCTACCTACCAATATGGTACCCACTAACATTCCCTACCTTGCACAAATTAGGCACATCCCATTGAATTATGGCCAAAGTGAACCAATGCCCACTAGCACACCATTCACTAGATGTCCATTATGGTTTAATTGTGGATGAACCTTAACTAAGTTAACATCTAGTTTCACTTTGGTAACTCATCCTATAAAAAGTTGGTATTATATTTAGGTAGATAAGTAGGATAATAGGTGAACTAGGTAAATACCAAATACATCATTTATACATAAACAAGGGTTGTTTTTATTACATATTAGGGGTATTAGGTGATTGATAAGTTGTAAAAAAGAGAAACTGAATTAACCATTGCAATTAGCTAAGGAACTAGAACCCAATGGAAAGTTGTTTGCTAACCACAAACCACCCATCCTTCATGGTTCTTTAATGTGTGTTGGTTCATTTTTTGGGCAAAGATTTAACCATCAAGCATGTGAGTTGTTGATTCATAAACATAACAAGCCTTTCCAAATTAAATTCAATGATTAATTATTACAATTGAGGTCCACCAACTTAGGCTTAAAGGCCATTGATTACAACTAAACTTACAATATAATAATGAACTGTTAAACATTGTTAGCCTTCTAGGAAGTGAGATGATGAACACCCCTTAATGAACTTTGTATGACATTTTGTCTAGGTTTGTTTCTTTTGTACACTATGCAATTTTGCATGAACTCATCAATTTGCACTCCACACATAACCATGTGATTTTACTCATTCTAACCCAAAAATTTTTAATCCCACATGTTTTGCAATTCCACAACACTTCAAATTCATAAAAGCAAGATGTGTCATGTTATATTTAACTTCAAACTAGTCCTCCAATACTCAAAACTTACACAGAACCACAATGCTTCACACAAGATGTCGCACACCTTTTCCTACTTTTCTAACAATATTATCACACCTAGATAAAGCTTGTTGGAAGGTATTTAACATCTTCCCTTCAAGGAAATGCAATCCCTCAATCATAAATGTCACACTCTTATCAACTATATAACTTTTTAAATGGGTTCTTGCATAGACCCTTGTAATGGAATTTAACTATGCAAAGAGGATAATGAATGATGATGTCATTTCCACCATTACTTTTTAACTATAAAAAAGACCCAATAGAACCATAATAATGCCCTCCCATTTTCATAATATGAGAAGGCAAGCCCAGGGGTAGAAAGGGAAGATTTTTTCTTTTGACAAAGATTGGCAAGTTTGCCAAAAATCACCTCATTATGAAAATGTTTGACAAATCACTTCCAACAAAAGGCAAGGGAACTAGAAAATGAATGCCTTGGAAATGAAATGTGGTATTATCAAACATGATGTGAGCAAGCTAATTGGGGTCTATGGTTTTGTTGTTTTACTTAATGAATAAAAATATCATATGAATACACACTAGTGAAGGTGTGTGATCTTTACATGAATAAACAAAAAAAAAAGGTTCATTCATTTTTATTTATGTTGTTGATTAATATTGAAAGACATTCCATGGTGGGGGGGATTTATGGGAAGTCAACAAGAAGAAGCTTGTGATGCCCATGAAGCACAAGGTGTTAGCCTCCTAGTTTCCAAAGGGGGATATGGATGACATAAGGGACATATAAGTCTTGAAGCTCAAGGTAGCAAGTGAGGTGATTTTAGTGAGCGACTAGGTGGAGCCAAGTTTGCAATAAAATATTAGACTGTTGAAAGAAGAAAACATATGAGCTTGTGATGAAAGGGCAAGCCAAGGTGATGACCAATACGGATATTGCCAACCTAATAAAAGGGGAGAATTTTAATGATTAGTGTGCCTTAATGTTTTCATGATGCTTGTGGGTACAATTGGTACTATTTAGGAAGCATGTGACTTTGAGTACCTACTTCCAATTTGTTGTGAATAGTTTAAAATGTTGTGAATGCACTTGTCATTACACACATGGTCCAAAGGTGAAACATAGTTGTTGTGGGTGCCAAAATTTTTGCCCTCATGCATCTAACCACCTTGTGTTTTGACCCCCCCTTGTTAATCTAACCCTCCCCCTTAATAAACACAACAACATTGTGTCTTGATAAGTACCCTTGTTGATAAGGGTGATATTAGCTGAGGTTGCAAATGGGGAAGGAAAATTTTATGAATAGATGGGTGGGCTACTAATGGGGCCTACTTTTTTTCTTTGTGGGGGTAGGGGAACGGTAAGAATTTTTTTGGGGGAGGGAAAGGAAAAAAATATTGTGCAACATGCAAAGTGATTGTCCATTATCCACATGGAAAGTGGACAGTCACTTTCTACATGCATAGGTAGGGGGAGAGATGAGAAGGCTAGACGGTGGGGGTTGCATCTTTGTTTTGAGTTGTTTGTTTTGTATAAGATGGGATGTTTTAAAGATGCTACAAGAGAAGTAGGGGCGAGTGAAAGATTCAAAAAAATTGTTGGAAGCTTCTATGACTATTGGTTTGGGAGGGTTTAATGTAGATCCTAGTTTATTGTCTAAGAGGGAAGTGTTCATAATAAAAGAATGTGTAGTTAGGCTTTGTGCATTAGAAATGGGTGGCACTCTTTCACATCTTCATATGCAAATGGTTGTCAAGTTCCATATTTAAGTTTGAAAATGTTGAACAAGGTTCTCAAAGAATGGCCAGGGTGGGATCATCCAAAGAAATGGGGCATGTTGTGCACTACAAGTAGTTACAAGACACTGGCCTACATACATTTATTGGTATGGTTGCCTATATATGAAAAATATTTATGAAGATCATTTTCGATTTGTTCATCATAATGTTAATGGGGAAATGATGGAAGTTGGCATGTTAGAATTTGTCAAATATGGAGCCACAGTAATGAAGAATCGAGTGTATCTCACACATCAAAATGTTTTCGACTATGCAACAATGTTTCATAAGCATAAGATGAAAAAAACGATGAATTCATCTCTTGCAAGGGTGTTATGCCAAATGATTCAAATCGGTCAATTTTATCCCGCTGTTGGTTGGGGGGTTCCATTTCATAACGTTAAAATGGATTATCAACGATCAAAGTCTTTATAGAAATGCATGATTGCGCCACATTTGGTGGATCTTCATGACAACTCAAATTTCAAAAAACTATAAAGGACAAGTTGTATAATTATCTCTACAACGAAAATGTCAAAATAAATTATAGTTTTTCACCATTAGAAGTGCCTAGTGATTTTGATGGATTGCAACAAGATTTCGATTCACATTTTGTGCCTTTGCATGTAAATAATGCCCATGTTTTCTGAAGCATTATTACAATATGTATAATGGTATTCACGAATAAAACTTTCATTTCATACTTCAAAAGGATTGTCCTTTTTCTCTTTTTTTGACATTTTTGAGAAATCGTTTTTCCTCTTGGGCTAATTAATGAATTTGTTACATTTGAAGTTGCCACTTAAATCCCATGATCCCCATTCATTATTAGGAAATGTGGTCCCAATTACTGTGCATTCCAATCATTTTCAAATGGATTAGACCAATTCCATTATTAATGACATTTGGCTTAATGTAGTGGAATGGGCTAGTGATCAAGATTGCACGACAATGACCAATGGAACCCTACTAGATTCGTTTAGTGATATTATCTAACGCAATCATGGAAAACTGTCCAATAATCCAAATTGGCCTTCTTATGCCATTGGATCAAATGATAAATTTAAAATATGGCAAGTCTGTTTCCATTGAGTTGATGTCATTTGGCATGTGTAGGCGTTCATTTGATGTGTTGCCACATGGCAAGCATAGGCATCCAATTATATGTTGCCATGTGGCAAACATTATGCATCCAATGAAATGTCACCCTGTGGCAAGGCTAAGCTGAAGCACCTATCCACTATATATTTAGGTAATTAGACCTATGCACCTAGGTACCTAGGGCTAGTCGGCCTACATTAAAAAACCTAACCTCCTAGGAAGCCTAACATGGCTGGGGAAACCTAATTAGCCTAACCTAGAATGGTTTCACCAACTAAGTTGCAAGATTGAAGACTTGAACCTTCCACCTCCACTTTGAAAGGCCAAGTCTTCAACCATTGCAACACTTTGTTTTTTATGTGAAATAACATGTCTACAAAAAGTCATAACATTTTCTTTCAACTTACTTAAATAACCTAATTAAAATATATGAAACTTGTTTCATTCAAACTAACTTAAGATAAGTACCTAAACAAACATAGGCTATTTAGGCTAAGCACCTAAAGTAATTTAGGTTATATTGTGGGTTGACCTTAGGTTATATAGGTTACATTTAAGCTATGTAGGCTACCCTAGGCTATATAGGCTACACCTAGGCTATGTAGGTTATACTTAGTTTATAATTAGGTTATGTACCTACATTTACATTATGTTGGTTATACATATGTTGGCTATGCTTAGGTTGGTTATTTTGAGGTTGGCTATTCTTATGTTAGTTGTACCATCACTAGAAAAATCTAATAAATTTGAAGCTTTGTTATTTACCAATGCATTAGGTAAACAAGCTATGTCCACACACACAAGAATTTAGAGCTCTATGAAATTCAAAGGAGCCCTCCTTTGTTTATGGTGTCCAAAGAAAAGTTGAAGATTTCTTCTTGGTGCATTCATAACACAAAAAATTGTCTAAAACAAATTAAAAATGAGAAAGTTATGGCCCCCTCAAAGTGTGCATGGTCAAAAAGTTGAAAAAGTGCCACCTAGCACTAGGAAATTGTTTTGAAAGCACCCAAGTGCAATCCTTGTACATTGCTTTTCTACCTTTAGAGTTCCAAGATGAATTATAGAACTTAAGATGATGTTTTCATAACACTTTAGATCACTCAATTTGAATAGGAGATGAGAAAGTTATGAGCTTTGGAAGTAGGAGGGGTTTGAAAGAAGAAAAATGTGGTTTTTTAACATTTTGAACTAGCTTTGGGTGGACCAATCCACTACATCCACTATATGGTGGAATGACATTAGTCCAATTCCACTAAAATTGGATTTGGGGGGCCAATCCACTACATCCAATGTATAATAATATGGATTAATCTCATTCCACTGAAATTGGATTTGAGGGGCCAATCCACTAAACCAATCCATTACATCCAATGTATAATAATATGGATTAATCCCATTACATTAAAATTGGATTTGAGTGGAACTGTTTAGTGGCACAAACCATGTTTTCTAGTAGTGATTAATCTAATACAAACATCAATAAGAAATTTGCATTGCTTGAGGATGTTCATAAACAAGCCATGTTGCCATTGCTACATCAATTAAAACACAAGTTTGGACAAACCTTGGAATGCAATTTGGGAGACATCAAACCAAAAACCCTTCAACTCATTTCTTTATTCAAAATAATTTTAAAATTGATTTTATAAATTAAGAGACTAAGTTTCAACAATGATTTCTAATTCTTTCATTTGGATTCAAAGCTTTATTCAATGGAAGCATTACATTTCAATAAAAATTTTAGAGTTCAATTGAAAATTTTAACCTTCAATGGCCATTGATGTTTAATTAAATTTGACTCGTAGTTAAAAATGAATTTCTTCATTTGCAAACTCATATATACCTTGCATCAAATATCAAGCCCTTTATTAGTTGTGGGGCTTTGCCAAATTGAAATTTTAACTTATAAATGGATTTCATCCTCGTTTCACTGATTATGTTGTGTAAAATACACTTGAATAACTATGCTTTTAAAGATTATGGCCAAATATGCATGCATGGGTTCCAAATTATTGCAATTTAATCAAGATTGGAGAACATAAAAACATCTTTCTATATCTTTTATTACAAATTCTTACATCATTGTAAAGTGAAACCTATTTTCATCCTAAGGCTAATGAATATTTTGGACAAAACAATTTTAAGTGGGTAGATGTTGTTAATAAATATATGATACCTAAGGTACATTAAACCATTAACTTTGAAGCTTAAACCATGTCCTTGCTAATCAACATATCCTTCACAAGGAAGTAATTTTTTTCTACTAGACATTGATATGATTTGTTAAGGGTAGAAATTTGTAGGCTAAATAGTATCATGGGGCATCTTAGTAACTAGTTGGTTACTAGTGGTAAACTTATTGTCCTTTACCAAAGGAATGAAGTTAATGGGGTTAATTAGTTGAATGGTTGGTAATAATCCATTAATCATTTAATGGATTTCTAAGAAGGACTAGGGATAAGGCCTATTCCCATGTGGAAGATATGGGCCTTTTGTGGTTTTGAAAGGAAAGGGGATTATGAAGATGAGAAATGGATGTGGGGATCATTCCATTGTATGATAATAGGAAATTTTTGCTATGAGAGGACTTTTTTGTGAAGAAGTTTGTGTGTAACATTAAGGAAAGGAGAAAAATATGGAGTCAAGTTGTATTTTGATTCTTGCAATGGAAAATGGTTGTGTCACAAATGCCAACACCATGGAGTTCATTCATGTGAATGTTCATCCATGACTTGTGATAAATTTGTACTTAACTCTTAATTTAATTTCAATTCACTCCTAATTATCTCTTAGATAAATTTTAGTTAGATTTTAGTTAACTCTTAGTTCATTTGTAGTTATCTTTTAATTCACTTCTAATTAACTCTTGGTTAAATCTTAATTAAGTTTTAATTCACTTTTAGTTCATTTCTAATTATTTCTCAGTCAAATCTTAGTTGAATTTTAGTTAA
>Ga0116229_10011239_pt1 | contig 13261 bp, 3 predicted proteins | sample S1TSphgellanicum_3_FD_87313 | JGI IMG/M metagenome (GOLD analysis project Ga0116229, IMG submission 87313) | Host-associated microbial communities from peat moss isolated from Minnesota, USA - S1T2_Fc - Sphagnum magellanicum MG | ecosystem: Host-associated > Plants > Peat moss > Unclassified...
AAGTAAAATTTGAACGTTAGATCATTTTGACAATCCTATCATTGTAGCCTTAAAATGCATGTTGTTCACAAATGGTGTTTTGTTCAACAAAATAAATATGTTGTTTAAGTGTGATGGCTATAACCTCATGATTTCCTACTTATTGTTTTAGGTTTCAACTTTTTGGTTACGCCACCATTGGAACCTAGCTAGGCAATTGATCTTTTTTTAAAATTGGATCAGAACCTGAACCAAGGGTGCTACTCCATTTTGAATAGGTTTCAACTTTCAATTCTCTAGGTACATAAATACAACTTTAATTTTTAAAAGTATAAGCATAGCCCTGCATTTGCTTAGTAGTATAAGTGTAGTCCTACATTTGAACCAAATCTTTGAGAACCAAATCTTTGAGGATAAAGATTATCTAGTATATTAGAGTTGAGCAAACTAAGATTTAATTTGAAATAGAATAAAATGTAGTAGTTGTGTGTAATGGGGATGAAATTGGACTTGGTTTTAAATTGGACTGGATCTTGGTGAAAACGATGGAACAGAAGGTTTTAAAGAGCTCAAGAAACATTCTCAAAACAAGAGAAGAGGTTCCATTAAAAACAAAAAATAATTAGAACGGGTTTGAACGTTCCTTTTGAAATCAAGAACTGGACAACACTGGTTTACACTAGCAAACACCCATGATGTCAATTCTAAGACTAAATTGGGCAGTGGTGTTGGACATTCCGTGGACTTTGAAGTTATGCCTATTTCTTGTAAGGTCTGTTGGGTTGCAATGCAAAACTAGAGGTGTTTTCCTCTACCTTATTTTCCAAGTTGAATAAAATTTGGCAGGGGGCCACATTTCTTCTGAAATCAAGAAAACTAGAGCTATTTGTTGAGCATGGTGACCTCCCCATCATGAGGGTTTTTCAATCTTATGATATCAAATTTAGGCAATTTTGTCCATATACTTTGAAAATTAAGCCAAATTGAGGGGAAAAAATGAATCCAAAAGCCTCCCGATTCTTTTTGTTGAAAAGCAGAAAAATTTGTGGAAAAAAATCATTGCCTATCACAGAAACTATCCTTCCCTCCCCTACAAAACTGATGGAGCTAGAAGTGGTATGCTTCTCCAATATTTATATGAGTCTTTAATACAATTTGGAGTAAAATAATGTTTCTTTTTTAACACTAAAACTCAGTTGCGAGGGCTAGTATCTTTCTTATTACCATACCTTACATTGGGTGGTATCAAGACATTCTTATCTCCTTACTACCGTCACTTGGACCAGCATATGGGCTCTTACATGCAAGGTCATAGGTGCTGGCCCAAGGGTTGCTAATGAAAATCATTTTCCTTCCATATTTCAAGGTTGATTGCTGTGTGCTTTAATTTTGTTAAAAACCTTCAGTTCTGGGTTTCTTAAATTTTAGAAATCACAGAACCTCTGGCTCCTGTATTTTGAAAATTTTCAGAATCTCAGAACCTCCGGTTCCAGTTCTTTATAATTTCCAGAAGGTAAAGAACCCCCAATTCCAGGTTTTTGAAAATTTTCACAGAATTAATGATTCTCATGAAATAATCGGTAAAGAACCAGGGGTTTAAGGCATGTTCTTTGACCCAGCTCTTTGAGTTTTAAAGATCTTCCATTAAGGGTCAAATCTAGTTCTATGATCTTTTAAGGTGTCAAACTCAACAATGTTTGAGAGATTCTTTGGATCTGGGTTTGAGTGTGGTCATTTAATTTTGTAAACCCTCTAGTTTCAATTTTGTCACATTTTTTCAAATTAAAAAATCTTCGAGCTAAGTTCAAATATTTGGTCCAGTTCCATATACACATTACACATTCTCAAAAAGTTGGACATTGTATAGGTCCAAAGTTTTATAACTAATTAAATCTGATCACTTACTTATAAAGTTCAAGTTACTCACTTATACAAGTGAAGCCTTTATTTTCAAGTTGTGTTTCTAGCAAAAGGCTAGTTGCATGGTCTTGTTCTTGTGTCATCTCCATCCAAAAGGTGTTGGCTCGGGTCCAGGTCTCAAGAACCTGAAACAACAGGGAACTTGTCAACACTGGTTAATTCCTCATATATACACACACAAAAAGTGGCCATCTCAATTCTTTGTCCTCTTTAGTCTTGAGCCTCAAAATTCAAAGTTTCTTTTGCAAAGATAATGTCATATAAGCTGGTAGAGGACAGGCAGCCTGGTGGTGGTTAATGAAACGACTTTGCACACATTTAATACCTCTCTATGTCTCATCATTGTCTCCATCATTGGTGTTGGCCACTCTTGCATGTGCAGAGTTAGTCCATCAAGGCAAAGAGCCTATGATATTTGTGAGCCAGATTCCGTTCCAATTTCCATGTTTCTTCCACTGAAACACCATGGTAATTGCTTCATCTTTGCATGATGATGTTGGGTCCCATTGTCATGCAAGCGCGTAAACAAAGTTGTTGTCATTCCAGAAACAATGCAACAAAACTATACAAAACATTCCAGTGCTGCATCCCTCTGGAGTACATGTGCAAAGGGTTGATACTATCTATCTATCTATCTATCTATTGGTGGATGATGGTTAAGTTAAATGTAGATCCTTATAAGACTTGTGGTCAGGTTACTTTTGTCGGTTGTTGTTTGAACTTCAGCTTCTTTCAATAAAATTTGATAGGTTGATGTGTTACATATAGCTTCAAAGCACCCAATTCTAAATAAGGAGCTTTGTCCCACTCATTTTCAAGCTTATTTTCTGCATCCATTTTGTGCCTTGCATGGTTCTGAGCAGAACCATGCCACCTGGTTGTTTTTGTTCTGCATGTTTTGTCCAATGCTACAATGTGGCTCTTTTTGTTCTATTTGTCTTTCTATTTGTTCTGCATGTAGCCATAACTAACTAGAGTTCTCCAATTCTACTTTAGTACAACAAGCATATGTGTCGATTTTAGAAGGCTTATGGAATGTAATTACAAGTATCTGAAGTATGAAGACCACATGAGGAGATGTTTGGTATTATGGTTATAGTCAAATCTAGTGATCTTCCTACTAGTAATATTTGTGGATGATTTACTAATGTAGGGAATCATGTTAAGGTCACCAAGGGGTTACTCTACTCCTTGAATCGCCATTAAGTTCTTTTAGTCAAATTCATTATTGGTTGAAAGCATCCTATTATATTCCCTTACCTAATGTAAAGTATGATATATATAATTTATATACTCTTATTTACACTTGTTTCCTAACTAGTGAAAAGGCAATTTGTAAATTTTTGTACTATGATTGGTTTTAAAAAATATTATGATCAATGATCGACACAACTCAAAGATAAAATACTAATATATCTTGAACTATGAACTTCATTAATACATGAAAAATGAAAATAGGGATTCCTATCTACAAATTTACTAAAACTTCAGAATGTAAAATCTTGTTTTTTGAACCTTCCTTTAACTTGAATGACAATTAGTGATCTACAACCTTCACTTTAAATAGGCAGCTAGGGCAAGAACTATTCATCTAGTCATCTTTTGACACTAATTTGTCACAGTACCAAAAATCTATTATTTTTTATTTAAGCATCCAATTGACCAATTCACATAATTGTTTTGGTGCACAAATACCTACATTTTACCTGCCATAGTTTATTTTGCTAAAAGTGTAAATTGATTATTATGTTTTTAGTCATAAATTAGTTATTAGTTGTTGTGCTTCCACGTAAATAAAATAGTAATGTAAACAATGTTTTCAAGATATGAAACCAAACATGGACCAATACATGAACTCTTATGGTTGATTACCACATGGTTGGTTTTTTTTTATAAATTAAATTTACAAATTTGGTAATATTTTCCAACAAAATAGCAAAACTAGTCAAGTTTATAGTAGGAAATAAATCCCAGCTTTCTGTCAATTCTTTTTGTCACCAAATAAACATTGATTACCATTTATTGGATGTTTGGGGTCAATATGACATGAAGTTGATGTGTGAACATTTATAGGCTCAAAATTTTGATTACCTTTGAGTTAATATGTGGTTGGTATATATTGGGGATCTTTGGGTGCTTTGATAGAATACAATGATGATGAAGTTTTTTAGCATAAGGGTTTGAAACAATTTTAAACTAGGGAAAAATAAATTGTTTTATCAATTTGGTGTTATGTTTTTAGTGGTTTGGTTGTGAATACTATTTTTTGATCTTGCAAAGTTTGTTGTCTTTTAACATAAAAATTGGGAATTTTCACAATCAAAGGAATTGAGGGTGCCAAGCTTCAAAGTAATGTTCATTCCTTTCCCAAGGACTATATGTGATATGTGTTATTTTATTAGTTATAATTTGTAAGTTTGTATTTTCATATCTAATTTAACACTATGTGTTAAATATAAATATATTTATAATATATCATGATTTTATATCAAGTATATTATGCATTCATATTCTTTATCACATAAAATCAATAGTTTAAAAAAAAAATCACAACCTTAAAATTCCTAATTTTCAAAGCCAAAAAATGTGTTGTAAGTCACCAATTTCAATTTCTTTTGCTTTTTAATAATCAATGTTAAGATCCTTTCCAGTTTTGAGAATGGTTGAAAATTTTTGATAAAGAAAAAGGGATGTTTTCTTTTTTTAAATTTATTTAAAAAATCTGTGTGCTTTAAATGTGTGAATGAACATTGAAATTTTGCAAGTAATGGAGCTTAGTATTCCAAAAACAATAATTCATTGTTCAGATTATTGTCTTAATCATTTAATTAAATGTAATTATGAAAAAAATTGAAAAATTTATAATCAAGTTATAATTGTGTACTTCACATTTGAAACAAAATTAATTTCATTATGAAAATACATAATTACACTATTATAACTAAAAACGTTATATTAGTCTTTGGAATAATATAAATATTGTCAACATAAATATTCGAGATTACTTTCATGTCTTTACCTTTGATATAAAACCATTACTAAATCAAACACAATTACTAAATTATATACATGTGAAAACTGATCACAAATTTTCACGTGTATATTTTATTTCAAATTATGGAATTATTAAGTAAAAAAAGAAATTATGTATTATTTGAATTTATTTCCTATATAAAAGTTAATATTATGAAAATTTCAAATAATTTTTTATAGAAATAAATCAAGTGATGAAATTAGAAAAGTTCAGAAATCAATTTTGATTTAAAAAATTGTATTTGAATATTTAAATTTAATATTATTCTAAAATTTTAACATTAAAATATTAAATGAACTAAAGAATTCAATGTAATTATGAAAATAAAAAATAATTAAATAAAGGTAGGTAGGTATTACCTACTAATTAACACACATGCACCTTTTATCTACTTACTCATGTACGACCTACATACCTACTTATTAATTAAGCACCACCTATAACTTGTTTACATATGAAATAAAAATTTCATCATGAACTTAAATAACATTTATAACATTTTAATGTTCAAAATTGAGAAAATATGTATTTATATCTATGGAATTACAAGATTTAACACCATGTGATGTGGTAGGAAAGTGGTTAAGGAATTGCCACATGGTTGTGAAGGTGAAGGTTCAAATCTCATTCTTGACATGGCAAGAAAAAATATACACCTTTGATAATGGTTGGCATGAGTTGTGTGGGTGAAACTACTTGTCAATAGTCCTACTTGAAAAAAATTAAAAAATTCTCCCAATTGCATTTAAATCAACTACTATTCACCTTTGCAAATTTACAAAATTAAAATAAATACTATTAAAAATCCATGCAATATAATGACCCATTGAATTTTTTTCAGATCTTAAATTTTTTGAAATAATCATTTTAATTAAAAAAAAGAATATTGCCTTCTAAACTAGCATGATAGTCAAAACAAACATGATGGATTTCAATCTTATGAAGATAATTAACTTACTAAACATAATTTTTGATTTTTTTAACTGAGTCCAAATGTGTTCAAAATGTTCATTTTGATCGAAATTTTAGTCAAAAAAGACACAATTTGTTGTAGTGGCCAAAATCAAAATTGTGCTACCTAACATTGAGTTAAAGGATCATTTTTGATCTCTTTACATAACATTGAGTTGAAACCTCAAAATCTAAGCTTTTGGTCAGGCTCAGACGTTAACTTTCACAAATGCTAACATCAAGTTAGCACCACTTGCCAAAATGATGTCACATCATTAACAATGCTACCTAACACTACATATGCTAATGGACCCAAATATCAAGAAAATTTAACATCAACTTATCATTGACTTATCACTAAATGTGAATGATGATGCATAAGAACACACCAATCAAGCTTCCCAAGTGAATGTTCCCTTGAAGGCTAGTTCAAACCAGCACTGATTAAGATTGGAAACACTCCATGAAGTTGCCAAAAAATGAACCCACAATTTGTAATAACACCTCATGAAAATTCCTCACAATGTGGGACCAAATGAAAACTACAGGTCTCTCTCCCTTAGATTGAGAGCCAATAAACCAAGGTCTCAGATAGAACATCTCTGCCCATATAGCAGTACCATGGCATGTACACTATATTTTGAATGAAGCATAGCACTTGAATAGCGAAAAACTTATTTGGGGCGTATATATATATATGCTCATATACATTGACCTCCAAGAGGCCCAGTACTGAAATGATGGTTTTTAATTGGCTGATCATAATGATTCGCCTGGGTTGTGACATTAGAATACTCTCACTTTATATTGTATCCATAGGGCAGCTTCGTTGCAAAATAATTCAAAAACTAGAAGATGAAGTTTTTTTGGAAACTATTCATCATGATTGTTGAAATAATGTGAAAAAAAATCTAAATAATGTTAAAATATACAAAAATTCAGTCTTTCTTCTTCCTGCGACAATTTTGCATGTGAGCATATTCGTAATACAGTATGAGTCGGTGAGTTTAGGGGCCACAATGGAGATTTGGAGTGCTTAAACAAGAGTGAAGAAGGATAAGGTGGCGGGAAAGGATTTATGAGCAATATTGTTGGATGAATGAAAAAAAACTAACATTGTTAGATGAATACAAAAACAAACACCCATGAAATCTCAACAATCATTAAGATGGGATCATTATTAATTTTTTCCCCCAGAAAAACAGAAATTTTAAATATTTATTTTCGAGCTGCCGAACATACTTTCTTCGAATTAAATAATTATTCAGCAAGGCAGTGTGGAAGCTATCCTGTGGGGATGGTATTGTTTGCTTTTTCATGTTTATGGGTGAGGATGGATGAATCATTATCACTCTATGTTGGATGCGATAAACATTTATACAGCCCCAAATAGAGGGTGTGGGTGGAGATGCGCCAAGACTTCGGCATATTTTGCAGTGAATTTTTAATTTACTAATTAAAAGATGGATGACAACCTAGTATGTAGTGAGCCAAGTCTCCTTGAAATTTCATGTGGCCAGAATTAGTATTTTAGCAACCTAATATGTACACAACAGTCAAAATGTTTGTGCAGTCAAAATGGGCATTCTGGCCTCAGGGGGTGATGGCTCGGTGGTATAGCCCCCCTGTCTGGGAACTCTGGGAACTCAAAAAGGTTCTGGGTTCAAACCCACTGGTGTGCACATGAAACTTCTTGCCAACCCTCTGCCACTGAGCTTGACTTTAGGGGTACTATAATGACTTGTCAGGTCAGGTCTGCTGTTGTGCTTCAAAAAAAGTTTAAAAAATAAAAATAAAAATGGGGATTGTGCAATCCATAGGTACGGAAGAATTGCACAATCTTGCACAAATTCTTTGAGGAAAAGAAAAAAAAATAAATTGGTGGGGCAATAGAGGGGCACAAGGGACATGACATACATTCCACCACTGTTCTTATGGCAACTCACCCACCAAAACATTGGTTGCGTTAAAAGTATAGGCTTAAAGCCCAAGGCAGCAGGGGTAAAGATTGCTTGATTTTATTTTTTTCATTTTTTTTTGCTCCTAAGATACCTAGTGAGAAAAAAACAACCACAGGCAATTCGAAAAAAAGAAATGCTCACCTTTGGGGGACATTTTCAAAGAGATGAGCATTTTGTTTTTCAAAAGGCTCACAACTCTTTTTTGCTTCGTAAGTGTATGTGCAAATACACAAGAAAAAACCAAGAGCACGTTTTTACTTTACGTGATCAAAAAGTCTTCCATCAGCAGCACTTTGAGAGTATGTGTTGGAGAGTGGGAGGCTGTTTTTTTGTTGATGAGTGTCAACAAAACAAAGACCTTGACAAAGACTGCATCGCTCCATGCTTGTTGCATGGTGAAGTGAAAGAGACAATGTACTTACTTACCTTCCAGAGAAGTCTTGGCTGAGGATTGGGTTGTCCTTCCTTTGGACGACTAAAGCATCTCAAACATAAAAGGTTTACGAAGTGTAGTTATAGGTATTAAGGTTGATGACAACTACACAGTGTTGTGCAGGTATTTGATTTGGTTAATTACCCCTGGTTCTGGTTCTTTGAAATTTTAACATCAAAGAACTGCTGGTTCTGCTGTCTTTTGCCCAGAGGAAAAAAAAACAGAGCTACAAATCCTTTGTTTCCTATTGATTCAAACATAACTCAATGAGCCTGCAATTTTCATGAAAGAATTGGGGAAGAACCATGGCTTTCCCGGGCAGTTTCTTCCTTTTTATCTTTGAGAACTTTGGCTATCTCTCAAAAACTGGTTCACCGATTCTCTGAGAGCAGCTGTCACCAGCTCAAAGAACACCTTGTGATACCTGGTGGGGTTTTGGTGCCATTTTTGATACCCACACAATACCGCACTGCATACACACTTAAAACCCTTGAGTCACCCTTGTACCGTTGAGTCGAAAGCACTACAAGAGCTTTTGCCCAAATCATCCATCCTTGCATTCAGATAATCGCAATTGCAAAAGGAATAAAAGATAATTCTTCATCCAAGAGGAGACCCAGTCTCTCCTTAACTAAAAAAGAAAAGAAAAGAAAACCTAACCCTTGTATGAACCATGAACAATGCCCCAATGCCCCCATTAGTGTAAACAAGGTCTAAAACCAAACCCCAATTCAATTGTATGAACAGAATAAATTGATGAATGTTTTGCCCCAGATGCGATAGTCCCTCCCATAGTAAAGGCATGATTACATCTCATTCAAGGAAAATCCTAATGCGTGTGCGAAACGATACTTGTGGTACCAATCCAAATTTCTCTCACATTTCCCTCTCTCATGAACATGGCCATACGATATTTAGGTGTACTTGATGTGTAATACGTGTCCCTTGTCTTGAGTCTTGGTACTAATCTGAAACTCTCTTCCATTTTTGTCTCTCATTATCATAACTGTACAATATTAAGGTGTAGTTGATGAGTGAAGTGTCCATGTCTTGAGTGTTAACCCATATGGCACCCTTGTTGATGTTTTAAGTGTCCATGTCTTTTGAGTGTTGACCGGTATGGCACCCTTTGAGTCTTGCAAGCCACACACATACACATCTCATCACACAAATGGCTTAAGGTTATTAAAGTTATGCATGAAGTACGCCAAACTGAGGAGGGTACTGGGCCCCAATCTCACCCAAACAGGGAATGAACAAGGAAGACATGAGGATGAAATGAGTATGAAAACCGAACTAGTTTTATCCTTGAAATTGTTGTTCTCAGGAGTTTCGCCAACAATTTGCACCTTCCTTGGCGCCTTCTTCACCACTGCCCAAGCTTTTTGTTAAATAGGATTTTGCAAACCTACCTACCAAATTAGTGTATGAAATGGTACCCACTTTTACTCACTTTTTGGATACACATTGTAACATCTGTAGGTCCATGTTTTTTTGTAGGACTTTTTGTTTGCAGCTGAAGTGGTGATCAGCTCATGGAAGATTAAGCCAAATCTGGCTATAAATCAGAAATAAAATAAAAATTTCTTCAATCATTTCTATATATTTTTGGCTACACAATGAAAACCAAATATACAAATCTGACAGTTTTTCACTCTTTTCTTTTCTCACTTCTGATGCCTGAAAAGCTTCAAAATCACTTCTTTATATAATGTTTAATATTTGATTTCGCTTTTTGGCGAAATTTCACCAGTCAAATAAACACTGTTGCAGGTTGCTGAAAACAAGCAAGAAGGATGCTTCAAATTGTTTTACTTCATATTTTAGTCTTTTCAATGGTAGCCACCTTTGGGTACACCACAAAATCAATATATATATATATATATGTATTAAAAAATAAACAAGAGCTCATTGCATTATGACTTTGCCTTGTATGGTAGGTTCAAACCATTATTGTGTGATTATTTGAATCTTGTAAGAACCTTAGTTTGAACTTAACATTTTATTTATTTATTTTTTACTATTTCAAAGAACCTAATTGGTTTTGATTTTTTGAAATTTCAACTTTGAAGGTTCCTTACAAGATTGATAATCTTGCAATAAAAAATAAATTAGTCATATACAATGATTCTTTAGTCTCAAAAACCATGTCATGTAACAAATATGTGGTGGTAATGAATGGGATCTTTGAATTAGCAAGCAATTTGCAAAGTGTTTCCATTGTCAAAAAAAAAAGAGATACAATGTACAAATGACAGCTAGTAACTAGCTACAAAAGGGTTTGCTAGAACCTAAATACATGGAGCTCAAACATTTGAAAAGTTTAGGAATCAAATCAAATCTCCAAATCAAGGTCTTCTTTCTTTGTTTCCCAAACCTAGATATCATGGTTTTCTTTCTTTCTTTCTTTTTGGTTGCAAAATTCTAAGCTCTCTAACCTACCTACAATTGGAACAACAATTGAAGATACATATGATGGGTTACTATGACAAATCAAATACAACCAATGAGTTGCTTTTTCAATAGCAACTACAAAAGCAAGGTAGGCGTTTTGTCCAAGGTTCATTTGGGTAGGCCCATTTGGGTTGTTGATTTGGTGTAGTTTTGGAACCCATCAATGAATTTGCTTTATCATAAACAAGTCTACTTGGTTATTTTTGTGATACTTGTTGAACTTAAGTTTTCCCAAATTGTAATCAAATTATCATCACAATTTTTTTTTAAAAAATTGTTTGACCCCTCACCAATGAAGTTCAATAGTTACAAAAGAAGCTCAAAAACTATAGCTTAATGAAGTTCTTGAATGACTCCCAAAAGATTAACCAATGATTTTTTCTCAACACCTTGGTTGAACTCATCTTCTAGAAGGGTTCAATTGCTTCAAGCACTTAACTTCTTCATTTAATTGAGACTTTTAATTAAATTTTTTGTCTAGTAAAATCAATTCAATACTAGTCAATGTCAAATGTATTTGTAATTGACAAGTTTTAGGTTCATTTGTTTTAATGTTTTGAAACTAAATTCTTATAAACTTAATAGAGTGCATGGACAATACATGATTTATATATTCACCAAATTCGATGTTATTAAATGTTGTAATTATATGAATGACACATGATATAAGGAGAAACATTTTTTTTCTAAGGTATATTTTATTTTGCTTTAACCCATAGGTGTAGTTGAACATACTACTTGTACTTCCCAAACTTCTTAGTTTTTTCTTTTGTAATAAGTGGTAAGGTGGGTCTCTACATTTTTCATTCAAATTTTTAATTCTATGTAATTGAAATACTTTGAAATCATGTAATCTAAAATGATTTTAATACAACATAAAAACCATAATGTTAAAAATCATTTTTACTGCCTTGTAAAGACATGTTACCACATTCAATTTCTATAACAAAATTGCAAATTCAACATCAAAACCATTAACATTTATTCATCAAGAACCATAAATTCTAATTCATAAAAACTACATCAAAAGAAAGATACAAAGTGTTTCAAGAAAAACGTTTAAGAAGTGTGTATTCAATGTTCCCTTCATAATGCTTTAGTTCAAAAATTAACATAGCTAGTATTCTAACCAATAGTCTAGTAACTATTGATTTTACTAGTAGCCCCTTAATAATATGTCAAAGGCTTTTGGTGTACTCAGTGAAGTAATAAGCATGTTCCTCTTCGAAAGAGAATATTTGTGACCATTGAAACCTCTTGCAACATTGATGATCTTTATATGTTATGTAAGAAAGAAGTTCAACGTTTGGCATCATGTTAAAAAAGAAACTAAAATAAACAAACCTAAAGCTTGAAGAACTCTTCTTTCCATCCCACCCTTCCAAGTGCTCCAATAGAAATTTGAATAAAGAATTCATGTTTAAACACCATTTATGCCTTCAACATGCCATAATTTTTCATTTCAAACATGCAATAGTCAAGGAAAGACAAATCATGACTAGCAAACCACCAAGAAGAAAAGAATTCTGCATGAATACTTCTAAAATCGTTGGACATCAAATACAATGTGATTACCCTGAAAGGTTGTGCAAGACAAGCTACCAAGTGATCATCATATTGTAACTCCTCATCTACAAGGAATTTGAATGTTTATGAACCCCTTTGATGACCCTACAATCCACGGAAGTCAAAACACATGAACCATCACAAGTCTAGATCTCATGTACTTGTTTTGACAAAAAATCACATAAAATAAAATTCATGGCACTACATGTAGTATTCTTCAAGTTGCATGGAAGTTGATGTTCATTACCATTTTAGACTATCGCATGTTGTGTTGCAAAACCAAACCTACATAAATGAAGAAAGCAATGAAATTTTCACAAAATATTTTAGATAACAAACAAAACATGGAATAGATATTAAGCTAACAAAATTTCCAAAGCTTCCCAAGGCACTGAACTTGAAGATCAAGTCAACCAAATTGCCATGGAATCACCTCTAGAAATATTTGCTTCCACAACCAAGAAAAATGACATGGTTCAAATTTCTTAAGGTGTATCATTTAAAACAAAAAGAGGTTTATTTTTAAATTTTGATTATCATATACATTAATGAATTAACAAGTGTCATATTTTGACATATGTGAATTTAGACCATTGTACATCTAGAACTATCAATATCATTCATTTTATGTCTATGGTATGGAGGTGCAATCACATTAATAAGAGTCACGAATAACCAGAATCACTATTTAATTATGTTTTAATGCCAATAGTATATTAATGCTACAAATCATTCTAAAACACTCATGAAAATGTTCTTAATATATTATGGAAATGTGTGACATGATTTGGGTTGAATTTGATAAAAATAAAAATTTCAAAGATACTCATTCAACAACTATAATTAATGTTTATAAACGTTACAAGGATTCATATTGGTGCAAAAATGTTTTACACATGACATATTTTGAGGAAGATTCTTTGAACATATCTTTACATTATAATATAATGCAACATTGTATAA
>Ga0116229_10011242_pt1 | contig 13258 bp, 9 predicted proteins | sample S1TSphgellanicum_3_FD_87313 | JGI IMG/M metagenome (GOLD analysis project Ga0116229, IMG submission 87313) | Host-associated microbial communities from peat moss isolated from Minnesota, USA - S1T2_Fc - Sphagnum magellanicum MG | ecosystem: Host-associated > Plants > Peat moss > Unclassified...
ACGGTACGGTCGCCGAGCCATACTGATGCTCGGGTTCAGCATGTTGCCGCTGCGGAGCTTGCTGTTTGCCGCGACGCAAAACCCGACGCTGCTGGTGGCCGTGCAAGCGTTCGATGGAATCGCCGGAGCGTGCTTCGGCATCATGGTGCCGCTTATCGTCAGCGACGTTGCCGGGCGCACCGGGCATTTCAATCTATCGTTGGGCGCCGTGGGATTCGGGATCGGCATCGGCGGCACGTTGAGCACGCCCGCGGCAGGCTGGCTGGCCGACCATTTCAGTACCCGGACCGCATTCTTCGGCCTCATGGCGGTGGGCGCCGCCGCCGTGCTGCTGGTCGCGTTCGCGATGCCGGAGACCCGGCCGCGCAAGGAGGCGGATGACGCCGAGAAGCCGCCGTGACCGCGGTCGCGGCCACGCGGAATACTCGGACAGGCTGCTTAGTGCCGCACGACGACCACCACGTCGCCGTCGCGGCGCGTCACCGTCACGGCCACGTCGTGGCCATGCCGACGCAGCAGCACGTCGACCGAGCCGCCGCGCAAGCGCAGGTTGCGCACATGCACGTGATCGATGAATTCCGGCAGAACCGGTCTATAGAAGGCGACTTCGCGGCTGCCGTCGAACAATTCGAGGCCGAGCGTCGCCTGTAACAAGCACAGCGTCGTCGCACTGGCCCAGGCCTGCGGCGAGCAGGCCACCGGGTATTGCGTGGGTGCATTATGCTGCCGCCGCGCGAAACCGCAGAACAATTCCGGCAGCCGCCGCAGATCCATGTAGGAAGCCGCGTCGAACAGCGCGTTGAACACTTTTGCGGCCGCCTCTTTCTGGCCGTAGCGGGCCATCCCCATCGCGATCAAGCCATTGTCATGCGGCCAAACCGAGCCGTTGTGGTACGACATGGGGTTGTAACGCGCCGCCGTCATCGCCACCGTGCGAATGCCCCAACCGCTGAACACCGCGGGCGACAACAACGCTTCGATCACGCGTTGGGCGCGGTCCGGCGATGCAATGCCGGTGAGCAACACCTGCCCTGAATTCGACGAGATGACGCGGCAGGGTTGCTTGCTGCCGTCCAGCGCGATCGCGTAAACCGACAGATCCTCGCACCAGAATTTCTCCTCGAACTGGCGCCGCAGCGCCACCGCCTGGGCTTGCAACGTGCCGGCGACCGCATGATGTCCGAGCGCTCCGGCGAGCAGCGCGCCGTGCCGCTTGGCGCCGTACACATAGGCTTGCACCTCGCACAACGCGATGGGTCCCTCCGCGGTCCGTCCATCGCCATGGAATACCGCATCGTAGGAATCCTTCCAACCCTGATTTGCGAGGCCTTCCTTGGTCTGCCGGTAATATTCCACGAAGCCATCGCCGTCGCGGTCACCATAGGTATCGATCCAGCGCAGCGCGGCCTCGGCATTCGGCCACAGTGCGCGCACGGTGTCCAAGTCGCCCGTGCGAACGAAGTACTCGCCGAGTAGCAGTACGAACAGCGGCGTCGAGTCGACGCTGCCATAGTACCTGCCGAACGGTACTTCACGCAGATTTGCCATCTCGCCGTGGCGGATTTCGTGAAGGATCTTGCCCGGTTCAGCATCGCGCTCGGGTTCGACCGACGTTGCCTGGGTTGCCGCCAGAAATCCCAGCACCCCCCTCGCGATGGCCGGGTCGAGCCACAGAGTCATCAGCGCCGTGATGATCCCGTCGCGGCCGAACGGCGTGCTGAACCACGGCGTCCCGGCGTAGGGATAGGAGCCCTGCGGCGTGTCGGTGATGAGCATGTACAGATCGGAGACGGAGCGGCGCACGATCTCGTTGAATACCGAGTTGGAGCTGTCGACGCTCGCGGCGCGAGCGCTCGATTCGCGCAGAGCATGCCGCGCAGCGCGCATTTGTCGGTAAAAAATTCGACCGGTCCAGTCCTCGTTCGCATCGGCGACACCGTAGCGCACGAAGATGCGGCGGGTCTCGCGCGGCTTCAAAGACAACTCGTAGCCGGCGCGGCCGGTCGAGAGCGCCCGCGGCGGCGGATCGAAGTTCAGGCGCGTGGCGCGTTCGATTGCATCGAGTCCGCGGTAGCTGAGCACCACACCGTGATCGCCAGCCAAGGATGCTGATGCCGTTCCGCGTGCGGCGCGACGTTCGCCACGCACTTCGAACAAGTCCGCGAAATCGGCGTTGAACCGGAACGCGAGCCGCACGGTCAGTGCCGAATCGCTGAAGTTCCTGACCAACAGGCGCTCGTAACAAGTGCCTTCCCAAACGAATTTCATGCGATGCAGATGAATCTGCTCGCGGCGCAACGCGATGCGGCCGTCGATGAGCAGATCCGGATTGCTGAGATCCGCGCTGAACACGGCGTTGTCGTCCTGAGTCATCGAACTCAACAGCAGCGGCCGCGCTTCTTCCAGCAGCAATTGAAATTCCGAGAGGATGCGCGTGTCGCGGTGATACAAGCCTTCCGAATTGCCCGGCTCGCCGCCGATGTCGCCGCGCTGGTCGAACACGGCGAACGTGTCGCCATGTTTCAGCGTGCGAGTGCGCCGCTCCTGGAGAGATGCGTTCGCAGAGATCGCATACTGCGGCATGGCATCGTCGACCGAATGCGACGTTGAATCAGAACCCACCGGCGTCGATGTTGTCACGCATGCTCCACGTTCGAAAAAGTTTGTAAAATTTTCAGCTCTGCGGGACGGTCCACGATGCGGGTTCCTGATGCATCGACCCGTACCCTTCAATAGAATATCTCCGCATACAGACGGAAACTCAACATGAAGATCGCACAAGTTGCGCCGCTCACGGAGGCGGTCCCGCCTAAATTCTACGGAGGCACCGAGCGCGTCGTCGCCTACCTGACGGATGCGCTCGTCGAGCTCGGACACGACGTCACGTTGTTCGCGTCCGGCGACAGCATGACGAAGGCCAAGCTCGCTGCCATCTGGCCGCGAGCCTTGCGACTTGATCCCACCGTCAAGGACTATTATGCGCCCGTGTTCATGGAACTCGAGACCGTAGCGCGGCGCGCGCACGAGTTCGACGTCATCCATGCGCACTTGGATTATTTCGGCTTTCCGCTGCTGCGAAGGCTCGGTGTGCCAGCCGTCACGACCTTGCACGGGCGCCTCGACATGCCGGAGCTTCCGGCGCTGTACGGTTTGTACGGCGACATACCGGTGGTTTCAATTTCCGATTCGCAGCGTGTCCCATTGCCGCAGGCCAACTACGTCGCCACGGTCCTGCACGGCCTGCCGAAGAATCTGCTCGCGAAGGGTCCAGGAACCGGCGGATATCTCGCCTTCCTCGGCAGGATCTCGCCGGAGAAGGCGCCGGATGCGGCGATCAGGATAGCCGCCAAGGCGGGCATGAAGATCAAGATGGCGGCCAAAGTCGACAAGGTCGATGAGGAATACTTCAAGAGCACGGTCGAGCCGCTGCTTCCGTTGGGCGACATCGAATTCATCGGCGAGATCGGCGAACATCAAAAGGGCGAATTTCTCGGCAATGCGGCGGCTCTGGTCTTCCCGATTGCGTGGCGTGAACCGTTCGGTCTCGTGATGATCGAGGCAATGGCCTGTGGCACGCCGGTGATCGCTTTCAATAATGGTTCCGTGCCCGAGGTCCTCGAGGATGGCCTCACCGGATTCATCGTCGAGAACGAGGCAGAAGCAACCCGTGCAGTCGCGAAAATCGGCACGCTGGACCGGGACCGGATCCGCGCCGAATTCGACCGCCGGTTCACCGCGCATCACATGGCCGAGAATTATTTGAGACTCTATTCTCGTCTGGCCGACGACTCGCTTGGCCGTTAGTCCCGCCTAGCCGTTAGACTTCTGCGGTTTCGCCGCCGACAGGGGTTCGCTGCTACCATGGCGGGATGCTGAGTGACGATCTCGCGATTTCGTATGCTGCGTTGCCCGAGCGCTTCTACACGCATTTGGTGCCTACCCCGGTCGCGAACCCGCGTCTGATCAGATTCAATACGACGCTTGCGACGGAACTGAACCTCGATGTGAACGGCCTCGATGCGGCCACACTCGCTGCGATATTTTCGGGAAACGAACTGATGCCGGGCTCTCGGCCCATCGCCATGGTCTATGCGGGTCATCAGTTCGGTCAATTCGTGCCGCAGCTCGGCGACGGGCGCGCCATTCTCGTGGGCGAAGTTCGCGATCGGTCCGGCAAGCGGCGCGACATTCAATTGAAGGGTTCGGGCCGCACTCCCTACTCGCGCGGCGGGGACGGCCGCGCCGTGGTGGGCCCCGTGCTGCGCGAGTATCTCGTCAGCGAAGCCATGCACGCGTTGGGCATACCGGCCACGCGGGCACTCGCCGCGGTAACAACCGGCGAAATCGTCGTGCGCGAGCGGCGCCTTCCCGGAGCCATTCTGACGCGCGTCGCCGCCAGCCATGTGCGCGTCGGCACGTTTGAGTTCTTCGCCGCCCGCGGTGACGCGGATGCCACGCGGCGGCTGGCCGACTACGTGATCGGTCGTCATTATCCGCACTTGGCAGCCGGCGAGAATCCGTATTTGGAGTTGTTGCGAGCGGTGGTGCTGCGCCAGGCAGCGCTCATCGCCCGCTGGATGAGCGTGGGGTTCATCCATGGTGTCATGAACACGGACAATATGGCGGTGTCGGGGGAAACCATCGACTTCGGGCCGTGCGCGTTCATGGACGCATACGATCCGCTGACGGTATTCAGTTCCATCGATCATCAAGGCCGCTACGCTTACGCGAACCAACCGCTCGCCGCGCAATGGAACCTGGCCCGTTTCGCGGAGACCCTACTGCCGTTGTTGGCCCCGGACACTGCGGAAGCGATCCGGCTTGCCACTGCGGCGGTGACGGAATTTTCGACCGAATTCGACACGCAGTGGCTCGAGTGCATGCGCCGTAAGCTCGGCCTTTTCACCGAAGAGGAGGGCGACGCCGCCCTGGCGCGAGGATTGCTCGACGCCATGCATCAAGGTCAGGCCGATTTTACGCTCACGTTCCGCAGGCTGTGCGACGCGGCCGATGGCACCGGGGCGGATCCGGCGGTCGAGAGCACATTCGTCGAGCCGGCGGCGTTTCGACAGTGGGCGCAGAGTTGGCGCGCGCGTTTAGCGCGCGAAGCGCATCCGGCCGGCGAGCGCGCCGCCTTCATGCGCTTGGTCAATCCGGCGGTCATACCGCGCAATCATCGCATCGAGGAGGCGATCGTCGCCGCCCTGCACGAGGACTTCGTCCCGTTCGAAAGACTGGCGGATGTCTTATCGCGGCCGTTCGAATTAGCGCCTTCCGCCGGCGAATATGCACAAGCTCCGCGTGCCGAAGAACGAGTCATGCAAACGTTTTGCGGGACGTGAAATCCTTTGCGGGACGTTGAATCTGCAGTGGTGGCAACACCGTACTGGCAAGCACAGGGCGCTCCACCCGCCCTGGCGCGGCCGCCACTGCCGGCGGATGTCGATGTTCTGATCGTGGGGGCAGGATATACGGGATTGGCCGCTGCACGTGAAACCAGCGCCGCGGGCGCGAGCACATGGGTGCTGGAAGCCGGCGCGCTGGGCAGCGGATGTTCGGGACGTAACGGCGGCCAGGTGGCCTACAGTATCAAGCCGACCCTCGCTGCGCTCACGGCGCGGTACGGACAGAAGCGCGCCTTTGCGATCGCACAGGAGGGCCGTGCCGCCGTGGATTACCTGCGCGGACTTGCCAGCGCGGGCTTGGATTGCGACTGGCGCGCGCGCGGCTGCTACTTCGGTGCCCATACGGCCCGTCACTTCGCCGAGTTGGCGCGCGAGGCGGACCATCAGCCAGCGGGGCTGGAACAGCGCATCAGCGTGGTCAGTAAAACGGACCAACGAACGGAAATCGATAGCGATTTCTATCACGGAGGATTGGTCTATCACGACGATGCGTCCGTTGATCCCATGCGCCTGTTGCTCGCGTTGTTGCGACGGGCCGAGGAGCGCGGCACCGTGGTCCGGGAGCATTGCATGGTGCAGTCCATCAAGGCGCAGCGCGGCGGATTCAACGTGATGACGTCCGCAGGATCGGTGCGGGCACGACAGGTGCTGATCGCGACCAACGGTTATTCCGGACCGCTCTCGCCATGGCATCGGCGGCGTGTCATCCCCATCGGCAGCTATCAACTCGCGACCGAACCCTTGGGCACGGAACGGATTCGCGCCTTGATCCCGCAGCAGCGCAACGTCGTCGACACACGGCGTGTCGTCGTCTATTTTCGGCCGTCCCCGGACGGCGAAAGGATCATCTTCGGCGGCCGCGCGGCCTTGGCGGAGGCGGATCCCCTCGCGTGCGTGGCGCGGCTGAAGGCGATGCTGGTGCGGATATTCCCGCAGTTGGCGGCCGTGAAAGTGACCCACGCGTGGGCTGGCTGGGTCGCCTATACGTTCGATACGCTTCCGCATCTGGGTCAGAATGACGGGCTATACTATTGCATGGGTTATTGTGGCCAGGGCGTGCCGTTGGCACCTTACTTCGGGCGGCGGATCGGGCAACAGATCGCCGGCATTGCGGAGGGGCGCACCGCTCTGGATGGCCTGGCATTTCCGTCGCGCCCCTATTATTTTGGCAGGCCGTGGTTTTTGGCGCCGTCCGTGATGGCATATCGAGTCTTGGATGCGGCAGGCCGCTGACATGCCGGGTATTCTGCCGTTGAAAATCATTTCATCGATGGCGACACGCGAACTCTTGTCGGAGCTCGTCCAGCAATATCGACATGAGTCCGCCGTTGCCGTGACGGCGTCGGCCGCCGGCGGCGTCGACGTCGCGAAGCGCGTGTCGGCCGGCGAACAATTCGATGTCGTGGTGCTGGCAAGCAACGTCATCGACTCGCTGGCCAGCGCCGGGCATGTGCTGGCCGGCAGCCGCTCCGACCTCGCCAGGTCCGGGATCGCCGTCGCGGTGCGGGCTGGAGCGCTGAGACCCGATATCACCACCGAGCAGGCCGTCAGGGATGCGGTGCTCGCCGCGACGGCCATCAGCTTCTCGACGGGACCGAGCGGAGTGCATCTGGAGAAGTTGCTCGCCCGCTGGGGAATTCTTGCGCAAGTGCGTGATCGCATCGTGACGGCTCCACCCGGCATACCCGTTGGCTCGTTGGTGGCCGATGGCCGTGTCGATCTCGGCTTTCAGCAGCTGAGCGAATTGATGGCGCTTCCCGGTATCGACGTGGTGGGTCCTTTACCCCCGGCCATCCAGCAGATGACGATGTTCTCGGGCGGCATTGTCGCCAATAGCGATCAGCCCGAGGCGGCTCGAGCGTTGCTCGATTATCTGGCAGCACCGCGCACCGCGGCCGTGAAGCGCCGGTACGGCATGGATGCGCCGTGATAATATAGCGCCGGGCAGACTGTGATACAGGCTGCTGACGCAGGGAAATATTCGATGGACTCCACTTCTGCGCACATTCTCGCCTTGGACGACGATGCCGACGTCCGCCAGATATTGCTCGATTACCTGAGTGCTCAGGATTATCGCGTCAGCGTGGTCGCGCGGGGCGAGGAAATGATCGCGGTTTTGGAGCACCAGCCGGTCGATCTCTTGTTGTTGGACCTGCGGCTCCCGGGTGAAAACGGCCTGCAACTGGCCGCGCGCGTTCGCGAGATTTCCCAGGTTCCAATCATGATTTTGAGCGCTCAGTCGGACGAAGCGGATCGCGTCATCGGCCTCGAACTGGCGGCCGACGACTACGTCACCAAGCCCTTCAGCCCGCGCGAGTTATTGGCGAGAATCCGTGCGCTGCTGCGCCGTGCGCAGACCAACGCTGCCGCGATCGCGGCGGACGAACAAGTGCGCGCGTATCGCTTCGGCGGCTGGGAGCTCAATACGCGCTTGCGCCGCTTGACGGCCGGCAACGGCCAACTGATTCCGCTGACCAACAGCGAGTTCAGTTTGATGTGCGCCTTTCTGTCGGCACCGCTGCGCGTGTTGACGCGCGATCAGCTGCTCGAACGCTCGCGTCTGCACAGCCTCGAAGTGTTCGACCGGTCGATCGACGTCACCATTCTGCGCCTGCGCCGCAAAATCGAATCCGACCCTTCGAACCCGCAGTTGCTGACGACGCAACGCGGCGCCGGGTACATCTTCAACGTCCCGGTCAGCGTGCTCCGATAGGAACGATCCCGGAGTCATCGCGTACCTTGCGCGGGCTGATCGAGCGTCGCAATGCGACGCGGCGGGAGACGAGCGCGCTGCGGCGCTGGGTCACCGCCTTAGGGCTGGCGCTGATCGCGCTCATCGTCGGCGTGGACGCCTATGAAGCGTGGCAGGATTATCGAAGGGTCGTCAGCGACAACGAGCACATTATGTTGGCGCTGGGTCGTGCGCTGACCGAGCAAACCGAGCGGTTGGTCCAGGAAGCGGATGTCGTGCTCGCCGATTATGCCGGGTGGGTCACCTCGGCCGAGGGCCGCGCGGCGGATCGGCAAGCCATGATCGCACGCCTCGCCGAGCAAGTCGTGAGCCTGCCCTTCGTGTCCTCCGCCCAGCTGATCGGTCCCGACGGTGAGTTGCTCGCGACGACCAAGGCTGACGAGGAAGCCGACCGGACGTTGAAGTATCTGCCGGTCTTCACGGTGCCGGCCCGCACCCCGGGCAATGCCTTGTATGTCGATCGCCCCCGCACCATGGGCCACAGCAGTCTGCAGACCTTCGCGTTGAGCAGGCGCGTGACGACGCCGAGCGGCGAATTTGCGGGTGTCGTCGTTGCACGCGTCGCGTTCGAATACCTCGCGACGTTCTATGCCGAGGTCAACGTGACGCCGGATACCTTCATTCGGTTGGCCCGAGGCGATGGCGTCACGCTGGTCGAGTATCCCTCGAACGGTAATAGCATCGAACGGAACCCGGGCGAGCAATCGGGTTCGGCCGCCGCGCCGGCGAAGCAGCGCATGGAGTATGCCGTTGCCAACGGTCGCAAAATGATTCGAGTATCTCAACAGGTCAGCAAGTATCCGATCTTCGTGACGGTCTCCCGTTCGTTCGCGAGCGTCATGCGGCCGTGGATCGAAGAAGAACGCAGCAGTGCGGTGCGAACCTTGACGCTGGCGGCATTCGCCGCCGTCCTGCTGACGGCATTGCGCTCGGCGTTGAGGCGCCAGGAGCACATCGATCGCGAACGGCATCGACTGGAACGGGAACTCTCTGGCGTGCGGCAGGTGGAAGCGCTTGGCTTCCTGGCGGCCGCGGTCGCTCATGATTTCAACAACGTGCTCACGGCGATCATCGGGTATGCCGAACTCCAACGGGATATGGTCGAGGCGGAACCCGTGCTGTTGGCCAATATGGATCGGTTGCTCGCCGCGACGGAGCGTGCCCGGCTGCTGGTGCGGCGTGTTCTCACGTTCGATCCGCGGCGCAGCGTCCGATACCAGCCCACCGAAATCGAGTCCATCATCATCGAAGTCGTGCAGCAGGTTCAGGCCACGCTGCCGGAGTCCATCCGCATCAACTTGGGTGCCCTGAAAGCGACCACCGTTCTCGGCGACGCCACGGAGATTTATCAGGTGCTCATGAACCTCTGTTCCAACGCCGTTCAGGCGATGCCGGCCGGCGGCATCCTCACCATTTCCCTCGAGCCCCACGAGGTCGATGTGCCGCGGGACCTTGCGCTGGGGCGCTTGGAGCCCGGGCGATGGGTCGCCGTGTCGATCGTCGATTCCGGTATCGGCCTGGCCGAGGAAGAGGTCACGTCCATCTTCGAACCCTTCTATACGACGCGGCAATCGGCGCATGGGACCGGCATCGGATTGACGGTCGTGCGCAACATCATCCTACGCATGCACGGGGCATTGAGCGTCGATAGCCGGCGCGGACTGGGGACCCGCATGACCGTATACTGGCCGCAGGTTGCGGTGCCGGTTCCGCCCGGCCTGCCGCGGCTCGAGCAAGCGGGCGCGGGTCAGACCATCTTGGTCGTCGACGACGAGAAGGAACTCGTGGTGTTGACGGAGGAGCTCCTGGCCTCTCTGAGTTACGAGCCCGTTGGGTTCTCCGATGCGCGCGCGGCAATCGAGGCCTTTCGCAGCGATCCCAGGCGCTTCGATGCGATTTTGACCGACGAACGCATGCAATCGATGCGGGGATTGGACTTCGCTAAAGTGATCCACGAACTCGACCCGGGCGTGCCCATCATTCTGATGACGGGCCATCGTGACGCGCAAATCGATGCCCAGGCAAAACAGGCGGGGATCGTCGAGATTCTCGACAAGCCGCTGCGCGTGCAAATGCTGCGCCAAGCGCTGGCGCGTCAGCTGAACGCCGCGCGCGCATGACGATTTTCAATCGTTCGACGCCGACGTGGGTTCATTCCGGCGCGGCCAACTGGGCGACGATCTGGTCGGCCAGCTGGCCGAGCAACGCGCTCATCGATTGCGCGACCGCCGCCGCGTTCGTAGCCGGCACGTTCCGCCGAAGCGTGACCGTGCCGCCGTTGGCACGCGGTGTCCCGCCGTTCCCGGTGATCTCCCAACTGGCCTGCAAGCGGGCGTCCTGCCGGTCAGCTTCGAAATCGAGCACGTCAACGCTGAGGCCGAAGGCACCCGCGGGTTTCATCAAATGCGGGAACACGATTTTCCCCGCCGGCAGTCGCGCGAGCAAATCGCCCGACAGTGCCTGCCGCGCCAACTCACCCAGGGGTGCCGACCAGTGATCCAGGTCACTCAAGCGCAGTTCTCCGAACCCGGCATCACGAACGACCTCGATGCGATCCAGATCCGGCGGAAACCGCACCGCGTCGACACGGATCGGCGGTCCGCCATAGGTTGATCGGGGTGCGGCGGTCGCGACCGCCGATAGCGTATAGAGGCGCGTCGGCGCGCTCTGGCACCCGGCGAGCACCACCAGCATCAACAGTAGCGGTGCGCTCAAGGTCGGTAAGGACGTACGTAACGCCGGCACTGTGTTCATGGAGTTTCCGGTCTCTTGCCGCGAATGAGAGCCTCGGGATGGCGATCGAGGTAATCGGTCAACGCGCGGATGGAGCGCGCGGCTTCGTTCAGTTGGCGAATCGTCTCCGGCAGGCCGCCGGCCTCGTCGCCACCTTCTCCCCCCAGCATCTGGTGCGCGGCAAGCGCCGTGCCCGAGACTTGTTGCGCGGCTTCATTCAGCTTCGTCATCAGCGGACCTACCTGCGGTTCGATCTCGCCGAGCATTCGATCGATTTGCGCCAACGTAGCGCTCAAATGTGACAGGCTTTCATCCATCTTCGGCGAGGACACGAGGCGGCTCAGGCGGCTGCTCACCTGCCGTAGATTCTGGCCGATTTCCTCGATCGGTATGTGATTGACCTTGGCCAGTATCTGATCCGCCTGCGCGGCAATGTCCTCCATGCTGCTGCCGCCTGGAGCGCTCGGAATGCGCGGCTCCGGACCCTCGAGCGACAGGCTTGCCGCACGAGCGCCCTTGAGCTGCACGAGCGCGATCGACTGCTCGCCCACCAGAGCCGGCGTTTGCTCGAGCCGCGCGCGGAAGCCCCAATGCACCAGTTGCCTCACCTTCGCATCGCTCGCCGCACGCCAATCCGTGGCCGCCGGCGTCGGCGCCTGAAGGCCGAGTTGCCGGGGATAGATCGCCGCCGTGACCGTCGTGAAGGGTTTCCCGGTGCGATCATCGTAGGTCAGACGAGTGCTCCTCACCTCCCCGATTTGAAATCCCAGCAGGGTCACCGGTGCATCCTCCTCCAGATCACCCGCCGCGCCGTCGAACGTGAATTCGTAGAGCACAGTCGGGCCAGAAAGACCCTGACGCGCCGCGCTGCGATTCGAATAGAGCTGGAATCGCGAATCGGGCGGGCTTCGAGCGGCGGGGGCCGTGGCCGGCACCTCGACGTCGATCCCGCCTGACAACAACGTACTTGCGGGCGCGAGGTTCGCGGTAACGCCGCCGCCCGCCAGCGACAAATGCAAGGGGCTCATCTTCCAGAAGCGCGTCCCGGGCTTGATGAGCAGGTCGTACGGCGCAAAGACGAACACCTCGAGCTCGAATCCGGACTCGCCATCGAACTTGACGTCCGTCACCTTGCCGATGGGCTCACCATGAAAGAGCAGCCCAGACCCTTCGCGGATCGAGCCCAGGGTTTTCGAACCGAGCAGATATCGGGTGCCGCGATCGCCAGGCAGAACGATCGGCGCCTTTTCCAGTCCTTCGAATCGGGTTTCAGGCGTACCTCCCTGGCCAGGCGCATAGCCGATGGCCACGCCAGACACGACCGCCTTGAGAGAGCTGAAGTCCGTAAAGTTGGGGGACGCGCCAATGAGCCAGAAGCGTGCATTGCTGTTGAGTCCCGCTTTTGCCTCGGGCACGAGACGCACTAAAAAATCGAGGCGGTGCCCATCCGGGTTGGGAACGATCTTCAGCAGATGACCCGCTTCGACTCCTTGGTAGAGCACCTTGGTTTCGCCCGGTTGCGCACCGGCCGCGCGTTTGAAAGTTACCGTGACGACTTCGCCGCGCCGCAGCCAAGCATGAACGCCGAGATAAGCGACGACCAGCAGCGCGGCGATCGGCACGGCCCACACCAATCCCGGCCAATGGGTTTGCCAGCGTGCGCTTTGTGGCAGCTGCTGCGAATCAGGCAATGGCAACTCAGGCAATGGCGGATCAGGCGGGGTCATTCGAGCGCTCCGCTGCATCCCACATCAGACGAGGATCGAAACATTTCGAGGCCAGCGTCGTCAGGATGACGACCGCTGCAAAGGGCGTGGCCGCCGGTTCGGCGCGCCCATCGATGAGCGCATTGAAGTGCAGCACCGGGACAAAACAAGCGATGGTCAACGGATCGACCATGGACCAGCGGCCGATCTCCTCGATGATCCGATAGACCCAGGTCTTGCCGACCAAATTGCGGTTTGAGCGGCACAGCACCGACACGATGCACCAGGTGAGGCCGACCATCTTCAGCAGCGGAATGGCAAAGCTCGCCCCGAACACCAGCAATGCCAGCCCGAGAAGGTGCGATCGGGCAAGATCGACCACGCCGCCCAGCACCGTGTAGGCGGTCGGTGTGACGTTGATCGGAATGGTCGCGATTGGATACAGATTCGCGGGCAGATAGAGCAGGACGGCGGCAATGACGAGGGCGCTCGCTCTCGCGATGCTTTCCGGTTGCCGAGCGCTCACGCGGGTCGTGCAACGGGCACAGCGTGAGCCCGCCTCGCGCCGGGGCATCACCAGGCCGCAGCACGTGCACGCGAGCGTCGGTACGCGGGCCGTCGAGACGTCGGTGGCGGTCTCGCGATCCGGGCCGATCAGGCGC
>Ga0116229_10011243_pt1 | contig 13258 bp, 14 predicted proteins | sample S1TSphgellanicum_3_FD_87313 | JGI IMG/M metagenome (GOLD analysis project Ga0116229, IMG submission 87313) | Host-associated microbial communities from peat moss isolated from Minnesota, USA - S1T2_Fc - Sphagnum magellanicum MG | ecosystem: Host-associated > Plants > Peat moss > Unclassified...
CTAGCCGGCCTCGTATTCGAACTCACTGGACCGATCGGCGAGGAGTTCTTATGGCGCGGCTTGATCCAAACCGGCCTGAACGAGACCCTAAACATGCGGCTACACATTCTGCAGTTCGATATTGGGCTTGGCACGTTTATCGCGGCGCTCTGCTTCGGCGCCGCTCACATGGGCAATGCCACGCACCAGCCGCTTCAAATTACCTGCCTCCAGGCGGCGAGTGCGTTCATTGGGGGATTGGTTATCGGTATCGGATACGAGCGGACGCGGAATCTGTGGGGCGCGATCGTCTGTCACGCGGCAGCGGACGCGACGGGGTTCGCCTGGATAGCGCTACTCGCAAGATAGCTTGCGTCGCGGATTCCTCAAGAGTGTATATGGCGGGTAGGAGTCCGGGATGTCCCGCGGCTGAAGCGTTGCTGTGTACAGATCGTTCTAAGTAGCCCGCTTTACTATGCGTGAGCATCACTCGCTCTGCAAAGGAAAAGCATTGATCAAGCGCATTGTTGGATGTGTTTTCGGCATGACGTTGGCAACGGTGGCAACGACGTCGTACGCGTGGGCTCAATCCTCCGTCAGTCAGCCGACCGCGGCGCCGGTCGTTCCTTCGAACCTCTGGGCGAATCAATTCGACGATGGAAAACTGCACCTGACCATCACGCCGACCCTGTACTTCCCCGGCGGGAACGCGACGCTCGACAATAATCCGGCAAATCAGCCGGTCGGTTTTCCGGGCAATGCCGGGACGCCCGTGCTCTTTGCTTTCGCGACCGGGCTGAGAATAACGCCCGCAGGCACGGTTGAGGCGCGCAAAGGCAAGTTCTCGGCCTTCTTGGACGCCTCGTCCGCTTCGATGGCGCTGTCGTCAACGCGGTACGTGGCGCTTCCGGCGCTGACGGGCACCTATGCCGTGAACCAGCAGATGGCGACCACCGAGAACGCCTTCACAGCTGCTCTCGGGTACACCCTCTATCGCAACGCCGTATCGAACGTCGACGTCTTCGGCGGCGCACGCCTGATCGGCGTGGTCGATTATCTGAACGATCAGTTCTTCTATCCGGGCGTGCCGAACAATACGTCGTCCGTCAGCGAAAACAATCTGCGCATCGACGGCGTCGCCGGCGTTCGCGGTCGCTTGGGCATTGCCGGAGGCTGGTATCTTCCTTACTATGCCGATCTCGGCGCGGGTGGCGCCGGATTCTCGTGGCAGGAAAATTCGGGCGTTGGCTACGACTTCGGAAAGGCCGGCGCTTTGAGCGTTACCGATCGCAATCTCTACCTCAACCGCAACGGGAACGCGAACGTGCTCAACGGTCTGAACTTCGGCGGCCCGGCGTTGAACTACGACATCCGCCTCGATCTCTAACGGAGGATCGCGATCTCGTTCGCTGTGACGAGCTGAATGGCTTCGCCGGCGGCGCAGCCCCGTGCTATGATGCTGCCCATGGACCGCATCGCCACGCTCCTTGTGTTGCTCGTCGCCACGATGGCCGCGTCGTCGCCGGTGATGGGGATTGTCGTTGACGGCGCTTTCGTCAAGCCGCAGACGCTCGACGCCGCCGCGATCACCGCGATGCCGCACGTATCGATGGTGGTCGATGAAGAACATGGTGAGGCGCACGCGGCGTATTCGGGCGTTCTCCTTGCTGCGCTGATCGGCTCGCTCGGCGCGCCGACCGGTGCCGCAATAAAAGGAGCACCGGCGCGTTCGTACGTCGTCGTCCGTGCCGCCGATGGGTATTCGGCGGTATTTTCGTTGGCGGAACTCGATTCGACCGAAGCCAAGTGCGCGCCCATCCTCGCGGATGCGCGCGACGGCCAGCCGGTGCCGAGTCCGATCGGGCCGTTCCGGCTGATCGCCCCGTGCGACAAGACGCAAGCGCGCTGGGTCCGGGAAGTGACGGGCTTCACCATCGTCACCATTCCGGACGCCCGGCGGGTGGAATAGCCCGAAATGTCCACATGGGGACGACGCGGGGATGACGGGGTGCTACGATCTGGAAACACAGCGCTTTGGGGGGACTTCGATGGCTTACCGGATCCGTAGCGTAGGCGCGACGTGCGCGGTCGCGCTTCTGGCGGCGTGCGGCGCAAACACCGGCTCCCCGCTGCCGGGGAGCCCCGCGGGAGGCCTTCGCGTCGAATCGTCGCTCGCGAGCGCGGAGCCGCCGGCGGACGGCGCCGCAGCATCGACGGCTGGCGACGGCAGGGTATCCGTGAGCATTCGCGTTCCAAAAGCTCCCAATGGCGCGCGGTACGTTTCGCCCGCTACGAAGGGCATGAAGATCGCGTTCCAGGGGCCGAAGAAGACCCAAGCGGCGCTCGCAATCGCTCCCGGTTCGCATTGCAAATCGACTGCGGCCGCGCTGCTCTGCACGTTCAGGTTTGCGCTCCCCGCCGGTAAATATCGCGCGACCGTCGATACCTACGATCAAGCGCCCTCACACGGCGTCATCCCGCCGGCCGCGCGGCTGCTTTCCGTCGCGAACCGCGTGCCGGCAGTCGTAGCGGCTGGAAAGCGTACTCCCCTCAAGTTGACGCTCGCAGGCGTACCGGCAAAGATTGTGTTGACCGCGCCCGCCGCCGTCGCAGGAACGGCGTTCGCTCAAGCAACCGCGATCGACGTCGACGTTGAGGATCCAGATGGGTATACGATCGTCGGACCGTACGAAAAACCGATCGTGCTCGCCGACAACGATCGGAGCGGGGCAACGGCGATCGCGACCTCGGGTACGGGCACACCCGCCGGCGAGTTACTCGCTTCCAGCGACGTTGCTACGCTCAGTTACACGGGGCTCGCGATTGTGCCCGTGACGCTCAGCGCCACCGTGAAAGGCACGTCAACGACCGCTAGCGTGCCGTTCGCCCCGACGCTGCAACCGATCGTCATCGTTACCGGCGATAAGCAAAATCCGTCGTTCGCCGGCGTCGATATGAACCAATATGGAAGCGGACCAGGCACGGGCGGGACGATCGACGCGTCGGAAGCCGGTTGGACGGGCGCTCCGTATAAGAAAACGTTCTCGGCCACCATTGCAAGCGCATGCGGACCGATTGCAACGTTTAGCCCTGCGAGCGGAACGTCGTTCACCGTGCATGCGATCGATAATGCATCGACCGGTGAATGCACGGTTACGCTCGCGGACGGCGTCGGGCAAACGAAAACGCTTACGCTCGCGTACACGGATTACTACTATCCAAGCGAAGGGCCGCAAACGCTGGTGATTCCCGCGGGCGTAACGTCGGTGAGCATCTACGCCGACGGCGCCGCAGGCGGCAGCTCGAGTAATGGCGCGTTGCCCGGCTATGGCTTCGAGCTCGGCGGTACCTTTACGTTCAATCCCGGCGATACGTTGACGATCGCTCCCGGCGCGGTTGGCTCGACCGGCGGTGCAGCAGGCCTCAACGGGGGCGGTGCGGCGGGCGCCACGACCGCCGGCAGCGGCGGCGACGCACCCGACGTGCGCCTCAACGGAACCGCGCTTGCCAACCGCGTGATCGTCGCAGGCGGCGGTGGAGGTGCCGGGCAGTGCGACGGTTCGTCCGCCGGCGGCAATGGCGGAGACCCTACCGGCGCGAGCGGGGCGACGGATAGCGGCCTGCAGGGGTCGGGTGGGTCGCAGAGTTCGGGCGGTGCCGGCGGAATGATGGGCGGGGCGTCGGGCGCGCTCGGCGCCGGCGGTTCCGGTGGAGGGTGCGGTATCGGTGGTGGCGGCGGCGGAGGTGGCGGCTACTACGGTGGTGGCGGCGGCGGTTCGGACAACGGTGTGTTTATATCGGGCGGTGGCGGCGGCGGAGGGTCGTCGTACATCAGCCCGTCCGCAACCAACGTGCAACTGTATACCTCCTTCGACCCAGGCGCCGGCGGAGTCTTCATTTCGTTCTGACGACCCGTGATCGCCGATCGCCTTGCAAGGCTGCGTTAAAGCGCGGTGGTTTTCCGAGTTCGTCTGATTGCGCTTCCGCGAGCACGGCGCTCGCGTTAAGCAACCGAGCGCAATGCCGCATGAACGCAAATCTATGAAGTTTCGCAAAAAGTGCGAACGTTATTCATCAGATCTCCGTTCAGCCTTTACGCACGCTTTGCCGAACGGAGAATCGTATGAACCAGCAATCGAAGCTCCCGGTCTCGTTTGCTTTGCTGCTCGGGGCGGCGTCGTTAATGTCGTGCGCAGGGCCGGCGACGTCGGTGCCGCAGGGCAGCGACGCGCCCGCCATTGCTGGCTCCTCTCGTCACACGCCGCACGCGCCGCATCCGATGGTCACCTCGACCGCGTGCTACGCCGGCGACACTGGAACGCCGACCTCGGTCAGCGACACCGTTACGTTTTACGGCTGGCCCGATAACACGCCGCCGGGAGCGGCGATTGCGCACCCCGTCATTCATGCGACGGCCGGCGGCGTCGGATCGTACTGCGATCCGACGACCTTCGCGACCGAGCCGACCTCGGCAGAGAACGCGTTGATCCCCTACGGGACGCGCATCTACGTACCGCTTGTCGACAAGTACTTCATCCGCGAAGACGATTGCACGGCCTCCGGTCCCTCCGTCGGCAGCGGCAGCAACGGCTGCTACGGCGTCTGGACCGACCTCTGGATCGGCGGCACCGCGTCGACCAAGACGTCGGCCGTCGTCAATTGCGAAAACGCGCTGACGCCGAGCGCGGCGCAGACCATCGTGCTGCATCCCGCCTCCAACGAGAAGGTCAACTGGCTCGGACCGATCTACAGCGCCCAATACGGATGCAATGTAAACGGGTCGCCGGTCTCACCGACGCCCAGTGCAAGCCCGGCCGGTTCGCCGACGCCGACCGCAGCGCCGACGAGTACGCCGAGCGCATCGCCGACGGCAAAGCCGACGAGTTCGCCTGCGCCGAGCGCGAGCCCGACGAGTTCGCCCGGCGGATCGATACAGGCCGATATTCTCTGGTACGACTACTTCCAAAACGCCGATAGCTGCGCCGTCGCCGATCCCTCGGTGTCGTGCGCGGGCGGCAACGGTACCTACGCGAAACCGATTACGTTCTCGGCGCCGGTATCGGATAACGCGACCATCCCCTACGGGACGCGGCTCTATCTCCCGTCGATCAAGAAATATTTCATCCGGCAAGACGATTGCGCTGCGTCGTCGTGCAAGAACGCGACGACGTTCGCCCTATGGATCGGCGGAAACAGTTCCGACACCGCAAGCGACATGCTCGCCTGCGAGCAGTGGCTCGACACGAAGTACCTCACGAACCCCACGACGACGATCGTGCTGAATCCGCCCTCCAACGAGCCGGTCTCGTCGGGAGCGATCTGGCACGAGGCCAACGGGACCTGTAACGGCCACGCGAACTACTGACGTTACGGAGCCTCTTCGTGCGGCGGCTCCCAGAGTTCGACGCGATTTCCGTCCGGGTCGACGATCCAGGCAAACTTGCCGTAGCTGGCCTCTTCGCGCTTCGGTACGATCTCGACGCCGGCGGCCTTGAGCTCTTCGAGCAACGCGTCGAGATTCTCGACGCGATAGTTGACCATCCATTGCTGCGCCGGGTTGCCGAAGTAGTCGCTGTCGGCTTCGAACGCGGACCACGTCGTAAGGCCCGGACGATGCGGCTCGTCGGCTTCCCGCCATGGAAACGTGGTGTAGCCGCCCTCGCCGACCGGCAGGCCCAAATGCTCTTTGTACCATGCGCTTATCGCCGACGGATCCTTCGACCTGAAAAACACTCCGCCGATTCCGGTGACGCGTTTCATAGAACCTCATCTCTTGTGGTTGGCGCAGCTGTCGCTCAGCCGATAGAGGTTTGCGTCGTGCCGGAAATTCCTCCCGAGGATCGGCCGGCCCGGCGCGACGACGGGGACGCCCCGCCGCGGCTCGAACAGGACGGTGGGTCGCTCGAAAGGCGCCCTCGCCCGCTCCGATGAGGTACCGCGTTGTCAGATTGGAAGACGCTCCCGTGCTTTAGCCGCCTGCCGGAGCCGATATTCGAGATTCCCATCGACGACTTCAAGGTGCCCGTCCTGGAGCTCAAAGCCGAAGAGTATTGCTCCGCCTATCTGCACGGCAAGAACGTTCGCATCATAGCGGCGGCGTGCTTCATGTTTCCGCCGGGCAACATCAAGCGGATTCCCGCGGGCTACATCGTCGACACGATGATCGAGCGCGGAACGCTCAAACCGGGAGACCGTCCGGTGGATTCCACGTCGGGGAGCATGGGAACCGCGCTTGGCTACTGTGCGAAGCGGCGCGGTCTCGATGCGATCGTCGTCGTGGCCGATTCCATACCTGAGGGAAAGCTGCTGCCGCTGCGGCGCTACGGCGTCACCGTCGCGACCGAATCCGAAGTCGTGGCGCGTCTCGGACTCGGCAGCTCGCCGGGCATCACGGTGCTCACCGAACGCTTCTGTGAGGCCTTCGGCTACGTCTACCTCAATCAATACGCGAATCCGTTGAACCCCGAAAGCTACGAGACGCTGCTGGCACCGGGGCTATGGGAAGGCGTGGGGGGGCACGCGTCTGCGCTCATCGCCGCGGTCGGCACGGGCGGGACGATCATCGGGCTCGGGCGCTACTTCAAGCGGCGAAATCCGAATCTGAAAGTGATCTCGACGTTTCCCTATCTCGGTCAGAGCATGGGCGGCGCCCGCGACAAGATGCGTCAAGGCGAATCGAAGCAGCCGATCGCGGGCATCGTCGACGTGGAAGAGCCGATCGACGTCCGCGTCGTCAAGGCGGTCATGTCCGATCTCAGCGAAAAAGGCATCCACGGCGGCGAAACCACCGGAGCGGTCATCGGCGCGATCGATCACTATCTGCTGCAAGAGGCTGCGATGGGAAGGCTGGAAGATCTCCGAACGGAGGACGGATATATCACCGCGATCACCGTATTCCCGGATACCGAATGGCCGTACTAAATTGACAAGGTCGACCATGGTTGCTAGGCTTATGGCCATGTCGCGTTGCGTATGCTATCGCTGTTGTCGCACTCTCGTTGCTTCGGAGAGGCGTCCTGTCGTATAGCGGCGCGTAGAGCGGTGAATATACGGGAACCCTCGGCCGAAGCGGCGGAGGGTTCTTTCTTTTCCGTCTTGGAGCACTCTTGGAACACTCGAGCAACCCGAATCCCAAGCCACTCGACGTGCTATGGTTTCTTCCCACTGGCGGCGACGGGAGATATCTCGGCGCGACGATCGGCAAACGCAAGTCGGATAATCGCTATTGGCGCGAGATCGCCATGGCGGTCGACCGCCTTGGGTATCACGGTGTGCTGTTGCCGACCGGGACGCACTGCGAAGATGCCTGGACGACGGCGGCGTCGATCGTCACGCACACGGAGCGCCTGAAGTTTCTCGTCGCGCTTCGACCCGGGGCGATCTTACCGGCCGAAGCCGCGCGCCAGGCCGTCACGTTCGATCGGCTGAGCGAGGGCCGGCTGCTCCTCAACGTCGTCACCGGCGGGGTTCCGCGCGACCTCGCGGGCGACGGCATTTTTCTCGCGCACGACGAGCGCTACGAAAAAACGCGAGAGTTTTTGCACATCTGGCGCGGCCTGGCCGGCGGAGAGGCGGTCGATTTCGAGGGCCGCCATCTTTGCGTCCGGGGCGGCCAGTTGCCGTTCCGGCCGGTCCAGCGCCCGTATCCGCCGCTGTACTTCGGCGGTTCGTCGCCGATAGCGCACGAGATCGCCGCCCAACATGCCGACGTGTACCTCACGTGGGGCGAGCCGCCCGATCAGGTTGCCGAGAAAGTTCGCGACGTTCGCTCGCGCGCCGCTGCAGCCGGCCGCACGATTCGATTCGGCATTCGCCTGCACGCGATCGTACGAGAGAGCGATATCGAAGCGTGGGAAGCGGCAAACGATCTCATCAAGCATCTCTCCGACGACGTCATCCGCAGTTCGCAGGAGCAGTTGCAACGCGCCGATTCGCAAGGGCAAGCGCGCATGGCCGCGCTGCACGGCGGCGATCGCAACAGGCTTGAAGTCAGCCCAAATCTCTGGGCGGGTGTCGGCCTGGTGCGCGGCGGCGCCGGTACGGCGCTCGTCGGCGATCCCGAAACGGTCGCAACGCGCATTCGCGAATACGCCGATCTCGGTATCGACACGTTCATCCTTTCCGGCTTTCCGCATTTGGAAGAAGCGTATCGCGTCGCGGAACTGCTCTTTCCGTTGCTCGGTCTATCACAGCGCGACGACCCGGACGATCGAGGTTTCTTCGCCGGCGGTGGTTCGTTCACCAACGGCAGCATCCCCATCGCTAAGGAATAACACGGCGTTCGCGATCCGGCGCGACGCTTTGCGAGTGCCGGTCAGAGGCCGAGTTCGGTGAGGCCGGGGTGCGCGTCGGGACGGCGCGGGCCCTCCCAACGAAAGAGCCGCTTGGATTCTGGGATTGGGATGTCGTTGATGCTGGCTTCCCGGCGGCTCATGAGGCCTTCCGGCGTGAACTCCCAGAGCTCGTTCCCATGGCTGCGATACCACGTGCCGCTATCGTCGTGCCATTCATAGGCGAAACGAACGGCCATGCGGTTTTCGCGGAAGCCCCACACTTCTTTAATCAGCCGGTAGTCGAGCTCGCGCGACCATTTGCGCGTGAGGAATTCGATGATGGCTGCGCGGCCCGTCAGAAACTCGGCGCGATTGCGCCAGCGGCTGTCCTCCGTATACGCGCCCGATACGCGTTCGGGATCGCGGCTGTTCCACGCGTCCTCGGCAAGCCGTGCTTTTTGCATCGCGGTCTCGATGGTAAACGGCGGCAAAGGCGGGCGTTCCATGGTAGGGGCCCTTTTCGCCGGCTACTCGTCCTGCGCCTCGATGGAGTTGGGCGGAAGCAGCGCGCGCGTGCGCCAGTTATAGCGGATCGCGAGGAGCCGGAATACGAAAGCGATGACGATCGAGATCCACGCGGACCACGTCGCGTCGAAGTGAAGCGGGTCGACGAGGACGACGAAGATGACCGTGCCGATAAACGCCGGAATGGCCAGCAGTTGGCCCGGCAACATCCAGACGCGATTGACCAAGATATCTCGAAGCAGCCCGCCGCCGACGCCATTGACGACGCCGATGAAGATGGCCGACGGAATGCCGAGCCCGAGTTGCAGCGACATCTGCGCGCCGACGCACGCGTACGCGCCGAGACCAAGGGCGTCGACGATGTCGGAAAACGACCGCCAGAGTTTCGTCGGCTTGCGGCCGCCGGATGCGACCGCTAGGATTGCGCCGGCAATGGCGCCGGCGACGACGATCTCCAGATAGATCGGCGTGCGCACCGCGATCGCGGGGCCCTGCTGCAAGAACAGGCCGTCGCGCAGCAAACCACCGCCGAGTGCGGAGACGAACGCCATCACGAAGATGCCGGTGTAATCGTAGCCGCGGCGAACCGCCATGCCGGCACCCGTGATCGCCCAGATCAGCGTGGCTCCATATTCGAAGAAGAGCGGCAGCTGAAACTGCGAATCGTGCATCGGCAGCTAGGGGTTCGGTGCGATCATCGTTTGGCCGCCGTCATCGCGCGATAACGAAGCAGGCGCGTGAGGTTGACGGCAATCGAGTTGCCGGCCGTCATGACCATAAACGCGCAGGAGAAGCGCCCGAGATTCGGGTCGCCGTACTTGAAGACGTGAACGAACTCGTTACAGTAAAAGACGAGAACGTAGATGGCGCCGCTGACGAGCGTCGGCCGCAACCGAATCTCGCCCGGCTTGTCGCCTTCGCGAACGTCGAAGACGAAGCCCCGGACGATCCCGATTGGAATGCCGATCAGGAACGCGATGCCGAGCCAGGGCAGCAGTTGCGGATCCTTCGGAAGCTCGCGGAACGTGGCTTGCGCCGCCAGCAGGATGAATAGCGCCGGCCAAATCCACACGCCCCGGACCCGCTGAACGCGTTCGCGGCGTTGGTACAGATATGCGAGCACCAACGTCAACGTCGCGAGTGCGACGAAGATCAGTGACCGTTCGAGCGTAAAGTCCATCCTAACGAGCGCTGGTTAGGTGCTAAACGGTTCGGCCAGCAGCGTGGCGAGGCTCAACGCAACCGGCTGCGGGCGTTCGACCCTGCCGATCTCCTTGCCCGATAGGAACAACACGAACGTCGGCGTCGCTGCGATGCCGTACTCGCGTGCGAGGTTGCGGTCGACGGTGTTGTTGATCCTGAAGAATCGCGCTTCGGATTGCGCGGCGACGTCCGACAGAACCGGTTCGATCGCGCGGCAATGCGCGCAACCGTGGGACATGAACTGTACGACGATCGGCCCGTGGCCTTGCAGTACGAGCGGAGCGAAGATGTCGGCGCTAACCGTCGTCACCCGGCGATCGGTCGATGGTTGCGATGGATCCGTCAAAGGTCCCCTTCAGGCGTGCGATGCACTGGCTTCACACTACCATGCCGGCGCTCCAAAGGCTATCGTTGGAAAGCCGGGCGCTAGCGATGCAGCAGCGACGCGACGAACGGCACGAGGCGTTGACCGGCAAACATGCCTGCTAAGCCGACCAACCCGAGAAGCGGAGGCGCGGGCGATGGGAGCTTGACTAGGCTGAAGACGACGCCGACCGCAACCCCGGTGAACAATGCGAGCAGAACGTTGCCCGCAGAAAGCGATGGATCGTTCACGATAATCCCTTTCACACGCAAGGACGCGCGCCGCATACGCCGGCGTGCATCTCTCGTACTTCTCGCGCTAGGCGGTGACCTCGTTCGGAGGTCTGGTCGCGACGTCGAAGATGAAGCCGCACGCGGTGTAGTGACGCGCGGGTGGCGGCTTGCCGATCGAGCGGGTGGATGGGTGCTGCGGTCGAAGCGAGGACGATGGCACGTATGCGTTCTCTGCTGATCCCCGCGCTGGCCCTGCTCTTCGCCGGCTGCCAATCGAGTATGCTCGGCGGCGAGGTACAACCACCCGCCGCGCGCCATCGCGCCGCCGCTACGGTGCCGACCGGCATCGTCATTCCGCTCTATGCCTACCCCGGCAAAGTTTGGGACGAAGTCATCGCGGAGAAGACCGCCTATCCCAACGTTCCGATCCTTGCGATCGCCGACGTCACCAGCAACGGCGTCGGCGGCCACAAGATCGCGGCCTACGCGACCTACATCAAGAAAATGCAGGCGGCCGGAATCTCGGTGATCGGGTACGTTGCCACCCAAAACGGGCATCGCCCGGCGGGATCGATCGAGTCGCAGATGGCGCTGTGGTACGGCTACTACGCCGTGAACGGCATCTTCCTCGACGAAATGAATCCGCGCGACGCGAACCTCTACACGACCGTGACGGCGTACGCGCACGCGCACTCGCTGCCGTTCGTCATGGGCAATCCCGGCGACAACGCCCCGGGAAACGCCGGGCCCGACGTCATCAATTTCTACGAGCAGCGCGGATACCCGTCGCTGTCGTTTCTGAAGCAGCAGGCGCACCTGCAGTACGGCCAGCAGCGCTGGAGCTACATGGCCGGTGCGGTTGCGTACGATCCCGCGACGATCGCGGCGACCGCACCGTACGTGGCGTATCTCTACGCAACCGACGGCGCGGAACCGGAATGCTACTGCCGGCTGCCATCCTATTTCGCTCAACTCGTAGCGCAGCTCGCCGGCTTGGACCACTAGCGCGCCGGGAGCCCGATAGGGCGTCCCGGCGTCTGCGCTTGCGCAACCGCTAGCGAATGGATCTGCTCGCGTCGCCCGCGTAGTCGACGCTGGCTTCGACTTCGCCCTTTTCGGTGCGGCGGTACGTGTCGGCGTCTTGGCCGAACGCGCGCCGGACGTCGCCGCGGTGGCTGTCGGATTTCGGTTTGACCGCAACGAGGATGCCGCCGGCGCGGAGGCCTTTTTCGATCTCCTTCGCGCGGTGCTCGCCGATGCCGGCGCCGACGAATCCGCCGACGATGCCGCCCGCGACCGCGCCCGCGCCCAAACCGGCGAGTGCTGCGGCAAGCGGTCCGGCGACGAGCGGCGCCGCCAGCCCGCCGGTGCCGGCGATGGCGACGACGCTGCCCGTCGCGGTCATGCCCGCGACGATTGCGCCGAGCACGCCGCCGATCGTGGCGCCGGCTGCGATGCCTTCGCTGCCTTTTGCATTCGTGACGGCTGCGAACGCGCGCTCGCGCGTCTTGTCGTCCATCGCCACGCTGATGTCTTCGCGGCCATAGCCGAGCGCGTGGAGACGCTCGACGGCGGCCTCCGCGGGAACGCGGTCTTCATAGAGCGCGGTTTCGTATCGATCGTAGTCTGACATGTATTCCTCCAGTGTCGCGTTGCTAGTGTGTCGTGTTGGTAGCGATGGAGATTCCCCGTTGCTTGCGAGACGAAACGCGCACGAAGCGCATGCAAACGCGACGCGCTACTCGAGAAGCATGCACGGGACGCGACCATCTTTGCCGTCGCTCGCTTCAAGCGATCGCACCGGCGCGTGCCCCCGAATCGGTCCATCAAAGCGATCGACGCATCGTCCTAGCGGCGGCCCATAGCAAGCAGCCGGAAGGCTGCGGCGTGGATAGCGTGCGAGCGAGTGTTTGACCTGCCGCTCGCTCGGGAACCAGCAAATACCGCGGATTCCAGATTCTCGCAAGAATTCGCTGCCACACTACGCCAACGCAGCACGCTTAGTGCACCTACACGAGCAAGGCTTAAGCCGGGAGGCGACCACATCTATGAGCGATGGGAGAAGATCCAAGCTAACGCGAGCAGCGGTAGCTTGCTTAGCGTATACGCTTGCGACCGGCGGCGCGGCGACGGCCGCGGTAACGCCCGCGTCGCACGCCCAACCCACGGCGCCGCAGCACCACATTGCGCTCTTGAAGCGCTTTCGGCCGATCGGCAATGCCGGCAACAATCCGAAGCGTTCCAACGAAGCCCTGCCGGGCGATCCCGAACTGGAGATCGCGCCGCTCGCCTTCGCACCGGGCAGTCATAACGCGCTGCCGCCCGGCCCGAATCCCCGCACGATCAGCAACGTCATCTCCGGTGGCACCGGCGCAAACGGCGGCAACGGGGAGACCGACGATCCGTCGCTCTCGGCGTGGCTCTACGTCATGGGGCAATTCGTCGACCACGACATCAGTCTCGAATCGACGCCGCCGACGTCTCCCGCCATCAACATCGTGGTCCCGGCCGGCGATCCGGTCTTCGCGCCCGGCAGCATCATCGCGATGACCCGCGACGTGCGTAACCCGCAGACCAACACCATCATCAATACCGTCGCCGGCTATTTGAATCTCTCGCAACTCTATGGCCAGACCAACGCCGTGGCCGCGACGCTGGTCAATAGCGACGGCACGCTCAAG
>Ga0116229_10011244_pt1 | contig 13258 bp, 7 predicted proteins | sample S1TSphgellanicum_3_FD_87313 | JGI IMG/M metagenome (GOLD analysis project Ga0116229, IMG submission 87313) | Host-associated microbial communities from peat moss isolated from Minnesota, USA - S1T2_Fc - Sphagnum magellanicum MG | ecosystem: Host-associated > Plants > Peat moss > Unclassified...
AAAAATCTTATTTGGTGACAAAAGGTGTAAGAATTTAAGTGTGAAAAATATTAATTTGTGTAGGGGTTAGAAAACAATGTATAAAAAGAGGATAACTCTAGTCAGGTATCAAAGAGCTGTCCTCCTAACCCATGAGAAAGGATGGGTGAAGTCTAGTTCGATACAGGTTAGTAGGACTAGGTACTGATTTGTAAGTAGGTGGGTAGGTAGCTCCAGTAGGCCTAATGTGGTACTTGTACCAGCCCCCTGTCTAGCTAGCTACCTACCCATCGGAACCTTCCTACCTACCTATCTATGTACCTAAGGATAAAAAGTAGGCCTCAAAGTAGGCCGGGTTTCTCTCTCTCTCTCTCTTCCTTTCGGAGCTTCAAACCCTAATCGGGATTTTCTTCTTTCTCTTTCCGTTCAGCTCCGCCATCGCTCCTTTGGTCGTTGTGGTGGTTTTTGTTCCACTCTTGCATCGATCTTCTTTCGTTTTTTTCTTCTGCTGCACCTACTCTTGCTCCTCTTCCGATAGATTCTTTTGGGCCCTGATTTGGACCCGATTTGGCGCATCATTTTTGCACGCAAGGGAGAGGAGGGGAAAGGAGCGGTGGGGGGCGGGGGAGGAGCGGGAGGAAGGTGGAGGAAGGGGAGAGGAGGAGAAAGGAAGAAGTACGAGTGTGAAATTTTTTTAAGGATTGATTTCTCATATATTAGACGATGCGGCAGCGACTTCGACAAGCATTGAGAAGTCGCTTGCTTTTGTCGTCGTCGTCGTCGTTGTTGTTGGTGCATAGGGATGCAGGTGTGTTCCAAGCCGTCGCTGCTGCTGCTGCTGCACCAGCATCATGTGGGGTGGCTGCCTATTAGACACGCGCTGCCGCAGCACTCATGGCGCTTCATTCCCTCTTGCCTAATCTGCAAATTACGTGGCAGGCCACCACAACCGGCCGGAGGAAGGCGGGGCCGCTCGGCTTGAGGAACCTTGGGAACACATGTTACCTCAACAGCGTGTTGCAGTGCTTGACTTACACACCGCCACTCGCCAACTACTGCGTTCTCAATCTCCATTCCAAACTCTGTAAACGACTCCTTTCAGAAATCCGCCTTTTGTCGCTCGCTGCTTTTGCAGCCATTTGTTCTTGCACTTTTGTATGGGGTTTGAGCTTCTCGCAGGAAGTTGGAACCCTATGTAGTATTGCAATTTCGCTCAACGTACTTAGGATATGTTGCAGCCATATGTTATTGCACTTTGTATGTGTTTTGAGCTTCTAGCAAGAAGCTGTAACCCTATGTACGAGGATTGCAATTTTGCTCAAAGTAGTCAGGATAGGTATTTGCCCCTCCCCCTGGTTGGAATCCTGGGAAGTTTGAGGTTAGAATCATGTATGAGTGTGTTTCAGTTAGTAAGGTCATGCTCGTCATCTTGCTTTTGTGGTTCTGCATTATGTCACAGGCAATGTGCTGAATGAGAAGAATAACAGTAATTGTCCATTCTGCTACCTGGAGAAACGGATTCAGCAATCTTTAACAACAGAGCTTGATGTGGATGCACCTGTAAGGATACACAACAGGCTACAGTACTTTGCAAAGCACTTCCGGAATGGACGCCAGGAAGATGCACATGAGCTCTTGCGGTATGCAATCGAGGCATGCAATAGTGTTTGTGTACAGCTACACAAGTTGCTTCGTGGGAGCAAGCTTGCAACGAAGCAGAGTGAATCCAAAGGGGCAAAGGAGGAGCCACACACAGTGGTGAAGGAGATGTTTGGTGGACTCTTGCAGAGCCAAGTCAGGTGCCTTACATGCACTACAGAATCCAATAAGCTTGATGAGATCATGGATCTCAGCCTTGACATTGTCCGCTTGAATACTGTGAAGGAGGCTCTCTGTCGGTTTTTCCAGCCAGAAGTATTGGATGGTGATAACAAATACAGATGTGATCAGTAAGATTTCTCCACACTATTTTGTTAAGTTTGTAGATCTGACCAGTATACTTCAATTTTCTCCCTCCATCAGAGTCTGGTATTGTACAGCACTTCTGACATTACTGTTAACCTGCTCAATTCCTTGCAATCTAGCAATCTTTCAACAGATGAATGAAGATACTTTCACTTGGAGGTTCAATGGGGATTTCACAGAGGGCATTTCACAGTGAAACTTGTCATCTGATTGTCTCTCTAATTCACTTGTCTCTTCTTTAACATCTGCTATCATGGTCATGTTGCCAGAATAGTGATAGTTGGAGGAGGATTGACTCCAGTAGACGCTTTCAACCTTAGTTGGAACCGTAAACCTAAGAGATTGCTCGTTTTCCTGGGTAGTTGTAGTGTTGTTTTGTAGTTTTCTGTGCTATCTTGCAGATATAGTTATGGTTTTAGTGCCACCCTGTGGTTGCCAGTGAGGGTGTTCTGTGCACAGAGAGTCTGGGAGAGTTTTCCCAGACTTTCTGCTGTTTTCTGTGTGTTTGCTTGTCATTGGGTAGTTGAACTCTTGTGATGGCTCTGCCTACAATGAAGAAGTAAGAATACATAAGTGCATTAATTGAGTTGACCATCTTGTCCTGTTCATCATTGAGTGTACAGGTGCAAGAAGCTATCTCCAGCTCGAAAACAGATGGCTATGTATCGGGCACCCAATGTACTTGTAATACAGCTGAAGGTTAGGCCTGTAACCTTTTCTGGAATGTGATCTTTTGTCCTGCTGGAGTTTTTCAGGTTTGTTTGGTGTGGGGGGGGGGCAGCTTCTAATCTGTTGTATCCTGAACTTCAATCTCTATGCAAACATCAATGACATAATAGGCTGTGATGAGCCATTTATTTTAGCTGGCCATGTATGGAGTACTGTGTTTTCACAGCAGCCTGTTTGTGTAATATTGTGTTCATCTGATCCTTGGTGCCCTCGCTTTTTCTTGCAGCGATTTGAGAACATCTTTGGAGGCAAGATAGACAGACATATTGTCTTTGAAGAACGATTGTGCCTTGCAGGTCACATGTGCCGGGCAAGCAAGGTTTGTTGGATGGCCTGTTACTTTCTCCAATGTTGATGTTTGTTCATGGATTTCTTTTAGGTTGAGCTACGATGTTGATAGAAATACTTGGTCAACAGTTCAATAACTTTCTGATTTCACATATTGGCAGGATGCTCGACCAGAGTATTCACTCTATGGGATAGTTGTCCATGCTGGTCATTCACAAGATGCTGGACACTACTATGCATATGTCAAGGTAGGTCACCCGGACTCTCAAAATGTGGGTATCATTGCAACAGAAGTCTGAATGGACAGTTGCTAAGGGACAGGGTTATAAGTGGGTCTTCTCTGACTTTTTCAACAGGGAAGTGGTGGGCAATGCATGAGTGAGATTGAACCGTTCTTGAGGTTGCCTTGCCCAGGTTATTGAAAATCTGACAGATATATGTCTTCCTGTGACAGGATTCCAGTGGGAGATGGTTCTGCTGTGATGATGCAAGTGTATCTCTAGTTACCAATACAAAGACAGTGTTAGATGAAAAGGCTTACATGCTTTTCTATGTCAGAAGTTCGATGGGGCTCAAGACGTCAAAAGAAGCACTTCCATCTGGTGGTTCCATCCCTTTATCACTGTCTACAACTGAGACACAGCTGTCAAAGTCTTCAAAGATCTCTACAGCTCCAACCACAAATTCTAGTTCTGGGGTGGGCAGTAATGGAAATGTCAGCAGGGTAACAATGAAGCCTCTGGTAAAATATGGCAGTATTTCAGCTGTCAATGGCCGGCAGGTCAACTCTGAATACCTTGGCAATGGCAGCCACTGTAAGCTGGTGCAGTCAGCTAATGGTAAAGCTGTGGTTGAGGAGCATGCAAGCACAAATGGAGATTGTGGTAGCAGTGGCTTGTCTGCAAATGATGAGTTGTCTTCAGCTGTGACAAACTGCAATGGGAAATTTTATGGGCCTGAGCTTCCACAAAATCTAGCCTCCTCTTCTGCAGTTGACACTAAAACTGCTCATCATGAAACAGTACCACCAGTAGCTTTGGGTACATCAAATGGCTCATCCACTGTTCCTGCACTACCACAATTAACACCAAATGAGCCTGTTGGGGACAATTCAGTGGTTACAGAGAAGGATGCAATTGATTCTGGAGGAACCAAATCTTTTGCGATGGTGAGTAAGAACTACTACTGTAGTCTGTATGATTCTGATGGCTTTTCCCCCTTTTGACAATGGGTCTTTCCTATTTCAGCAGTGTCTTCAGTTATTCCCAAGTAAGGTATAGTGAGAATTTGTGCAGTTTGGGCTCTGTCATGTTAGTGAGCTTTCTATTTGAATTAGGTGGGAAGTGTTACCATTGCAGGTTTAGCAGCATGAGCAGCTGAAATATGCTTTACTTATTCAATTTGGCTAACGGTTAAGGAGGACAAGGGTCAGGTCTGCTGTAGAGGGCAGGTCTTGTTTGGCATGTATTTGCCAAGTATGGCTCCAGGTACCATCATTGGGCAGATTATCTTTAGTCTAGACAAGGGGCCTGTGGGATTCATGTATACTGGCTTTTACAGGAAATGAAAAAGGCAGAAGATAGATCGAGAGCAGTGGGAAATGAGCCCCAAAATGGTTCTGTGACAGAGACCAACTTGTGTGGGAAAAGGTTGCGAGAGGAAGGTGGTAATTCTTCACCTGAAGTCATGAAGGCAGGGAAGGTTGGTGAAGCTGCTCTGTCTGTCAATGTGAATGAGAAAAACTCAATGGATGCAGATCAGTTAACAGAGCTTGAGAAACTGAAGATTATGTAAGCATCTTTCAACCTATGATGTTATAAACTCCAATGCATACTTTCAGCCAGTAGTTTTTTTTGACACAATGGTTGCATTTGTTGATGATTCTGGTGTGGTGAGCCTTCATTGAAGTGTTAACTGGTGGATGCTAATTTGACTACCAGCCTTGAAAAGGAAGGACGTGAAGAGTTGCAGCGATCAGGTTGGTGTGAAGCTTTGAGAGAGTCCTTGCGGGCTGCCAAGAAACGGCGGCTTGGACAGTTATGGCCAAGAGAAGTCACAGACAGAGCTCTTTTGAGGTATATAGGAAGTTAGGAATGGATGGCAGAGTTCTTTGTGAGCAATTGTTAGCTATAATGAAGTGTAGCAGATTTTTTCTGATCAGTACATAGGGTTTAACATTTACATTTGTTGTTTGTTTGCCTGGGATGAAATCATGATGATCATTACCACAATGATGCCTTCAATTTACCCTGTTGCTGCTCATGTGATGCAGGAAGCAACTTATTATTGAGGTTCAAGAACCTTTGAAACTCCAGGTTCCTAGAGCTTTGAAGGAGCACCTGGTGGAACAGCTACGAACCTTTTTTTTACCAAAAGACAACTAGGTGGGAAGTTCCAACGGTCTTATGACTTGATGGCTTTCAAGCAGCAATTGATAAGTGGGGTCAGCGGTAGACAGTTTTAGACACTATGCAGCTGGGTTACTTGCTTCTTTGAAACTTCCTTAGATAGTTTTGGCAATGGTGGAGAGCTGGTCGTTACATGAGCTGTAACTCGCTTGCACACAGGTTGTGTGTGGTTCTTTGCAGTCAGGGTGGATGGGAGACCCAGGTGGCATCTTTTGTCATATTACGTTGCATGTCTCCATTCTGACTAGCTTTGTAGAATTCATTTACTTGGACTGAGTAATTTATTAGCAAAGAAGCATGAGTAAGGACATGATGGTGGGGTTGGCCAGACTTGGAGTATCATGGGGAAGGTACGGTGGAGTTGGAAGTGATGTTGAATAACGGAATTCTCGGTTTAGGCTTGCTCCCTGCTAAGTGCCTCATGCCCTCTTGTGCATAGGAAAGCTAATTACCTGTGGCATTTTTGGAACAAAAAGATTCTGCCAAGCCTATTACCATCATTTAGATTACCCACCATTGCTGATAGTATACCTGCTTCTGGAGAGATCATAGCATTTATCCAGCAGAGACAAAGTGGTACTTAAGGTGGAGGAAATATGTGGCAGGCTGGAGGACTGGCTTGTGTGTATTAAAAGTTACGCTGCTGGAGCTGTGCAAGCGTCAACTCTGTACATCAACCTGACACTAGTTAACATTCTTCACCACACATTGTTAAGCAGAGTTTGCCTCTCTTGGCTAGGCAGAAATTACTTGTCTTGACTAGTTGCAACTCCTGCTGGTTGGTTACAGTAGCAGTGTGTGTCTTTCTTTTCTTGTTTCATTTCTGGAGCTCACAAACATGGTGGCGGAGTAACAGAAGGTTGTTTGTTGTGTTGGGCTGGCTGCTGGATTCATGGTATGTCAACATGTATGGCTTCAGTCTGCAGCCCCCATTTCCTGGTTCAACCTGGCCACCCATTGCTGCCCCCTGATTCCGCATCGAATCAGCCTGTCTGCATCTTTTACAGGAGATGGGAGTACTGAGAACTCTCTAGTGAAAAAGTGTAGGTAAATCATTCCTGACAGTTTTGCCTCGCTTATTATCCTGCATTTTTTACTTATTGTAGACTTTTAAATCTTTTTAGTTCCAGACAATCTCAGTAGTCTTTTTTCAGTGAATGTGACGCCCCATGTTTAACCAGTAGTATAACATCCTCTAGTTGTTCCTTGTGGTTTCCAGGGATAAGTTTGTTTTTACACCTGTGGTGTGTACCACCGTCATTTTGCTCTTTTCATTTTTTTTCTTTCCAACGGGCTTCTGCAAGTAGTTTGTTATCTGCTAGTGGATATTTTCAACTGATTCTTCATTGAGAATTTCTGATATAGGTTGGTAAGTTTTTAGTGTTCTGCTGAACATGTTTCCAGAGTTTTGATATGGATTTAAACAGTTTGATTTGATAATAATTTTTTAAAAGCATTCCTAATGATGGTGCAGTTTGCATACCATCTTTCTGTTTGAAGAGTTTTGATGCGGATTTAAACTTTTTTTTATATTCAAAGTATTCACACTGATCATTTGGCTGTTACCACACTTGTTCTTGTTAGAGATTTGCTGTTGAGTTTGGTAATTTGTGCTAATGCCTTTGCCTTGAGTCTGGCTAATTTGCATTACTTTTTCTTTTTAGATTGCTAGAGATTTTGCACACTTCCTCTAGTTCTTGTTATAGATTTGCCACTTGAGTTTGGTAAGTGTTCTAATGCCTTGCCTTTAATTCCAGCTAATTAGCATTAGTTTTTCTTGTTAGATTGTTAGAGATTTGCGATTAGTTTGGTAATGTGCATGTCTGACTTCGCCTTTGATTCCAGCTAATTAGCATCAGTTTTTCTTGTTTGATTGTAAGAGATGTGCCGTTGAGTTTGGTAATGTGCACATCTGACTTCACCTTTGATTCCAGCTAATTAGCATTAGTTTTTTTCTTGTTAGATTGTTAGAGATTTGCTATTGCGTTTGGTAATGTGCATCTCTGACTTCGCCTTTGATTCAGGCTAATTTAGCATTTCTTTTCTTCTTGTTAGAAGTTTGCCTTTGCCAATCATTTAGGCTATACAGTTCGCACTTTTATCTCTTATTCTTTTAAAAGCCTGAAAGAAGCATACTTTTTCTTGTTGTCTGCTTGTTAGAGGTCTATTGTCATATTTTTCTCTTGTTCTTCTTGTTAGAGGTTTGCACAAATTTGTTTGCCACTGATTGAAGTTAATTCAGGCACACAGGTTTGCATAGTCAGTTTCTTGCTTCTCTTTTTACAGGTTTGCTATTGCATGCCTTTTGATTTTTTTATTCAGGCTCATTAGGTGTAAACATTTGGGACTCCCAATTGGTGAGAGTGATTAATTGCCTGGGAAAAGCTTGCAATCTGTTCATGTTTCATATGAGATTTTTGTTTTACTAACAGAACTGGTATATGAGGCGGTGCTGCCTGCCTTCCTGTGTGCTGGGAAAATGCTGAGCTTGCAAAAAATTTCATCAGGTGGAGCAAAGTCCATCATCAGATGGAGAAGAAATTAAAAGTGCTGGAATTGCAAGAAGCTATGATACTAGGTTTCTGAAAACTTGCTGTTATGAAAAAGCAAAACAAAACTGCGTAGAGTAGGGAAGAGCCAATACACTAGTATTTCAGACAATGATATATATATATATCAGAGCCAAGGTGCTATCTAAAAACTCAATGGCCTCCAGGGAATAAAATCATTCCTCCCCTTTTACATGTATTTTCACTCCTACTTCAAAAGCAAACATAGAAGAATAATGATAATACATAATGGCTTCAGACTTCTGGTTTTATTGAACACAGAAGAAAGAACAGAATACTACACTACAGATAATATGAAAAAAATCAAAAAAACAAAACCACAACCGATTCATTGTTGGTTCAAGAGCTCTTGTAGATTATGATGATGACTCCAGGACAAACTGGATTGTTTGGCTCAAGAGCTCTTGTAGATTATGATGACTATTCCAGGACAAACTGGATTGTTTGTAGTCAATAAACGACTCTTTTAAAAGTAAGAGAGATGGGATGTTCAGTTAACTGTGTGTGCTGGAAATAATTTAACTTTCCAACACACAGAATTCGATCTGAGTCCCGATATGCCTAGGAGATCTGTGTTTTGTGGATTCACCTGGAAGAGCTTCTTTGCATGGTTGGAAGATCTACAGATTACTTCACTAGCCCGAATTTGCTTCTCAGATGATGTTCTTCTCAGAGTGAGAAACTTTCTTGCCTACTTTCTTGCCCCCCCTGCAACAACCCAAACCATTTTACAACTCATCTTTTGTGTTCTGTCATGTGCAGAGGTGTGTGCTCTCTGCAAAGATCTCTCATTGCAAGTTATAAAGGAAGATTACCTTTTGGTGCATGAGATCCCTTTGATGGTGATGATGTATGCTGTGTGCTTTGCAGGCATTAGTTGGAGAAAGGAACGTGTAAAGAAATAAGCTGTGGAAGTGGGCTCCCCAAGGTGTGTGAAGCTGTGTACTACTTTGGTGTAGCTGGACTGGGAGGGCCTGACTGCAGAGAAGCTACTTGATGCATCAAGCTTTCCAGTTTTGTAATCACACACTCCAACAACCTTGATTGCTGCAACCGAGCTTGTTCCATGGAAGTACCCCACTTCTGCATATGCTCCACATGCTGCTTAAGCATTTCTCCCATAGCCTGCAAACCAAAATTCCCATCACACATTCAAAATTGAAAAACAACCCTTTCCCTGTGCTTGCTTGTCAAAGAAAAAAAATGCTACAATATACAATATGAATTATCAATCTGGTGCTTCTCTCATTTTGAGTTGCAAGCCAGTTCTTGCATAGTCATGACAGAGATTCATTGTTCTTTTGCTGATTCTGTCTCTCAGTGATCTCAAGGGGCCACAACAGTAGCAAGTAACACCAGCACTTCAGCTGTGAAATCTTCTGCATAATCTTGTGCTCACATGACTGTCATCAACATACTCTGCTTTCTGACATTCTTCAATGCTGTTTCATTCCTCATTACCATTTCCTGAAGGATACTTAATCTTCTTCAGCTGTCTCCTCAAAGTTACATGTGGATTGATGAGAAGAAAAGCATAGATGTTCTGTTGAGAAATTACAGATACCTCTCCCCGAAGCTGGATTGATTCCTCGCGCCTCTCACAAGCTTTGAGTTGGGTACAAAGCAGTATTTGCATGTCTCGCATCAGCTGGAACTCATCCACCTTCTTGATCCGCTTTGCAAGCCCAAATCCAGGTCTGCTGGGTTGTTGTCGTTGTTGCTGTTGTTGTTCTTTTGATGTGTAGAGAGATGCTGCTTCTTCACCCTTCTCAGATGGAGTTTCCTTCCTCTTGACACTTTTGATACATGGTGTTTCCGTAATCATCCCTAAAGCAGGATCACTTCCACAATTCATATTCCCCAGCTTCTGCTGCTGCTGTTGCTTCTCAATGACCACATTTGGAGAAGAAGATGGTGTTGCTGTTGGAGAGTAGTCTCCTCTATCTCCTCTATCAACCACTGCATTCAGATCAACCCCAATCCCATGTTCACCACCACCACGCCTTGCACCTTCGTCTTCCTCATTCCACAACTTTCCTTCTCCATTTTTCCTAGAGTTTTCATCAAGAGCTGCAATCTCTCCATCTCCAGAAGCATGTTGATGTTCTGATCCATGAGTTGTATTGGCAGCAGCAGAAGATGCTTCAGACATGTTGAGGATGCCCCTTTTTTCTTTAAGCATGGAGTCAGTCTCAATACCTGGAAGTAGTTCTCTTTGTATCATTCTTTCTCTGGGAAGGTGTTGCACTGCAGAAAACTTTGATTGTTGGCTCCTCTCTGATGTTGGAGTGCATAGATCTTCAGCTTCCTCCTCTGTCTTCTCACAGAAACCCTCCTCTGATCCTGCTTCCTCTTCCTCCTCTTCCTCCTCAGCCTCCTCATGCTGCTGCTGCATCATCTCGAGAGACACTTCCTCAGCATCTGACTTGCAGAGCTCGAGAATCAAGGGGGAGATTTGGGGATTCTTCTTGCCTGTCTTGCTGCCAAAGTCTTGCCATATTTCATAGAACCTTGGCCTCTGCAACTCACGACCAGCCATACTGGGATGTGAGCGGACCTTCTTTTTGTACAGCAAGGTGTACTTGGCACATTCTCTCCGAACTTTGTAATACTTGCTCTGGCATTGATGTTTGGTAAACTCTCTACCAAATTTCTCCTTCATCAAGCGCAGAATCGGACTCCATTTTTTGTGGTACTTGCTGTTGCCATGGCCACCATGTCCATTGGCTTCATTGTTCAGTTTCTTGTGGATGGCTTCATAGCTCTCAAACAAGAACCTCACCATCTCCTCATTCCAGGGGTTCTTCAAATCATGCTGCAACTCTGGATGCTCTTTCTTGCCTGCTGCCATGTTCCGTCTGCCAAGCTCAAATTCTTTGTATGGCAGCTCCTCCCCATCAAGCACACTTCCACTTTCTAGTGAGGAACAATCAGCAGCAGCACCAGCAGCATCAGAAGAAGATACCATACCTCTCCTTTTCTCACCTCCTGTTTTGAGATCCACAGCGAGGAGGAGCTGCTTCTTCTCCTGATCAGCTCCTTTGCCATTGCATTTGACCAATGCAGCAGCAGCATCACCATCACCATGCTCACCACCGGCAGGAACGACATAAGCGCCAGCGCCATGGCGTTCCCCAGACTGCAATTGCCGGGGATTCGAAGGTCCAAGGGAAAGATAGAAGTCTGGTACTACTCCAGGAATCGCGACTGTCACCTTGTCGCACGCTTTGGTCGCCAGGGGTCTCTCAACAGGCAGACGACGAAAGTGCGGCGGTTGCTCTCTGCCCTTCTCCGCCGGGAATGAAGGGGGACGGGGCAACAACAGGCTGCGACCTTTGCTTGCTTTGGCACTGTTTGCAGGCGTGCCTTCAGTAGCACCGGAGCTCGAATTGGTTGCAATCTGGTAAGGTGGATAGAAACCTGGCGCCTGGAAGCCTCTTGCGAAGCTTGGAATCGCAAGAGTGTTCCAGGCTGCCGGTGGCCTGAAGCCAGCAAAAGGAGGTGTGAATGGAGACGGAGAAGAACCTGCAGCAGCAGCAACGGAAGCAGATGCATCGCCTGCTTGGGACCTAGGTGGCGATGCTGCAGCAGCAAGAGCATAAGGAGACGGAAAACCTGGCGGTAAAGGTCCTAGGAATGGAGCGTTGTAAGCTCCAGCGTATACATGCCAAGGAAGCTGCTGCTGCTGCTGCTGCTGCTGTTGCTGCTGCAGTGTATAAGCACTCGTTGCAGTAGGCACGAAGAATGGCGGAGGTGTTCCACCTGCCGCTGCTGCACTTGCTGCTGCTGCTGCTGCGATGGTCGTTGTTGCTGAAGAAGCTGTAGTGGTGAGCGTCGTAGTCGTCGTCGTCGTCGCAACAACTGCTGTGCTCGTCGTCACAGGGACAGCCGAACTGGCAGCAGGAAGACTAGAAGATGCCATTACAGAAATGCAACAACAGACGTCGTCAATTCAATTCACTGCCGCCGCCCGCGAAAGCTCGAAAAACCTTACAACACATCATGAATCGCAGAAGCAATCCGATGACTACAAGACACAGACAGAGAGAGAGAGAGATGCAAGCGCTTGCAGATTGCTCACGTCAATCAATGCCGAACAAAGTCCACAGAGGCGGATGCAGATCTCCTTTCTCCCACAGCAAAGGGCGGTGATTATGATGCCATTGCTCGGATATCGAGCCGGAATGCGCGCACTACGAGAAGAAGCGCAGACAACCGTTCTCGAGCTTCTTGTTGTTCTTGTTGTTCTTGCGTGGTTTCTTCTGGCGCTGTCTGTGTCCAGCAGCAGATTCACAAATCCAAATTTTAAAAAAAAATGAAGAATGGTCAATTTGCGAAACTACGGAAAAGAAATTTTTTTGAATCAAGTGGGCGGGGGGGGGAGGAACAAGCTACGAAAGAGAACACAAAAGCTCGAAGCTCGGAGAGCAACGCGTCTCTCGTCTCTGACTCTCTCCTCTCTCTCTCTCTCTCTCTCTCTCGCGCGCGCGCGTGTTGTTGCAACAAAACAACAACGCTGCCTGCGTTCAGGAAGTCATTCGAGGTCCTAAAAAAACAACGCTACGTGCGTTCCGTCGTCATTCGAGGTCTCAAAAACAACGCCGCATGCGTTCAGTCGTCATTGGAGGCCTCGAAATCAACGCTGCGTGATTTCAGGTCGTCATTCCAGATCCCAAAGACAACTCTGCTTGCGTGCGTTCAGGAAGTAATCGAAGTCCCCAAAAAACAATGCGTACGTTCAAGAAAAGTAATTCGAGATCCCAAAAAAAACGCTACGTGCGTTCAGGAAATAATTGGACGTCCCAACAAACAACAATGAGTGCGTTCAGGTCGTCATCCGAGGTCTCAAAAAAAGAACTCTGCGTGCGTTCAGGTCGTCATTCGAGTCCCCAAAAACAAACGCTGCGTGCGTTTAGGTCGTTATTCCAGGTCCCCAAAAACCAAAGCTGCGTGCGTTCAGCTCGTCATTCGAGGTCTCAAAAAGAGAAGGCCCTCGGGCGAGCCCCACAAATCGACGGCTCGAAACTGAGATTCCAAACAAAGGGCCCGAAATCGACGTCCCGGAATCCAGATCTCGCCACCTGTGCCGCAGATTATATCGCCAGCTGCCACCCCAGCCGGCGATTCCTGGCTTTGTGAGTCCCGGTCCAGCTGGCCAATAAAGCGTTGTGACAGATGGCAGAGTCTTAGCTCGCTAGTGGCTTGTTCCGTGCAACCGCGTGGCATAGTCCGCAAAATTCATCACGACGTGTGGATCGCGTTCACAGGTTCTCTTTTTCTAAATTCAATACCAAATAATAATAATAATAATAATAATAA
>Ga0116229_10011246_pt1 | contig 13256 bp, 11 predicted proteins | sample S1TSphgellanicum_3_FD_87313 | JGI IMG/M metagenome (GOLD analysis project Ga0116229, IMG submission 87313) | Host-associated microbial communities from peat moss isolated from Minnesota, USA - S1T2_Fc - Sphagnum magellanicum MG | ecosystem: Host-associated > Plants > Peat moss > Unclassified...
GATGCTGAAGGGAAATCTGATTCAAATGCTCCGTCTAGGATCCTATGAACCCTGCCCACAGCCAGAAATGGTGTTGGGTTTTAAGCCACACTTGGACCATAGTTTTCTCACTGCATTGGTGCAAGATGACATTGGGGGTCTAGAAGTAAACAATGACGGCCAGTGGTATAAGGTGGCACCCATACCTGGTGCCATTGTCATCATTCTAGGCGACCAAATTCAGGTAAGTTAGCTCCATACCAATTATCATCTGTTGAAGTATCCAAAAAATCATGATTCTTAATAATGAAATGTTTAACAAGGACTTCATTAAGAAATTTCTATTAATTCTGAGAGTAGCAACAATTTGGCTGAAAACAATTTGTACTTATGATATTATGCATTTGAATGTTCCTGTGTAAACTTTCAACATGATAATTGAGATGGAATATAGAATATCTACACCTAACTTGGTGAATCATAAGTTATTTTACATGTCCATGCAAAACAACTTGAAAATCATAAGTATATATATGGTATCCACAGATTATGCAATATGCACATGTCCTTTGCATTTCTTCAATTAAGCACATTGGCATACATCACATGTCTACATGACTTTTTTCTTGGCAAATGATTATTCTATAGCATATTCAAGAAATTTTTACACATGGTTTTTGTGTGCATGCAGACCATTACAAATGACAATTTCAAAGCTGTGCAGCATAGGGTTGTGCTAAACCCAAATTCCTCACGGAATTCAGTAGTTTGTGCCATCACCCCGAGCTCAGATACCATTGTATCTCCTGCCTTAGAGCTCCTTGATGACACTCATCCTGCTCTCTATCATCCCTACTCTTATGCTGATTTCCAACTCGCAACATTCCAAAATTGGTATACTGGCCAGGAGGGGCTTGAGAAATTCCGCACGAAATTACATCAAGGTTGCACTACTGATCAAGCTTCTAAAAGCCCTACCATAGGTCTTGATTCACCGCTCAATGTCATTGCAGCCATCAAGCCCAGAAACCAAAATCCCAAATGCATACAACCTCATCAAGATTTTGATTTCCAAGACACCCTCTTGTTGAAGCAACGCACACTTGTAGGTTGAAAATTTTCACAACTGTAGATATGCATACCTACAGTGCGCATAATACTAAATTCATTAGGCATTTCATGTGGACAAGAATGGATACAAAATAATATAAAACTACAAAATAAACTCAGTGATACAGTCCACAACTTGATACATAAAAATCAAAAATCTTAAGTTCTATGTTCTAATATGCATGTACATCATTTATCTATTTGCAAATGCACTCGTGATAATATTGAATGTTCATGATAGTAAATGTATGTGTGTATCTTCTTCCTATATGTAATATGCAAGTGATATGTTGATTTATGTAGTTTCAAGGTGTAAACATTTATTTTGAGGTGCATTGCTTAGTACAGGTGCTCACTTTACTTTCTTGGATGGTAATTGAGTTTTGTGTTCTTCAATGTCCCGCCAATGTTCTTCAGTGGCAACCTTCAGTGCAGTCCATCAAGCGCACATGATACCAATGATTGACTGAATATCTTATGAAGTGATATGGAGATTGAATCCTTGAAACAACCAAATGTAGTCTTCAAGGTGTTGAAACCAAAGCCATGCCTGCTCTCCATGGAAGTTGCTATTAAGGACCCATAATTATGGTCAAGATCTGGTTACTTGCTTTCGTAATTTCTTCACCCAATTGTTCATCTATGAGTCCTAAAATCTTTCCATGACTGCTGGAAATCCAGAGTTCTTAATCTTCACGAAGCACTTGAAATTGAATATGATGTAAAGCAAATGAGAACTTGTGTTTGAAATTTGTAATCATGTTTGAGGGCTAAAATTGGATGGGAAATGCATATTTCTACTAATGCATATTTAAAAACCTCAGTTATTACAATGAGTCAAAAGGGTGATATGATACAAGACTTGCCTCATTGGCATGGCAAGCAACAATTTAAACTGTCAACAAATGAACCCTAAAATGGACTATAGAAAATTTCAAGGAGATGCAATTCAATTTGTCCTCTTTCAACAATCTAGAGGCCTCTAAGAAATGAGTGTAGAATCTTAAAAACTCACAAAGTGTCTTTCCAATTAGTTTGGATTTAATTACTTGTTTGATTGTGTACATTATATTTGGAACTATTGTCATGGCATCACAACTACCTTGAGTCCTACATCTAGAATAGCCATGGAGATATATGCCATGGTTATGTAGAAGTCAAAATATCTAGTTTTGAAGGAGCTAGACAAAATTGATAGCTCAATATCAACTCAAATTACTTGTTACAAACATTGAGTTCTGATTATAGTGAGCAAAAAGACACTAGAATTTGCAAAGTTAATTTTCTTGTTGCATGAGGAAACTTTGAAAATAATATACAAAACCATTAGGATTTGCACAATTTTGTTGATTTTTGAGCTAAGTTGCGAATAAATCCATCATTTTGGACCTATGTTAGGTGTAGGCAACACCTAACCACATAGTTCCTTAACCTTTCTTGGTAGACCCATGTGTGGAATTCCAATGAGGAATTTTGAGGAGTAGGTATATGGGTGGTTTTTAAAAATCTTTCATAGGTTCTTTTTTGTAAAATTTTTAAAATTGTAATTTTTCGTATGGTCAACCTTGGACAATTCTAGAAACAATTCCAATTAGAATTTGGTAGGAGAATTGGTTCAAGCAATTTCAACTGTGGCATCGAATGGTATCGAAGGAGATAATCAAATGTAACGAATGTTGCAAGATGATGAGTTTCTTCTTCATTGTGCAACGACACCAATGGGTGAGTAGGTGAGCTTGTTCATTTGAGCACGACAAAATCTTCAAAAATATTCTATGCCATGTCATGGAATATTCTTGGAATATTTGTTTTCCACGTGGCAAATTTCAAGTGACATGGCAAAATATTTGATGACATGTCATGGAATATTTTTCCATGTCACCAAAGTATTTTTGGAATCAACAAAGGTTTATTGACTTTAAACATGGGCTTGGTAAATAGAACTCTCAAGTGCAACCTCATGTGAGGGCTTGAAAACAAAAGAAAATAAAAAGATGCATTTCATAATCCCTAGTGCAACCAATATTCAAAATGTTTAAGGGTCAAAAAAAATATTTGATTTTAAGAATTGCTAAAATGGGTGGAAATTACATGGTTGAGAAATATTTGTGAAATGGTCAAGTTGTTACGATATTATACACAAAGAGACGATATACAAGGAAACACGTTATGATTATCAAAAGTTTTATTGCAAGTTTCATGAATGAGAAAATCACAATTGATTTGATATTGATACAATTGTGATGTACTATCACTAGAGTCCTAAGAGTTTAGAACATTGTAACAAATGTTGAACTTCATCCCAATTCCACATGCAGTAATGAATTAAATCTTTCGTGAACCCGTAAAACATAATCAATTATAAGATGTGATACACATGTTTACGTTGCACATATGTCCCAAGGCCACATAAAGAACCTACCAACATTGTCACAAAGTAGATGCATGAACATCAAGGGTAATTTCCAATAGTCACATCGTATTGCTTGTCATTTGAAAGAATACTGTAAATTCGTCCATACCCAAGCGGGGGGACATCAACAATGGGGAAAATAGTGCACCGGAGAAGCAAGATGCCAGCCTCCCAATTGTTAGTGTGTTGTTGTGTCCATTTCAAAACTAAAGGTCGTTTCATCTTCTTGCCACCATGAGTTGTAGGCCAACAATTTGCATCAGAGGGCCTCACAAGATTGGGGCAATTCACTACAACAAGCACATGGGAATTGCTTGAACATGAAGATTGGGAGCCAAATAAACTTTAAGCATTGTTTCTATGGAGGTAGTCAAAAGGAAAACCCTACTTCTTCTAGAGTTATTAACTCATTTTGAGTTAAATTAGTACCTTTTTGGATGGGCCATACAATTGGAACTACAAGCCTAGCAACTGCAAATTTTCGTGATGTTCCATCAACATAATGATTCAAATCATTTGGACAAAATGGCACTCAAGTCATCCGTTGTGAAATTGTACCCAAAAACTTGAATAACATGGAACATGAGTTCCATTTACAAATTTGCAAAGGTTGATCCTTGTTTTGCATTTGAGCACCGTGGTTTTTTATAGTGCAAAACATTGAATTGAAAAATTGGGAGGGCAATGTTTAATACACCACTAGCTGTCAACACAAATATTTTCCTTCAAATCCAGGCCACCTCAAGATACCAAAGGTAACAATTTACTACAACTAAAGGGTGGTTGTTGCATGTGTACATCATCCACAATATTGGGTTCAGTAGCAAGAATGGTTAGGCAATGGGAATCATTATTAGCACCAGGAAAAGAAGACAATTAATAGGTCACTTGAAAGACCTAAAAACCTCTTCTCCCTCGAGGTGCAGCAGGTGATTTATGAAGGACAATTCGGACATGTAATTTGCCACTACTATAGCAAATCGAGTAGGATCACTCAACCTTTGAGCCCTCCTCGACAATAATTCATTCCTACCGAACCATGACCAAATGGACCACCTTGCAAATAATGTTTATATAATATAGATTGTTTCAAAGCACAAATGTAATTGTTAGACGTCGTTGTGTACAACCAGATGTCACATTTTCCCGACTATTACAACCAAATGTTATGCATAATTTCAGCAAAATTACAAGTGGGCATGTTAGCCCATTCTTTGTTCATTGAATTTCTATAGAAGAAAGGAAAGGAAAAATAAGAAAAATCTAAAATGTCACAACACATATGGAAACATAGATGGAAATGGAATGCAAATGGAACTTGAATGCAAATGGAATTCCAATTTTGAATAAACATAAAAGAAAAGGAGTCATAGGAAGCTTGTAGGTGAAATGTTCACATGGACCATGAAACCTCCCCATTGCCTGACACTAAAATGCCAAAAGCTTAACCAATTTGCAAGCTCATGGACACCTACCTTCGAAGCAACCCTTAATGATAACCACCAACAACGAATTGTAACATAATGATCATTAGCTTCCACAAGGGATTTTGTATTCTTGTATTGGTGGCATAGAATGTTGTGTTAATCTTACAACTCAAATTTTGATCAGTTTTTTAATGTGCCTATCAAGCAATTGAGTCCAATGGAATAAATAGGTGCCTCCTTTATCAACCATTTTGACCAAAGGATCCCCAAGACCATAAACAATTATGATGGCATTCTAATTGGATTGTGCACTATCAACCATGAATCCTTTGAAATTGGATTTTGGAAACTTGTGTTTTAGCATGGTCTCATTAAGCTTTGTCCACATGATCCATTGAGCTTTGGTGTCCTTAGATTACATGTCACAAATTACAATGGTCATCACTTTATAATAAGCAAGAACGTACACATGACAAGTCATAGTTGTCTAGTCAACAACATGTTTCACATGATCAAACATGATCCAAGTGTTCTGCAAATCCCCTCTAGGTTGCATTTGCATGACGAGGTCCATTCCCCACACCATTTATCAACATCTTGAAAATGAAAACCTTTTGTCCTACAACTTGACCTAGGAAGCAACACTCTTGGATGTAATCACAACGACTTTTGGACTTCAATTTGAAGATGCTATCAATATAGCCACACCATGCATGATGCTTGAAAACAACAACCAAGTTACGAACATTGGGCGAACTTAATTTTGAGAACTTATCTTAGATTTGCTCCAATTGTTCGTTGTTCAAAAGCTCCACAGTGCCATCACCACTATCATCAAGCATATGTGTAACCAAGAAGGACTTGCTACTGCCCAACAAAATTGCAGATATCTTTACATTAGGCATGTGGTTGAACTCCTCTACGATCAACCTTCTGGTTTCATCCACAAATTCCTTACACTTGCCATCCGCCATAGGATGCTTGTGGACCTCAAGATGAATAATTGTTCTAGTGATTGTTGGTATTCTATGCACAACATAATAAATTCGTCCAAGATAATCTGCCACACATAGGGGAGGAAAATGACAGAATTTGCATGCAAACGAGGAAGCAAATGGAGAAAGTGCCATCTGACCTAGGATTGGAATATGTGTGCACTCACCGCACTAGAAGATTTCATTACGAAAGCTAGTGTGCACAAAATTCTCATAGTCATCATGCAAACACTATAAATGACCCAAGCAACGAACTTTTTTGAAACTAAGCCCAAAACTATTTTTGATATTGGTTGTGATCACCTTGCACCAAGCATGGCCATCATATTTTCTATCCATGCCCTACATTTGCGAAGGCTTATGTGTAGTTAGAAGCATTGGTGGCAATTCGAAAAAGACATTTCCATCGAAAGCAATTAACAATAACTAAACTATTTGAAAAGGTATTTTGTTATAATCTAGATTTCACAACTTGTTAGAGGTATGTCCTGGTAGCACCATAACATGGAGGTAAAAGACAACTAACCAAATATTGCTTGTAGGGTTAGAGGGTTGTGGTAACTAGGAGGCAAGACATTGAGAACTCGCAATTAGTGATTTCATCAAAAAGCCACTTGGTGTCAAGTCATCACCGAAGGAAGAATCAGAAAATTCAAAGAAAACAGAAGCAGTTATGTTTAAACATTAAGGGAAAGTGTCAAGAACTTCGTGTTTGTTTTTCATAATCTTGACAACAGAACGTACGATTCCCAACATGAGAATGGTGTCTTGAGAATTGTGACTCAAATTATTGCCAAAAATATAATACCGGCCACAATCAACAATTCACTAGTGATCTTGAAAGGAAGTGGTAGGAATTTGGTAGAGCAAACTCAAAACCAAGTTATTAGAATCATATAAAATGTCCTTGGATATATGTAAAAAACCTAGTTAAAAACAAACATAGCGCACAAACAATGTTTAGAGACAAACGTCATCCCTTTTTCGTCCATCATGATGGTGAGGTCTAAGTGGCCAGTAGCATGAAATATTGCCATATTTCCAGGAACACAACAATAGAACTGAGAAAACTGAAAACGAAATAAAAGAGCAAGAATGCAAACAATGGAATACAATTCAAAGGCAATGCATGAACTCAAATGGTTAAAAGGATGCAATAAGCAACAATGAATATGAAATGACACATACAAAAACAAGGAATTAAACCACACATAAAGAAATGAGAGTGAGAACTTCATTGGTGGGTTTTTTTTATGACAAGGTTAGAGGGCTCATGAATATGTCTTTTCATGAAATGTGTTGTAGATTATGAAAGTTGGAAAACCGTGTATATGTGGCTATTAAGAACATTCAAAATGCAAAGAATAATTTCAACTGCCTTACCAAAAGTATTTGAAATGCATAGGCACAATGGGTACGAGACATAAACAAAAAATTGGAGACTAATGTGGAAAGCAATTTATTGAGATTTGATCTTGATAGGTCATATGAAAAGGAAATGAATATTTTGTGAACACAAAAATGTGAAAGCAAGCCCTTAAACATGAAATAGATTGATTGTCTTTAATTGCAATGGAAAATGGTGTAGAGTGTTTATAAAAATAGGTGGACAAGAACATTTAAACAAAAGGAAAAGAGCAAATGAATTAAGCCACACAAAGCCTATCAAATGAACGATGATTGGCGCAATGTAAACAAATCTTGGAAAAAGCTACTAAGGATAGGTCATTGAGGACAAAAAATATGGCAAACAAGTCACTACTGACTCATTACCAATAGTTTCTAAGTCCTCCATGCAAAATTAAAAGTTGTCAAACACCATGACTAACATGTTTATTGTGGCAAATAAGGCAAAACAATAATAAATAACAAAAATATATATCGTACAAATATCAATTGGAAACTTAAGGCCAAGAAAAAAGGATGGGTTTTGATTTATATTTGATTCATTAAATATCAGCAACCATAATATAAAACAACATTTAAAAGGATAATTGAACCAAAATAAAAATGCCAAAGAATAAAAAAATATCGGAGAAGGTGCCAGAGGGACATTTAAAACATAACATAATTATGGCAGTTAGGATAACAAAAATTATGTGGAATAATGTATAGTATAAAATGGATTGGGGAACATAAGGAAGAAAGCAATGATTGACTGACATTGTACCATTGGGCTTGTTTAAGGTCATGAAAAAATATGCAAAAAACATTTTATTTGATTCCATAAATATCAAAACCCATAATATTTCAGATACTATTATTAACTATTATACATGCACATGTGTAAATATGGACCAAATGTCATAACTTGATACTATATAATTAATGTGCATTTGTGAAATGTATCAACCTTTTGTTAATGGCCAACTTACTTTTAAAACCATATCTGTCTTTGGTAAAGATATATGTGTCAGACATCTATCATCCTAGCTCTATTAATATGAAAACCATTTACATGAAATTTGTGACCCATATTTGTACCCCATAAATTGATAATCATGTGCAAGGGCTATAAATCTAAATGTGTGGAAAATCTATTCAAATCAATAGGCAGGTGACACACCCCTAGGCTCTTTAATGGATTCAAATGTGAGTCCAAAATGAAAACAACGGAAAAGCAAGGAGTTGGGGCATGCTCCCTGGCTTGTAGCACTTTGGAGGGGGTAGAGGGGCATGCTGGAGCTCCGGGATGGGACTAGGAAGAATGACAAGCACTTAATCACTCACTCGAATTTGCACAAACCAAACAACAAGTTCATTAGTGCATAGTTAAAGCACTTTTGGTGCTAGCACGAGCCATGGGCAAACTCGGACGCACAAGACTCACCACGGCTTGAACTTGGGGGAAACCACCACCTTCCCCCATATAGTATATTTTGTGCCTCTCCATGAGGCCCACATCCAAATGGCTTTTTGTCCCAGGACTCCCAAGTGGGAGTCTAGAAATTACCAAAGTTGGGACTCCCGCAACTTTGGGGCCTCATAACCTTGTGTGAAGACTTTCGATTGAGATAAAGTCTAAAACAAAATTGTAGCCCTCTTCAAGAGCTTTTCAACGATGTGTTGCATGCCACCGGCACGCAAGGAAATCGGGTCGATTCTTGACTTTTAGTGGTTGGGAGTCAAATTGTCAATTTGACTTTTGGCCCTTCTTTTGGCCATTTATGTTTCAGATGTCCAAATGGGTGATGCGAGCCCATTTTAGACATCTACATTTGAATATATTTCCAATGGTATAAAGAACTTTTCGAGCCATTTGGCTTTGACCCTTGCAATCACTCTCTAAACATTCGGGACTCCAACTTTGATGCGCCCCCAAGTTCCTTCTTAGACCCAAAAAGGGTCCAACTATGTTAAAGAGCGGAAATAGTTGGAACTTGGTGCCGCTCCCAGCTTCCAACACTAAAGGGGGGTGAGAGGGGCATGCTAAAAGTTCTGGGATTATACTAGGAAGAGGGACAAGCTACTTAGTTATTCGGGCTTGCATCCAAAACCAACCAACAAGTTGGTTAAAACTCATTTTGCACACTTTTGGTGTTGGGACAAGCCACGGGCAACCTTGGACTCACATGACTCACCACGGCCCAGATTCGGGGGAAGCCACCACCTTCCCCCATATAGTATTCTTTGCCTCTCTCCGCCGCACTTGCATCCGAATGGCATTTTTTCCCGGGACTCCCAAAGTGGAGTCCTGAAATTATCCCGGTTTGGACTCCCGGGACTTTGGGCGTTCATAACTTTTCGCCCCGACCTTCGATTGGGACACAGTCTAAAGCAAACTTGTAGATTTCCTCGAAAGCTTTGCAAGGGTGTGTCGCACTTCACCTACACACACCGGGATCAGGTCGATTATCGACTTTTAGTGGTTGGGTATCAAACTGCTAGTTTGACTCCCGACCCTTCTTTTGCCTATAACTTGTGCTGCAGATGTCCAAATGGTTCATGCGAGGCCATTCTAGACATTTACACTTCAAGAACTTTCCAACGGTATAAAGAACTCCTCAATGCAAGGTGTTTTGACCCCTGCAATCAAGCTCTAAATTTTTGGGAGTCCCAGAGGACTCCAAAGTCCCATTTTCGGGAGTGTGAGGATTCACCCTCTCACACTCTTTTGCATTCCCGGGGACATGAGAATGCAATTCTCGGGCTTAATCTTGGCTTGCACCCTTGTAAGCCCTTTGCCTTGGTCGCGAACCCAAGGTTAGGGTTGCGACAACAGGTATGTGAGACATATATTTGAAAATTTTATGTTAATGTGTGAAATTCATTTTGCAAAGAGGTTTCCTTATTTACTAATGTGGTATACATCTCGATTTGTATGCAAAGCTATGTCTATTCATATGCATGTGACCTAACAAAATCTTGAACATTTGGAATGAACCTTATTTTATTTGTGGACCCACTTGTAAACACATGTTTATTTTCATTTGGAAGGTCCATTGATGTGTGAACCATTTCTGAATAAGGGACATGTGTAACATATGCCCCACAAACAACATCTGTAACAAATGTCCCACATGCACCAAAACTGCCACATGTCCCACATGTCCCGTAACACCATATGTCCCACATGCCCCATAAGTACAATTTACTCCCATTTGACAATATGGGCCATATGTATTATATGGAACACATGTATTATATGTATGATAAAAATAGTAAGTAACATTGTTACATCCATACCACATGCAGATGAATGATGCATGAAAAAATATGATTACAATATTGATGTGCCATCTATTGGTGTCAAATGTATGTACTCCATCTTTTGGCCCTTTAATTGAAAGAATACACTTATTTTTATAGATATGTACCATACATACATATGCATATGTTGCATAAATGAATTTCAATGTAGATGTCAACATATCCTATTACATGTGATTTCTTTCAAAAGTGAAACCTAAATCAAATTAGCACGTGGAGCATTTATTAATATGACAAACCGTGGGATATATGTGCCAGGCATATACATGTAATAGAAACTTCCATGGAAATCAAATTCTTGTTGAATATTTAAATAAATGATATTCTAATGAACTTTTGAAAATCTGAATACATTTTAGCTTTAAGGCTTTAATTGGTCAGTATAAAGTTAATGTCGGCACTTGTGCAATTGATATATTTTGAAGCTTGTAGTTCATTCCATGTATTCAAATTGCAAGTCTTCCAAATGCAAAGGATTAATTTCGAGAAGAAGGAGCTTTGTTGACATTGAAGAAAGCGCGGCCATAACTAGACAAGTTTAAAACAAAGAAGGAAAAATCAATCTCAATTCATAATTTTAGAAGAGCAATGAGGATTTAGCCATTTTCGAAGGAGAAATAAACACACATCACATGGACATGATGGGTCATGTAATATACATCCTTCACACATTTTTCATCCTTGTTTCTTGAAATTATTTGTTTCTTGAATGTGTGGATGATGTTTTACCTTCTAATTGTGAAATTCTAATCAAAGTGGATTTCCATTGAACGAAGAGGAGGTAGCATCACACCAAGAGAGCGAACAAGTTTTTGAGGAGGAAAAACAAGAGGAGGAGTCACAACTCAACTTTTTTCTAGCTTTCTCAACACTTGATTCCAAAAGGTAGAACCTTCTTGAGAAGGTAAAATCGAACTTCTCATCATCTATAGTATTCTTTGCAAAAAAAAGAGCTCACCGACCTTCTCTCGGCGCTAAGAAAAGCTTGGTGGGATTTTTTTGCAACATTTTTTCCTGTTCTTCTTCCTTTTCTTGTTTCATTGTTGTTCTAGCGTTTCTCCTTTTGAGCTTGATTTCCCCTAAAACAAACTTGCCAAACTTCTTTCGGCACTAAAAGAAGTTCAATGGGTTTTCTTTTATAACTTTTCCCATTAAGTTTCTTTCAATGCCGAAAGAAACTTGGTCGGATGTTTTTTGCAAAAGTTTTAGCCCACACACCCATGGAGCTTTTCTTGGCATCGAAAGAAACTCCACGGGTTTTTTCATGCAACCATTCTTCCTCTTTTTCTTCAACTTCATCTTTTCTTGTTGCTTTGAGTTTTCTCCACGTGAAATCAACTTTGCCAAAAAAAACCCACCAAGCTTTTCTTAGTGCCAAAAGAAGTTCAATTGATTTTTTTCTACAAATCCTCATTCTTTTCCCATCGACCTGTTCTTGGCACCGAGCTTTTCTCGGCGTTGAAAGAAGCTCAACAAGTTTTTTCTACAAAATTTCTAACATGCACACCTATGGAGTTTCTTTTAGCGCAAAGAGAAGCTCCATGGGTTTTTTCTTGCAACCATTTTTCCTCTTTTTTTTCATCTTCATCTTTTCTTGTTCTTCTAACTCTTCTCCATGTGAGCTTGACTTTATAGAAGACAAACCCACTAAGTTTCTCTTAGTGCCGAAAAAAGTTTGACAAGTTTTTTTTTTAATAACCATTAATTATCTTCTCACCAATATTTTTTGGGCACCAAGAGAAGTGAGTTATTTTCTATAAAAAAATTAACTCACACACCCGTGAAGTTTTTCTTGATGCTAAGAAAAGCTCCACATGTTTTTTCTTGCAACAATTCTTCCTTTTCTTCTTCCTCTTCATCTTTTATGTTTCTTTTGGCTCCTCCCAATGTGTGATCTTTATTGCAGGAAAGAATCTCGTCAAGCTTCTCTTGGCATTGAAAAAAACTTAGTGGGATTTTTTTCTACAAATTTTTTCCTTTTCTTCTTCCTCTAAACTTTTTTTTTCCCCTCCCTCCTCCTTATTGCAATGTTCATTCCAGAAAAACCCACTTAGCTTCCTTCGACACCATAAGATGCTCGCCAAGTTTCTTTTGGAATTTTTTTGATCTTCGTTCCTCCTTCTATTTTATTTTTTTCTAATCATTAATATGTTTGTTTTCTCTAGTAGTTTTCAACCCTCACAACTCAAATGGAGGACGATTAGCTATCATTTGATAAGACAATCCAAGCAGTGTAGAACCAAACAAAGATCAACATGAGGGAGATTCTTGAAAAATACAAGATTTCCATAAAGTGGAAGGTATGTATGGATGTTTCCATTGTGCAAGATGGTTCCCATGCCAATTGTGAGGCTTACTTTCAAGATTGATATCTTGAAGATGGAACATGCCTTTCACATGGGATAAGGAAGGGGATAAATTTATTTATTTATTTCCGACAAGCTAGAAAGGTGAGGAGTAGGATGTTTTTTTACACAATGGAACATGGGATGAGGCCTTTGTCGCAACCCTAGCCTTGGCTCGTGACCAAGGCAAGGGGGTTGCAAGGGTGCGGGCCAAAAGGAAGCCCGAGAGTCACATCAAGACTCCCGGGAGTGCAAGAAAGTGTGAGGGAGTGGACCC
>Ga0116229_10011248_pt1 | contig 13254 bp, 12 predicted proteins | sample S1TSphgellanicum_3_FD_87313 | JGI IMG/M metagenome (GOLD analysis project Ga0116229, IMG submission 87313) | Host-associated microbial communities from peat moss isolated from Minnesota, USA - S1T2_Fc - Sphagnum magellanicum MG | ecosystem: Host-associated > Plants > Peat moss > Unclassified...
CAGCTACAGTACCCAAAATCAGCAACGACCATACCAAAAACTTTCCGAAAAGTGACTGCTGATAACTTCCCTCAGTGGGTGTTCTCTGGAGCAAAAGTTGCCGAGCTCCGTCACACACAGTCCAGACCGGACACGGCCTGGCACCCCGGTTCTTCACGTCGGCTATCCCGGGTCTCCGTTCCGCACTAGAATGTCGTAACCTAATTTCCTCCAATAGCTTTGCCCACAGACTGGGAACAGGAAATTCCACCCTCTGATTAGTGCCGGGCCCGGTCGGCCTGAAACCCGAGCTCCGTCAGGGACGTAGTGAATTTATATATAAGATATGCCTAGCACCATGCTAATACCTTGACTGCACAAACAACACCATTAGAAGGTCTACGGTGTCATAATGTGGCCATAGAGTACAAATACTATGACATCCATCCGCCAATCATGTACACTCTAACTAAAGTTGCTATGAACAGTTAGCAAAAACCTAGGGCCATACTTCACATGGTTGTAAAATAATGCACAAAGTTTAAACTGTCTTTCACATGTATCAGCAAAAATGCAGGGCATGGCTTTCATGCTAGCTAAGGTTTGAAATAAACAAAGTTGTTGCATGGCACATGGATTTGTGGGTGTTGTCATACATATTGGGGCATCTAAGATTGCTATTGTAGAAGGCACATTTGGGCCATGTGTCGTGCTGAAACATAAGTTAGCATGCAAGCAGATGTTATATCTAAACAACATCTAGTTTGCAACCCCTTGGGTCACCAATGAGTACAAAGTCAGCCCCTGTCAGTTTAAACCCTTCAGCCGTTCAACCCTAATTATTTAGATCCATGAAAGTGAAAAGCATATCTTGATTTCAAGGTCAAAGGTTCCACCATGTGTATACAACAATACAGTAGCCTCCCATTTAAGTACGCATCACGGTTAAATACGCATTTTATGACAAAAATTTTAGGGATCAACATTTTTCAGTGGAACATATCATGAATCGTCATCTGGCGCAGGTTTTGGTTTTTTTTGCGTCTGGCTTTAAGGACAACTGCTCGGACCTTGGCCTGGAACTTTTCAAACAATTTTTTGAGATCGTCAAATGTTTCTTCGACTTCTGTTTGAACGTTAGAGCAGAGCAGTTGATCCTCAATATCGAGAATCTGCTTATACAAAGACTCAAATCCATGAAATTCAACTCTATCTTGTGATTCGACAATTTGCTCTAGTTGATTAACATCGCTATCTTCATCAAGCCATGTTTCATTAATCTTCATCGATTCCAACAGCTCTTTAACGTTTTCCAACACTACTGTGGCATATTTTTCATTGCTTTCGTCATCAATATGAACAAATTCTTCCAGTTTTGATTGGTTGATCGATAAATTTAAGCTTTCGATGGTTTGGGCTAACTCAGTGGCGATGACGTTATTTTCACTCTCAGCCCTTGGTTCCGGTTCCAAGTTCATGAGCTTCGCCTTACTGAATGCATTTTTGATAGAGCTTGACGAGACGGAATCCCATGTTTCTTTTACATAGCTTGCGGCATCCAGTAGGTGCGCTGGATTTCCGTAAGAAACTCCTGCTCCACTTCATCGTAGTTGTTTTCCCAATTCTCTTTTCCGTTGCTTTAACTGCTCGTCAAGCTCGTAGAAGTCGAGGATATCCTTGAGATATAAATATTTGTATTGTTTCTTGAGAGCGGCGATGATTCCCATATCAGAAGGCTGTTTCTAGCTTATACAGTTCGGAGGAAAGAATACTACGTGGATGTTGTCGCGTTCAAAGGCGTCGAAGTGTCCCGGCGCATTATCCATCAATAAGAAAACAAGACGTCCTGTTCGTCTTTTGGCTTTTGGAACAAAGACTTCGTTGAACCATTTCCAGCAGGTTTCCACTTCCATCCATGCTTTCGTTTGACTGAAATAAGGAACTGGCCAGTGTCGATCTTTAATACACGCTGGCTCTTTCGTCTTTCCAATCATTACGCAAGGAATTTTATGTGTTCTACATGCGTTGGCGCAAACTATCAGAGAAACACAATCTTTCGTTTTTTTTTTGCTTCTAGTGCTTAAAATGTCCTTGTTTGGCATCAGAATGGAATATCTGGGAAGTAGACGGAAAAACAATCCAGTCTCGTCCATGTTGTAGATGTTCTTAGGGTCATATTGAGCGATGAAAGAGTATAATTCTTCTAACATTGATAGTAATTATGGGTCATTTTTGTCAACCTCAGCTCCTTCTCCATGAAGAAACATTTTTTGTAGACCTCGGCGTGTCCTGAAATGACTAAGCCATTGCCATGAAGCCTTAAAGTCTGAATCGGAAATGGATAATGTAGAAGTAATACTTTTCGCTTTCGCAATGGCAAGAGATGGCGGTACAGGGAGCTTGGCACGGCGCATGCTATCAATCCAGATGTACAACATATCTTCAAGTTCGATAAATTGTCCAACTGAACTCTGAAGGTCTTTTGCTTAGCTTTTTCGGAGAGTAAAGCGGATCGTTCAAGAATTGAATCTCGTTTCTCCCAAACCTTCCAGATAGCGCCTTCACTAACATCATACTCACACGCTAGAGTGCGTTTGCTTGGAGGGTTTGTCTTGCTTAGTTTTGAGATGATCTCGCAGCGCTGGGACTCATTCAAGCGCTTGCCGGTCAATTTCTTCGATATTGCAGCGAAACGTAGGCGATTTGGGAATGGAGCGTTTAAAGTACGCACCTACCGGTAAAGTACGCACAAAACTCCGAGGTTCAAGTTGCGTACTTAAATGGGAGACTACTGTACATACATCACCACCATGGATCATCCAATAGACGTCATGTACACAATTACAGTAAGGTTTCCAAACTATGCACCAGCCTATAAATTGAAATTGTAGATTTCGATGGCAATAAAATAGGGTGCAAGCTGATTATGAAGAAAATGGTTCATGACCATGGTTATGGTCATGTTCCTCGAGGGACACTAAATACATGAAATTCAGACAACAAGGGACTGCAACCATCTATAGTAACACCAATCTAGGGGTGTACTTGTTGGTGGATGAAGATCAAAGTTCATGCATGTGCTCACACCTCTACCAAAATGCTATCACTGACCTTGAATGGCTTGAGTTGCAAATCGATCACCCTCCAGCAAAAGTCAATGCCCTACAAATAATAATCCATCTACAACATTTGAGTGATCCTTGCCCCATGTATTAGTTTACAACATGTGCAAAAGCTATACTGACAAGGAGCCAGGTGGACATGCATTACAGGTCATTAATCATAGGCAACTTATGCTAGAATCAATGGGTCCAAAAGGGCATTCACATGTGGCATAGTCCACATCGGAACCACATCACGTACCATGTTAGTATCTTTGACAAACCATTGCATCGCAAAACCATCTTGCCTCAGAAGTCAGCACAACATAATTTGGCAAAATAATGTGGTGCACAGTAGCTCTAATTCGTCATATTTGATGGCAACCATCTTGATCAAGCATACATACCTACAATCTTTTGGAGGGAATCTATTGAGCAGGTGTGCTAGGTGTGGGTGAAACCTTCCTTTTGCACCAACAACATGTGCAGCCCCTAATAGGCGTTAGAACACTACCAAATGGCATGTGATTCCTAGCAGACAACTAGAGCTAGCAAACTTTAAGGAAATGGATTTTGAATACCCTAGAGGCTTAGGATCTGCATATTTGCCTTGCATGTATACGTCTTGTTTAACAAAGACAATCCCAAGTGCAAGAAGAAGCCAAATAATATAGTAACAATGACAAGACTGCCATTTCTTCCTAACAGCAAAATCAAAACCCAAAGTGCCTCTTGTGTCTAAACAACATTTACAATGAGGAAAACATACCAATCTCAAGACCTAACAATTTTTACAATGGCAATTACTACATCTTGAAATGTGATCACACCATATTGGGTCATCCTCTGCATCTGCAATTGGGAGGTAAAACCTCATTGGGCTTATGTTGATTCAATCAAATTTCATCTATGCAAATGGTAAACAAAAATGAAACCATAACACATATATGGACGAAGTTCTGAACCTAGAGCAATAGGAAAGGTCACCTTCTAAGCATCAGCAGTAAATGAAATGGTTTGTCATCCTTATGCCAAGTTGGTGACGTTCTTACAACCATACAATTATGAACAACAAGCAAAGATACCTTATTAGACTATGTCCTATCTATGAGTTGACATCCAACATGGAATTTCAAACACACACAACATCTTGTGCACAGATCCACTCACACATAGCCTAAAAATCTCATGCCATTTCCTATATGGTGGATTTCAAGTACACTTCAAAGACAACAAATCATTTCTGCATGTATTATGTTGCATGGATTTGCTCCATGGCCTCCATGGTTCCAAGGCTTGTCAATAATTAAATATTATTATTAATAAGGAAAGGTGGGCACATTGGAAACTAGACATCGTCCATCAAAAACAACCTCAAGTGTGTATCTAGATGTAATAAATGTATAGGACAAGGTGTTTACTGGGTTATTTGTAGGAGAGGTCTACTTCAAATAACATGGGGGGAATAATTTGCACTAGAAAAGTACTTAGATCTAACACTTCATTAGAATCCACATAAAAACAAAGTCGCCCTGTAAAAGGTGAGTTCTCCTTGGGCACATCTCATTTTTGTACACTAAACAACTCTTTGCACCGCTTGCCATATGCACACACATCACCAACAATTCAAGCTCTGAGGTAGTGCTAGAATGTTATTTATGTTTTCTTTACATTATCAACAACGTTAAATCTCCCAAGGATTTGGCTCATCGCAATGGTCACCATACCCTACATAACACATTGATGGCCCATACTAGTCGATGGGTGTACACAACTAGGCTTAAAATGGTGGGACTGGCACAACTCAGGATGCGAGCAAAATAAATTGGCTTCCCAATATACAAGTACATTAGGCTTCAACACAACCATGGGAAGGGGTGACGTTAATGTTAAGGTTGGGTTTGTTTGCTAACAAACCCTAAATTGCGACACAACCATGCCCCTAAAAACAACACCATTACCGTCACCATCAACTCTCTGAGACTACTCATTTGTTGATGATAACCCCAACCACTTCCATCACACTATCTTGCAAGTCGATAGTTGTCCTAGGTGTAGGTTCCACGGAACATCAAGAGGAAGTTGGTAATAGTTGTAACCTATCCAAGTTACAAACTGCCCCTTTAGCATCAAAGGTAATGTTTTGAGCAGTGTGAGTTCTGGCCACACTACTAGTCTACTAGGCCGTTCAAGTGCAGGAGAACCAAGGAGAAGTTGGCTTGCACCAACATCTCACACAACCCCGCACAACATTTATGTTTGTGCCTCAATGACCCATTTTTGGAGTCAATGAAGATTGATCTATTGTAGATGTGAGTTCGATTCTACCTAGGAATTCTAATTAATGTTTCTATTGTAAGGTTTCATTACTTGGAACTCTAGCTATTGAACTTGTTGCAATAATGTGAATGTTAGTGGGACCAAGCAACAAAGGAAGGGAGGTTGGTTGCAAGCACCGTTGCAAAAGATGGGGTGCAACATTAAGTTAGAACGAACTATTAGGAAGGCCTTGGCATGAGCATGAGAAATTAGGGTAGCCAAAATAAACATGGTTAATTGTTTGTCTCATCATCTAGTACAAGGGTTCTGTGGTTCATATCCCATTTAAATAAACATTTCCACCCTACTCAATTAGGTTTGTGGAACATGTGTGGTAGTTCGTAAAGGTCTTGTATTATTTATTTCAAGTTAAGCTATTGTGTGGCATCGTTTACATGTCATGCCAAACGTTACTAATCATACACATATTTTGTGTTATGGAGCACGTCACAAACATTGTAGGAAGGTCGAAGTTACCACACTAGTTCCTCTAAGCAAGATGACAACCAAAAGGCATGTGGTGAAGATAAGTGTGAGGGGCACACAACAACCTGCAAAGAATATGAAAAATAATGTAAATAAATGGCAAGTTATGGTAGGAAAGGGTTCTCCTGCAACCTCGACTGACTCTAAGAGTGAACCCGACACATCCAATAGTGAGGCAAAATAATCAAAAGATGGGCCTTGGGACGGAAATGACTATGGCGACAACGATGAAAAGGTGGGAACTGGGCATGGGAAGGAGCCTTCGCTTACATTGTCTGCAATAAAAGAAGTGCCTAAGCCAGCCTCCAAACCACTAGTAGAAATTTTGGGTTTTGCAACTATCATTTGCAACTATCATTTGTAACTAAAATTCAGTTACATGCAACACATGCAATTGCGAATTTATGTAGTTGCTTAAGACAAGTTACACATGACATTTAGTTGCATGCAACATTACATATGCAACATGTATATATGGTGCTAATATACATGTTCATTCGTACATACCAATCTAAATGTAGTTGTATTTTATGTGCACTTTCCTTACAACTACAATGCAATTAACAAAAATATGACATGTGTTTAAAAAATGGACAACTAGCTTGTGGACACATGACATTATTTAATTATTTTTTTGTTTTCAAAATTAAAAACTCATTGGATTAATCTCAATCATTAAAATTTTTACCATTAAGATGATGACACATGGCACACCATGGAACGTTCATTGACCATTGACACGTGTCCATTTTTAAAACACCAATTATATGGTGATACATGGGAAATAAGACCCACCTTATTAAATTTTTAAATGTTAATTAATGAAATTTAAGTTATCCAATTTATGGCTAATAAGATGTTGACACGTGTTGCCTAGGTAGGTAGGTAATTATTAAACCCTATTAGGTAGGTAGGTTTATTTAGGTATGTAAGTAGGTTGAAAGTAATTAGGCCTAGGCTATATAGGTAAAATTAAACTAATCCGATTTTATTTTAAGGATTAATCATTTCATAAAGGTTAAGGATTTTTTATTCACTCACCCCCAATGCCACTTAGTATTTGGTTATTACATAGTTATTTCTCCTACTTATATATTGAGCCAAATAAAATTGGAAGTCAAAGGATATGGGATAAAAAATTCCATTGCAAACTTCATGGACCAACTTAGTTGCACATTAAATGTAACTATTGTATTAGAGTATAGCAACCTGGGGAGGGCTTTATTGCTTTTGGTGTCTAAAAAAAACTTGAAGCCCTTCTCTTGGTGCATCTAATACATTAAAAATTTTCAAAAACGGATTTGAATAAGAAAGTTATGCCCCCCCAAAGTAAAGGGGGTAAAAAACTCACAAAAAAAACCATTGAACACTACTAAGGTCGATTTTTAAACACCCAAAAAGTTCCTTTTATGTTGCTACTATTAAAGTTCCAACATGATTTGTAGAACTTCAGGTGGCACTGCTATATCACTTTAAATTATTTTAAATGAATAAGAAATAAGAAAGTTATGAGGTTTGAAAATAGGAGGGGTGCAAAGAAAAAAAAAAAAAACATTTTGTACCTTGGAAAGTTTATTTTTCTTCTTGTTAATTGTTCATTACTCTTTTTATTTTGCACTTCAAAGATGATTGTAAGATATTTTTAATAATTATGATTACTTAATGAAAATATGATTTTAATATTATCATTTAGCTTAAACTAGTAATTAACTAATTAGGATGTTTGTGTATTTGTAGGTTAATTCATGTAGCCTATTTACATTAATATTTTAACATAAATAATAAATTTTTATATTATCATATTAATTGATTATGAATAAAAATTTTTTTATCAAATTTACATTTTCTGAAAAAGATTCCAAAAAAAATAAAATCAAAGTTATACTTGCCAAAAAAAATATTTAAATATATTTGAAAAATAAAAATAAAAAACTTACAATACATATTTAAACCATGGTTTAATTTAGCTTAATTTAATTTAACATAATTTAATTTAGTCATGATAAATATAGTTTAATTTATTTTAGCCATAAATAATTTAACTTAATTTAATTTAACCATAATCAGTTTGGCTTAACTTAATTTAACCATATTTATTTTAGCCTAATTTAGTTTAGCCATAAGTAATATAGTTTAATTTATTTTCCATAAATAATTTAACCATAATCAGTTTAGCCTAATTTAATTTAGCCATAATTAATTTAGGTTAGCCTAAGTTAACATGGGCTTAACCTTAGTACTGAAAAGGCAATGTTTTCCTCATGGTCTTCCTTAATGACCTTGCGCTTGAGAATTGGAAAGTGGCCTCTCAAGCATGCCATTTTCATTGATTAATTGCATCAACTAAACATAATTCAATATTTCAATTTTTTTTATCAATAACTTTCTTTTCATTCATTTTTTAGTCTCAATGATTGAATGAAAGTTTGTTTGTCGAGTGATTCCACCAAGGCTTATTGATCTTGTCATTGGAGATGTTCCAAAAAGTGTTGGTGTTCCCATGGTGTTTTAGTCCGGAGCTAACATTCCAAAGTGGAATGCTAAAGTACCATGGACTCTGTTTTCATTTTTGCTAACAAGTTCATTTCCCAAAGTGGTGCCATCTTCCTTTTCCACTTAGATGATTTATGAGTTCTCAAACAATTAATCCATGTCAATCCAAATGAAGTGGGGAACATCCTTCCCTTGATTAGCATTGAGGATCCCGAATTGAAGGTACTTCTTTGTTCCCATATCTTATCAATCTTGTTTTGTTGTTGTTGGTTACTTATTAGAATCCTCAACACCCTTTTATTTTCTTGTAGACTCTATTCAATAGGGTGACACTTTTAGTGAGGACCCCTTAGACTTTTAAATTCTAAGCACTTGCTATGGTATACTAGAGTAGGGGACCAAGGTTGCGGAGGAAATTGTTCTCTACAATCAGATTGATAGCAACACTATGGCACTTTCAAGTTCTAGGAAACCATTTCATGTGGCCAAGGAGATGCATCCTCTCACCCTTAAAGCGTTGGTTGGAACTTACTCAAAGTTGAAATCCTTTGTTGGTGACTTTGCAACATCAACTAGTATGTAATGTTTCACGCCTTCTATTGTTGCATTGGATATTCATTCTAAAATGTCTTCTAACATTTATTCTTTGTAGGTAGTAGTGTGTTGGCATGCCAAATCTTGGTTGAAACATATTGGCACTTGATTGAGATCAAGACGTTTTTGGCGAGGTTTTTCATCCTTTTTTTCAAATCGAAGGATATCGGGGCAAAGAATTGCCAAAGCACTCCCCAAATCTTGAATCCCTTATCCATAAGCGTTCCAAGATTGATTTGAATTGTGAATAAGTTTGAACTTTCCATCAAATCTACTTTTTGTTTTTCTAAATTAAATTTGGATGGACTAATGACTCCTTTTCCTGTGTGGTACAAAGGTGTGTTTCACTCCTTAAGGTGTGTCCTTTTGTTCACCCATGATGATTTCTTTTCAAGCCCACCTTCAAGCCCCTGTCTACCTTCATATGCTTAAGCTTATGCTCAAATACAAACAACCTGCCCTTCTCCTTCCCCCACAATTTTGCCCTAGTTTTACAATAAGTCTGTTGTGCATTTTATAGATTATAAGGTTGTTGAGATATAGACAAATGTGGCTTATACTTTTCCTCTATTTCAGTACAAGATTTGGATTTGGATTTCATTATTCTTTGTATTTTTTTACTATAATTTATGTATTTAATGGATACATCGCCATTGAAAGATTCTCATTCAATGTATGTGTTTTGCACCTAACTTGAATATAAAAATTTCCCTTTCCTCTTTTTTTGGCAAATTCATTGTTTCCAAAAGAATAATTATTAACCACAAAGAACCAACAAACATTGTTGCACCATCCACTACATGCCTATTATTACTTAGTGGTGGATGAACCTCTATTGAGTTAATATTTGATTTCACTTTGGTAGCCAATTATGTAAGTATCTAGTTTATACTGACGAGATTTCTTTTCTCGCATTATTTAACCCCATTACCCCGTGCCTTGGGTCCCCACGACTTTACATTCGTAAACAATTTTTCTCACATGTAAGGAATTGAATTTAGGAAACCGTCTTCTATTGATATATTTGTGTTTTCAATTGAATTAACTTTTGCTAACCCTAAAGCAAATTAACTCTTATTAACTCAAACCCTAACTTTCTACTCAAGCTTGGAAGCAATAGGTTCTTTCTAACTTTACTTTTATGGTTACTTTGAAACCTCCATTCTTTTACTCAAAAAACAATTTCCATACATTTACAAATTAACCATTTTGATGTCCATTAGTAAACAATTTTTTCACATGCAATGAATTGAACTCATGAGACAATCTTCTATTAGAGATATTTGCATTATCAACCAAATTAATTCTTGTTAAAGTGTAGGCTTGGAGGCAACAAGTTCTCTTTGACTCTACTTTTATGGATACTTTAAAACCTCCATTCTTTTGTTCAAAAAAAAATCCATACATTTACAAATTAATCACTTTGATGTTCATTTTGAAATTCTTTGATGTTTGCAGCCTTGGCTTTCAATGTTCCATCTATGCTAAATAATCACAAAACCTAATTTTGTAAGTTTAGAAATTTATTCCTTCCAATCAATTAAGTCATACATCCAATTGGAATTTTTCATAACTAATCCAAGTGTCTTGGTTCTACTTTTTTTAAATATCAATTGTATTGTCCATCTCTATGTCAAACAAACTTAGCAAAGCCATATTTTCTGGGTGTGATGTTCACATTGTTGGAACCCATTTGTGACCTTTGTGTTGCCAGTTCTATGGCTTCTTCTTCCTCCTCCAAATCCATCATGGTAATCTTCCAAGTATGTCGTCTTTGGCACCTCATTTTTTTCTTTGTCATTTGACCCTGAAATGTCTTCTTCATCCACCTCATTGTTAACTGTGTTGGCCACCGTTAGCTGGTCCATTTCCCCGTTGTAAACAAGTGTAGGTGTTTGGTATGGATCATTTTATGCATCCATATTTTTTTTAAGACAGTCATTTATTTTTTTGGACATTGAGAATCCCAACAAATAATCGATTGGCAATGAAATTGTATTCTAAATTTTTTGCTTGTTGGTCTGCTGACCATGGATTATCTCCAAGTGGTTGTGGTAAGCTACTCAAAAACTCTAGGATGAACATTTTGATCATTGTCCCATGTAATCTTGCAAGTGATCAATAGATGTTGAGTATCCAACCTCTACTTAAAACTTTGCATCTACACTTTTTAGCTCGTTTTTCTTTACAAATGGGTACAAATCCAAATTTGGTGGTGTTATGTAAAAGTGTAATGAATATGGATATTGTGATGTGATGCAAATGAAAAAGCTTTGTCCTAAATTTCTTTGATGCAACGTTTTTACCTCAAAATAAATTTAAATAGAATGTACAACATAATACACGTTTGTGAACATGTCTGCTTGCTGACATATTTGTAGTTGTCTACTAAAGTTTTGCATTTAAACTTAGCATTAAACACCATTGGTTTTGATTGGACCACCTGGTTGGTATTGGCAAGTTTGGAATAATTGCATATGCCAGAATGACTCCAAATGGCAAAACTACATGTGTTTCAACAACCACGACATCATGTATTTGCTTATCATTTATTGTTTTAATATGATATTTTCATTGATTGTTTGTCTCAATAATTATTACATATTTGTTCAACAAGGAACCACATTGTTCAAGTTTAGCCATAATTTTATTTTGTTTCCTCATAATTGAATATTTCCTTCTAAGATCACATACTTTGAACAAATATTCATGTTCACACGTCCGTTGAACTATAATTCAATGTAAAGAATGAGATTTTGGTTTTTCATACAATTTTCGATTCATTGTCTTTTTTTACTATCATACATGTTTCGTGGTTTCGAGGTAGGCTTTATCATTCGATGATTAACCATTTGTTTTAATGTTTTGTTCCTAATTCTTGTGGCACCCAAACTCACTTGCTTGGAATTGCATGAAGTCATCATTGTGGTTTCATGAATTATGTGGATAACAAGTTCCCAAATGTTACTAAGTTTTCTGTTAACAAATCGTTCAGTAAGCTTATGAAAAAATGCTTTTGAATTGATTGTTTTAAATTGCATATTCTTTGAAGAAGTTCGTTACATGCACATAAATATAATCAAATTGTAGTCCTCCATATCCTCCTTGGAAATGTTTACAGTTTGTTTGAGTATGGAAAGATTTTCTTTGCCTATCTTTGCATTTGCCCATCACAATGCCGCCCATTCATTTGTTTTGTCAATTACCTTTTTCCATTCTATTATCCATGTTCTGATTTTGAGTAAATGCCAAAGGGGGTTTAGTTTGGTATCATCTTTTGGATATTCCAATGGTTTTTTTGTCATTTCACAAAATCTATTTAGTATGTTTGAGATTAACATGTATTCAATCATAGATTCCAAGGTGTTTGGTGTGACAATTTTCTTTTTACCATTATAATATAAAGGTTTTATGATTGCAAGCATGCGGTTGAAGAAGAAAGGATGCAAGTAGGAACATGCATGCAAGCATGCAAATTGAAGTATTCAACATGCAAATTAGTAGTAGAGGGGGGAAAGAATGAAATTTTCATTATGCAAGTAGCCCAACGGTTGAAAGAATGTTCATGAAAATAAATAAAAAAATTAAATGGTAAGGTGTCATGGGCTACCTCATACTGTCTCAATTCCAAATGGGCGAATAACTCTTTGTGGTGAACATGTAGTGTTTGAATTAGCACACACCTCTTGGTGGGTCAACAAGTTTATGTGCCATTGAATTTGATTTAATTTCAAATTCTATATGGTTTGGATGTTGTAAAACTAGAATATACTTGGTATTAAAAAAATATGAAGTACTATTTGAAATATGACTTGAACATTTCATGTGAGAAAATTATCAAAATAATCCAACATAAATTTCTTCCATTTTGTTTTTTTTGTTTAGTTTTTGCAGCAAAAAATTATTGCCAACATTCATGAAAAAGTTCATCCATTATCATGTGTCATCCATAATTATCATCCATCCATGAAAAGTGGTAGAATATTCCTCCGCATCACCAAATATTTTGACGCGCTCCCAAGTCACGGGGTGAAACCCACTTGAGGGTTTCACAAAGTCAAGTTGCGGAAAGTTGAACTTGGTAGCACGCTCCCGGCTTCCAACTCTAGAAAGGGGTCGAGTTGGGATCCCCGGGATTAGACTAGGAAGAGGGACTAGTTTAGCTTGTGTGATTCTGCATCCAAAAAAAACCAACCCCACGAGGTTAGTTTAGCATTCGGGACACCCTTTGGTGTTGGGACTTGCCACGGGCACTTGGACACACAAGACTCACCACGGCCCG
>Ga0116229_10011249_pt1 | contig 13252 bp, 12 predicted proteins | sample S1TSphgellanicum_3_FD_87313 | JGI IMG/M metagenome (GOLD analysis project Ga0116229, IMG submission 87313) | Host-associated microbial communities from peat moss isolated from Minnesota, USA - S1T2_Fc - Sphagnum magellanicum MG | ecosystem: Host-associated > Plants > Peat moss > Unclassified...
GGTTTCCTCCCTCGCTTCGAGGCTCAGCGCATGACACCCGAACGCTCATACCGCCCCCCCGCCGCCCGTGAGGCCAGTCCGCGATTGTTGCTCATCGATGATGATGAGAAATGGTGCCGGATCTTCAGCAGTTACCTGGAAAGGCACGGCTATTCCGTCTCGGCGGCGCGCCACGGCCGGATCGGCAAAGACCGAGCCACGACGCAGCGCTGGGACATGGTGATCCTCGATGTCATGTTGCCGGACATTGACGGTTTCGAGGTGTTAAAGGCGATCCGACAAAAATCCTCGGTGCCGGTCATCATGCTGACGGCGCGCGGCGACGATACGGATCGGATAGACGCACTCGATATCGGCGCGGATGACTATCTGCCGAAGACGATTTCGACCCGCGAGATGCTCGCTCGCATCCGCGCCTCGCTGCGCCGCGCGACCGACAACTTTCCCAGTACCAACAAGAATTCTATTTTGTTGGTGGGTCCGATCAAGATCCTCGTGGATGCGTACCGGGTTTTTTTGGCCGGCGAGGAGATCGCCCTGACGCCGGTGGAGTACTCATTGCTCGTTTGTCTCGCGAGCGCGGCCGGGAAAGTTCGAACGCGGGAAGAACTCTTTTCGGAAATCAGCCACCGTCAGAGCGCGACGCAGCGCGCAATTGACGTCCACGTGTCGACGCTGCGGCGCAAGCTCGGCGATAATCCCGAGACTCCCCGCTTCATCCGCACGGTGAGGAACCACGGCTACATGCTGGTCGATTCCACCGACGATCTCGTGTGACCCGCACTCTCGTGTGACCCGCACTCTCGTGTGACCGCACTCTCGTGTGACCCGCGTTCTCGTGTGACCCGCGCTCTCGTATGACCCGCGTTCTCGTGTGACCCGCGTTCTCGTGTGATCCGACCGTCACTCCCCCGCGTTGATCGATTCTTATTTCGGCGGGACATCATGAGCGTTATGTAAGCATGTCCGAGTCACTGATGAGCAGCACGCGAGTCCGATTTGTTCAAACTCTTGGCGGTGTCTTAAATCAGCTGCCAAATCTGCACTGCGTCGCTTTTGGCAACGAAACTGCAACAAGTCGATAGAACAATCGGATGGAGGGGAGAGTCAGCCCCCTCCAAGAGGACGACACGGCGCGCGAATCAGTTATGCGTAGCGCAGATTGGTCCTTGAACAAGATGATCGACCGTGTGGATGCAACTCTTGGCACATCGTGGTTATTGCGACCTCTTGCATGTCAAGGTGCTCGGCCTGTGTACGGCTGCCCTCGTGGTTCACGCGGCATCGGCCGAGGAGCCTACCCGCATGGTCAGTCCAACCGCGACGCCCATCGCGGCGGATGCACCCGCCGTGCCTACCATGGCGGCGGACGCACCCGCAGTGCCTACCATCGCGCCCGTCGATGTCGTGGATTTCCTCGTCCGCGGTAATACGGTCTTGAGCGAGGCGCAGATTGACGAGGCGCTCTATCCCTTTCTGGGCAACCAAAAAACGGCGGACGATTTGGAGAAAGCGCGGGCGGCGCTCGAGAAGGCCTATTCCTCGCATGGATTCAAGACCGTTTCCGTACGTTTGCCGCCCCAAACTGCGTCCGAGGGGGTGGTGCTCCTCGAGGTGACGGAAGGCCGCGTCGGACACTTGAAAGTCGTCGGCTCGAAATATTCGGCGATCGACAAGATCAAGCGCGATGCACCTTCCTTGGCCGAGGGCTCCGTCCCCGATTTCAATCAGGTGCCGATCGATATCAGTGCGCTCAATCAGCTCTCTGATCGGCGCGTGACCCCGGAACTCAAAGCCGGAGTCAAGCCCGGCACCGTCGATGTGGACCTCGATGTGGTCGATCATCTCCCGCTGCACGGATCGCTCGAAATCAATAACCGCCGCAGTCAGGACACGACACCTCTGCGCACCAGCGCCTCGCTCTCCTACGACGATCTTTGGCAGGCAGGGCACAGCCTCTCGCTCTCCGCCCAGGTGGATCCCCAAAAGACGACGGACGCCCGCGTGTTCTATGGGTCCTATCTCGCGCGCTTTGGGGCGAGTCCCTGGAGTCTGCTGTTCAGCGGTACCCGCTCCAACAGCAACGTGGCGACGATCGGCGGCACCGATGTGCTCGGCAACGGCACGACCGCGAGTATGCAGGCGATGCGCACCGTGACCGCCACCGACACTTTTTATCAGGCGTTGTCGTTCGGCATCGCCTACAAGCATTTCAATAATACGACCACTGCGATGGAAACTCAGTCGGGTGCGCCGGTCGTCCAGATCGACAAGGTGCCGCTCGTATATCTGCCCCTCACCATCGGCTACACCACCATTTGGCGTGCCAAGACCTCAGTGACCCAGGGCGACCTGTCGCTCAACTTTGCGAACCCCCAATGGGGGAGCAGCCAAGCCGAGTTTGATGAAAACCGCTTCGATGCCACCGGGCAGGAGTTGTATCTGCGCGGCAGTTTGACCCACACCCATGATCTGCTTGGGGGCCTGCAAGGATTCATCCGCTTGAGCGGCCAGATCACCGATCAGCCGCTCGCCAATACCGAACAATACGTCGCGGGTGGCGCGGACACGGTGCGCGGCTATCTGGAGGCTGAAGCCCTGGGAGATGTGGGCGCCGGAGGCACACTGGAGCTTCGCAGCCCCTCGCTCGCCCAGTGGATATCCTTCGGGAGTGTTCGCCCCGTCGATGAATGGCGGCTTTTCATCTTTGGCGACGATGCCTACCTGCGTCTGCGCGACCCCTTGCCCGAACAACGAGATGCCTTTCGCCTCGCGAGTTACGGCGCGGGCTTTGGTTTGAGAATGTACTCGTATTTCAATGCGAACCTCACCTGGGCCGACCCGATCTTCAACGGACCCGCCACCCACCGTCGGTCCAGCCGTTATCTATTTCGAGTGTGGACATCGTTTTAACCCATGCATGATCTTAAGGGGATACGCGTAATGCGCTCTACCAACCAACGCCCGCATTGGGGTCGCGGCTTCCTGCTCGCCATCACGACTGGCGGTCTCTTGGCTCTGCCGATGGTCGCGTCGGCGTATTGGAACCGCGATTGGTCGTATCGTAAGCAGATCACCATCAATCCGAGCGGCAACGGGATTGCGCTCAAGGGCGACCTCTCGGATGTGCCGGTGTTGGTGCGTCTGCACGAGGGAGTTTTCAAGTTCACCGATGCGAGCCCGGACGGCTCCGATCTTCGATTCGTGGCGGACGACGACAAAACGCCGCTCAAGTTCCACGTTGAAAAGTACGATTCGGTGTTCAATCTGGCGTACATCTGGGTGAGCATCCCCGCGTTGCACGCGGCGGACAAGACCACCCTCTGGATGTACTACGGCAACCCTCATGCGACCAGCGCGAGTGCCGCGCGCGAGACCTATGATCCGGACCAAGTGCTGGTGTATCACTTTGCCGAACGCGGCATCCCGGTCGCCGACTCGACGGGCTATGCCAATAATTCAAGCTCGTCCGCGGTCCCCGATGAAATGGGTTTGATCGGCACCGGAGCCAAATTCGCCGGTACAGCGAGCATTCTCGTACCGGCGAGCGCATCCCTCGCACTCAGCAGCGGGGGCGCCTCGACGCTCTCGTTTTGGATCAAACCGGCGGCCGCGGACTCCGACGCCGTGCTGTATTCACGCCGCGACGGCGCGCACGCGCTCAGCATTGGCCTCGACAAGGGGGCGGTCTACGTCGCGGTCTCGCCTGACTCAGGGTCGCCCCAACGCACCGCGGCCACCACCCCATTGGGTGACAAAGCCTGGCATCACATCGCGGTCACGACCGGACCCCAGATCACTCTTTATATCGATGGAGCGGTCAGCTCGACCGTCAGCGCACCGGCCCCCACGTTGAATTCGCCGGCGAGCATCGGTGCCGAGACCGCCACCCCGGGCGCTGGCGCAGGTACCGTGACGGGGGGATTCACCGGCGAAATGGATGAGTTCGAGATCTCAAAGGTCGCACGTGATGCCGCTTATGTGCAGCTCGAGTCCGTCAATCAAGGATCCGGCGGCAAGCTCTTGGAATTCGGTGCCGATGAGCAACTCTCGACCTGGAGCTCGGGGTACGTGGGCATCATCCTGCGGTCGGTGACGCTCGATGGCTGGGTCGTCATCGGCATTCTCGCCGTGATGGCGGTCTTGAGCTGGGTGGTCATGTTCCGCAAGACGCGGCAGGTGCTGCGCGCCGCCGCGGCCAACCGCGCCTTTAACGCGCTGCAACTCGAGATCGGGGGCGACCTGTACGCCTTCAATCAACACGTGGCCGCGCTCAAGAAGGGGTTGCCCGAAGGCAGGCGCCTGCTCGTGCAGGATGCACCGCTCTTTCGCATGTTCAGCGCCGGAATCATCGAACTGAGGCAACGGGTGGATGCCGAACGCGTCAACCAACAGAGCACCCCCCTGAGCGCACCCTCGATTGAGGCGATCCGAGCGACGCTCGATTCCACCCTGGTCGATGAACTCGACGCGCTCGATGACACGATGGTGGTCTTGACGATTGCGATCAGCGGTGGACCTTTTCTCGGGCTTCTCGGCACCGTCGTCGGCGTCATGATTACTTTTGCCGCCATCGCGGCTTCCGGAGATGTGAACGTGAATTCCATTGCGCCGGGTATCGCGGCGGCGCTCGTGGCAACGGTGGCGGGCCTCGTGGTCGCGATTCCCGCGCTCTTTGGGTACAACTACTTGACGACGCGAATTCGGCGCATGACGGCGCAAATGCAGGTGTATATCGATACCTTCATTACGCGTATGGCCGAGAATCATCGGCCCTCCACCGACGCCCCCAGCGCCTCCACGACGACGGCGCGCAACACCACTCCACCGCTGCGTCGCGAACCAGCGGTCGAATGAACGCCCCGCGTACGCCACACCGAATCACGGCAAGGAGAATCGAGTATGCAGTTGCAGGCCGGCCATCACAAAGTGTACGACGACATCAACATCACCCCGATGCTCGACCTCGCCTATGTCCTGCTCATCATTTTCATCATCATGACGACCGCGGCGGTCCAAGGCATCAAGGTCAACTTGCCGAAGGCCAGTGACACACCGAGTCTCGCGAAGCCACGCACCGTCGCGGTGACCATCACCGGGGACGGGCACATCTTCATGGACGCTGTGCCCGTGACCATCGACGAACTCGCGGTCCAACTGCGGCAGAAAAAGGCGCAGGATCCGCAGCTCCCCGTGGTGGTGCGCGGCGACAGCGCTGCCCAGTACAAGAGTGTCGTCGAAGTGCTCGCGCTGATGCAGCAGCTCGACATAACACAGCTCGGCCTCGTCACCCAGCGATTGGTTCGTTAGGAGCGGCGGTCCATGACCGTTCGCGAAGATCGAGAAACGATGCCGCTCGAGCGCCGCTTGGCGACCGGCGGCGTGTTTCTCACCTTCGCGCTGCTGCTCGCCTACGGGATTTATCGTGCGATGACCGGCGTGGCAGTCATTCCCAAGAAGGTCGTCCCGGATGTCGTGACGATGCGCCTCATTCAACCGCCCCCACCGCCGCCCCCGCCGCCGCGTCCGAAAATGGAAGAGCAGCCCAAGGACCGCGAGATGGTCGAGCGGCCGACGCCGTTGCAGAACGTCCCGCCACCGCCCAACAACGTCAATGCGGCCCCGCCGGGTCCGCTCGCGCTCGATACACAGGGGCAGGGCGCCCCGGATGCGTTTGGGCTCGCGGGCCGCCCCGGGGGCTCGGACATCTTGGGCGGAGGCGGCGGAGGGGGCGGGGCCGGCGGCTCGGCCTACGGTTGGTACGCCTCCATCCTCGAAGGCCGCATTCAAGATCTTCTCAAGCGAGACAGCCGCTTACGCGGCCGGCGCTACGAGGGCGCGGTCTCGCTGCGGCTCGCCCAGGATGGCAGACCCGTGGGCGTCGAACTGATTCAGGAAACAGGTAGTCACGAAGTCGACCAACTCATTGCGGAAGATTTGTCGCAATGGAAGCCTCCGCAGCCGCCCGAAGGCATGCCGCAACCGATCGTCATCAAGGTGCGTTCTCATTAAATCGGCGCGCACAGCGCAATCATCTTAACGCAGAGAGCAGAATATGATGTTTGAAAGTGTGACCAGCAACGATTTGATCCGACCCCTGCGGCTTTCGCTCGCGGTGCTCGCGATACTCGCCGGCGGCGCGCCGCCAAGCTGGTCACAAACTCCCGCACCGCCGCCGATTGAAGCGCCGCCTCCCGCGGGATCCCTTCCTCCGGAAACGTTTGAGGAAAAACTGATCCGCATGCTGCGGGAGCACAATGCGATCTCACGTGAGGATGCCGAGGAGCTGATACGAACCGCGCGCGAGGAACAGGCCAAGCAGGCGGCGGCGACTCCCAAGCCCCCGGCGACCAATCCCGCAACTGTGCTGGCGCCGCAGCCGGGCGACGTGCACGTGCACCTGATTCCCGAGGCAGAGAAGCAGAAGATGGAGGCTGAAGTCACCGCCAAAGTGCTCGAGACAGAGCGCACGCAAAACTATGGGCGCCCGGGGGCCTATCCCGACTGGCTCAACCGCATCAGTTTTTTCGGCGATTTTCGCTTTCGCCAGCAATACGACTATTACCAGAGAGACAACGCTCCGTTCATCAATTTCCAAGCCATCAACAGCGGCAGTCCTTTCGATGTGAGCGCGGGCAACACCGCGCTGCCGCCCACGGTCGATGACACCGTCGATCGCGAGCAGCCCCGGATTCGGCTGCGGTTTGGTCTCAATGCCCGAGTCAACGACTTACTCACGACGACATTCCGCTTTGCCTCGGGCAACACGACGAACCCCGTGAGCACGAATCAGACTCTGGGCGCGGATTTCAACAAGTACACCTTCGTCATCGATCAGGGCTACATCGACTTTCATCCAGAGGGCCTCGACTTCTGGCTGGGGCGCTTACCGAAGCCATTCGTGTCCACCAATCTCGTGTATTGGGACGACTTGAGTTTCGACGGTGTCGCGGCGCGCTATCGTTACCAGGCGACCGATACCGTGCGCCCTTTTTTGACCCTGGGCGCCTTCTCGGTGGAAAATACCGCGCTCGACTACCCGACGAATGACATCACGAAGATCCAGAGCCGCGACAAATGGATGTACTCGGCGCAGCTCGGCGTTGACTTGAAATTCGCGGACGTGGTGAATTCCACCACTGCGGTTGCCTACTATGAGTGGCACAATTTGCAGGGAGTCACATCGCAGCCGTGCCTGGCGACCACCAACGCGATTCCGTGCTCGAGCGACGACAGCCGGCCTGGATTTCTCCAAAAAGGCAATACGCTGTTTGCGCTTCGCGATCTGATCACGGATCCGAACAACCCCAGCGGGCCGCAGTATCAATATTTTGGCCTGGCCTCGAAATTTGATGTCCTCGATGCGATCACGACCTGGGACTTTGCCGTCAACGCTGCGATTCATATCGTACTCACCGGTGATTTTGCGACGAACTTGGCTTTCAGCAGAACGCGTATCGCGCACCTCGATCCGGTGAACAACATCGGCGCCAACGGCACCTGGCAGGGCGGCAACAAGGCGTTCCAGGTGCAACTCCTGGTGGGCACGCCGCAGATCATCGAGCAGTGGCAATGGAGCGTTCTCGGTGGCTACAAGCATGTCGAATCGGATGCTGTGGTCGATGCCTTCGATGATCCGGACTTCTTCCAGACCCAAGGTGTCGGCGGTACCAACGATAAGGGTTTTTTCCTTTTCGGCTCCCTTGGGTTGCTGAAAAATACGTGGGCCTCCGCACGTTGGTTCAGTGCCGAGGAGATCACCGGTCCCCCGCTGCGGGTCAATACGCTGCAGCTTGACCTCAACACGAGCTTTTGACCATGCACTACAAATTCCCCTGGCTGGAGGGTGCGATTTTGGCGACCATGACGTTGGCCGCCGTCGGCGTTCATGCGCAGTCTTCCGTCGCGGAGGAGCGGCTGCGCGATCAGTTGCGTCAGACGACGGTGCAATTGCGCGACGCGCAAGACTCAATCGCCGACTTGAAGGCGCAGCTCGAGAAAGCCAACAGTCAACTGGAAGCGCAGCATGCCGCGCTCGCCGTGGCTCCACCAAAACCCAATACGGCGGAAATCGCGGCGCTGCGCACCGCCGTCGAGGAGCGCAATCAGCGCATCATTGACGTGCAGCAGCGGCTCGAAGATTCGCAGAAATTGCTCGGCCAGTGGCAGCAGGCCTACCAACAGGCGGCGGCGCTCGCCAGGGCGCGCGATCTGGATGCGAAGAATTTCGAGGCACGGTACGCCGAGGCAAGCGCACGCGGCGAGACGTGCGCCAAGGACAACTTGGAATTGGTCAATATCAGCCGTCAATTACTCGACCGCTACACGAAGAAAGGGGTTTGGTCCGCACTTCTCGATGAAGAACCCATCACACAGATTCATCGGATTCGCCTGGAGGCGCTGGCTCAAGATTACCACGCCGACATCGAAGACCATGTGGCACCGCCGCCACCGGAACCCGTGTCGACACCAACACCGCCTCCACAATGAGAGCGTCGCGACGCGTCAGGGAATCGAACTAGGAGGCCGCACGCTGAATTTCCAACAACGCCTTCACATGTCGATACAGGAGCACGGGCACGAAGGTTTTGATTCGAGCCGCTCGGTCGAATTTGGCGTGTTCGATGGTATAAATTTGCTGTACGAGGTCGATTGGCATGTCCATTTCACGCGCAAGCGATTCAATTTCGTGTTGCTGGCTGGATAAATCCTGACGGCTTATCGGCTCTTCACTCATGATTGATACTCCGAGGGCCTCACAATCGGACCGCAATATCGAGAAAGGCGGCCTGGATACGGGCAGGCAGGGCGCCCACATCCCGCTCGTTCACATAATCGAGGGCTATATCGACCCGATCCGCGAGGGCGATTATCGGCCCGGCGAGCAGGCGATTGCGAGCGAAACGCCCAGAGGCGAGATCAACAAACACCTCATCGGATACGGCCAACGCCTTCAAGCGTCCGCAGCCCTTCGGCGACGAAACGATGGAGACGAGATTCCGGTACCGCCACGGATCGCCCGGTACACCGATCAGATCCTCGATGCGCAGCCGGTCACTGAACGAGAACGGCCCGCTGCTGAGCGTGCCGGTCATGGCCGCAATGGGCAGATCCGCGTTGAGCCGAAAGCCGGTGGCCGGCAGCCGAACTTGCGCATGTAGGTAGCCGAGCGTAGCGCCGAGCGCACCGTGCGTCCAAGTCACAAACGCGGCACCCCCGGTCAGCGCTGGGTTTGGATCGTCGTCACTGAAGCGGCTGAAGCCCGCAATCAGGTAGCTCCAGTGGTCCGGCAGGGAACCGACCAAATCCAGTTCCTGCCACCACTGGGAATCCATTGCCGGTACGGAACGAGACAACGCCGGGAGCGGAACCAGCGCGACCATCACCATGATGGTCAAGGCGCCCCACGTGATCGACGACTGACACGACTCATTCATCCGTGCGGTCAGCCGGCCGCCATTTCGAATACGACACCGATAGCCGCTTGCGCCGCCGGTTGCCGGAAATCTCCTGCCAATTCGCCTGCAAGGGTCATGACACACGTGGTGGTAGCGCCGGCCTGCGCGATCCGTGAGAGCGCGGCCTGTTCCGTCCGCTCGCTGATGCCTCCGCAAGCATCCACGACGAGGATTGCGCGATATCCCTGTTCTGCCGCAGTCGTCGCAGGCAGCTGAACGGCGAGCTCGGTGGCAACGCCGGAGATCAGGATCGTGTTACGCCCTGTACCCTTGATGTACGCCAGAATTTCCTCGTTCAAGAGCGAATTCGCGGTGGTTCGGTGATGAATCGAGTACTTGCCGTAGCCTTCCTCGATCTCGGGAGTGATCACCGCGGGCTGTCCGTCCTCCCCCGCCACCGCCGATACAATGACCGGTAAGTCAAAGATCTTGGCGAGTTTGGCAAGACCTTTGACTCCCTTGCGTAGTTGCCCGAGTGCGATGGTGCGAGAAAGCTCGATGATTCCTTGTTGGAGATCCGCAAAAAGCACGATGCAGTCTTGCGGATCGATGATCTGGGTCATGATCTTCACTCTCCTTCAGTGTGCATGGGTTGAGCTGTGTAGATTCCGATTGCATCTGCCGATGATTCCGGCGTCGAAGGTGCTCATGACGTCAGATCCGGTGAGGGACTCAGCCGAATCCACGCGAGCCCCACGACTGCGAGGGCGGCAATGATGGCCACGAATGCGAGCGTTGCCATCTCGAAGCTCACCACCTTGGCGGCAAATCCTACGGCCACGGCCGGCACGGTGGCGCCGATGTAAAGACCCAGCTGGAATCCCGAAAACACTTCGGCGCGAGACTCCTTCGGTGCGATGCGGTCGGTGAGTTCTTGACTCCCAAGATACGACAGCCCGTGCCCTACGCCAAGGACGATGGCGGAGACAAAGAACAGAGTGCCAACGCCCTCGCTCAGCGAAATCGCGAAACAGATGAGCCCAGATAGCACGACCAGAAGCCCCGTTTGCATCGCCCGGCGCAGCGGCCACCGGCGTATCGACAGTTGTCCGAGCGCGGACGCGACAAAGAGGAGCGCGACGACCAGACCGGCGGCAAAGTGCCCCTGAATACCCAAGAGGTCGCGCGCAAATGAGGAACCCAACCCGGCGAATGTTCCGGCCACGGCGTAAGCAACGAGTTCGACGAATGTCGCGAGGTAGAACGATGCCGCAATGGAGGATGGGATGTGGATCCGAGCGGGCTTCAATTTGAAAGCGCCGGGATGCGGGACTGTTTCCGGTGCGCGGGCCACACTGGCCAACGACACGATGATCAGCGCCAACGCAACCGCATACGGCAACACCGTCGGTGCAGGAGCGAACTCGGCGAGCGACCCGGAGACCAGCGGACCGCCTGCGAGCCCCGCAACGGTAGCGACGGTTGCCGTCAGCGCCACGCGCCCGTGGTCGCGTGGGTCTGGATGCAGGTCACCGAGCATTGCAACCGCGGTCGTCGTACCTGCCCCGACTCCAAAGCCTTGCAGAATCCGACCGGCCATCAGCACCCAAACGTTCGGCGCCAACAGACAGGTCAGGAGCCCCAACCCCATCAGGCCCAGCGCCGGCATCAAGATCCGCTTGCGACCGACCGTATCCGAGAGGGGCCCAACCAAGAACACCGTAATGACGACCCCCACGGTGTAGAGTCCATACACGATCGAGAGCAAAGCGGTCGAGAATCCCCACTCTGATTGATAGACGGTGAAGAGTGGGAGCGGCGTGTTGGCGCCGAGCACGATGGACGTGATCGCAGCAGCAACACTCCAATAGGCTCCCTCTCCAGCCCGCGCCTCGAGCCGAGCCGACCCTTCTGTGATGGTTTCCTTCACCCCGTTGTCCTTTGGTATCAGGGCCCTTTCAATTATTGGCGGCTTCCCTGCGACTCCCTCGGTGGCCAGGGTCTGCGAGTCTCCGCCTCGAAAGAGTAGTGGCAGCGAGCATGCCCCACATCGGTAAAAAAGATCACGAGAACCCGCCAATCGATGATCTGTCGATCAACTTTCGGTGGATACACGAAGATCACACTCCCGGGCATTCTCGTGATGCGGTTTGGGTTCGCCAAGGACAAATCAACCGCACATCCAGACAAATTGCCACAGGAGCATTGCCGGCCGCCATTTGCGGTCAGACACTTCAAGCATGATTTCCCCAATAGCCGAATTCACCCGAGGCAGTGACCTCATCGGGGAGCCCCGGGACGTCGTTCTCCTGGCGACGCCGTCCACCTCTTCGCTCGAAGTCGCGGGTCCGGCGGAAGCGTTCCGCATGACCACCGAGAAACTTGCCGAGGCGGGGCGTATCCGCAGCCGGCACTATCGAATCCACCTCCTCTCGGCCGTCGATGCACCGACGATCCAGACGACCGCCGGAATCGCATTTGTGCCGCACGCCTTCTACGCCAACTACGCCGGACCTATCGATACCCTGCTCGTCCTCGGGGGACTCGACGTCTGGAGCGGTCGCGATTCGCCGGAATTATTGGCGTGGCTTCGCGACCGTGCTCCAACCACACGGCGGTTTGGCTCCATCTGCACGGGGGCATTTACATTGGCAGAAGCCGGCTTACTCGACGGGGAGAGGGTCACCACGCATTGGTTTTTCTGTGAGCGGCTAGCTCGAGAGTACCCCGCCGTGACGGTCGACCCCGAGCCCATATTTATCCGCAACGATCGGTTGTCGACGACGGCGGGCGTGACGGCAGGGCTTGACCTTGCGCTGTCGATGATCGAAGAGGATCTCGGGCTCGAGATCGCGCTGCGAGTCGCACGTGGGCTGGTGCTGTATCTCAGGCGGCCCGGATGGCAATCGCAATTCAGTTCCGCGCTTGCGCTACAGGCGCCGACGCGATTGACTTTTCGGGAGCTGCCGTTTTGGATCATTGAGAACCTGCGCGAGTCCCTGACTCTGGAAAGCCTTGCCGCACGGCTGTCGATGAGCCCGCGGAATTTTTCGCGCCAGTTCGTGAAAGACTTTGGCGTGACTCCACAGAGGTTCGTCACACGGCTGCGTGTTGAAATGGCGAAGCGCCTCCTAGGGGAAAGCACCCGTAGTCGCGAGGAGATCGCGATCGAATGCGGCTTCGGCTCGCTCGATGCCTTGGAACGGGCCCTTCGGCGCGCCGTCGGATCGGCATCGGCGACGCTGCGTCAAGCTGAAAAAAGCATCGACCAATTGACAAAGGGTCGAAGCTCGATGAGTCTCACCTCAAACAACCCCGCCGCCACGAGCGGTAGCGTGGACACTGCCGCAGAAGCGGCGGCGGCCGTATCGCTCTCCAAGATGAAGACGACCTGCGCGGGCGATTCCGTTGCGTAGACTTCGCGCAAGACCCCTGAACCGTATAGCGCCCATGAGCCTCGCAATTCATCGAGGAGCTGCGGGCGAACCTGCGCCAGAGGCGTACCGGGCTTCAAAGTCACGAGCGCCAATATCTTCACAGCGACCTGCCACCGTCCCCCAGCTGCTCTTCGATCGTTCGGGTTTTCTCGGTGATCACATCCCCGGTGTGCGCTGTGGATTTTCGTTCAAACAAAACGCGTCTCCTGTTCATCGGGCTTGATTTTCATTGCAAAACGCTCACTACGTTGCGGGCCGATGAAATGAGCCGGTGAAATGAGCCTATGGCGCTCGAGTCGTCCCCCGATATTGCACTTCGACGGGAAAACCGTCGGTGGGCTGCCGGTAGAGATCGAGGTAGGCGCGGCCAATCGCGTCCGGATCGAACGCTGAGCCGGGTTGCACGGTACCCATGAC
>Ga0116229_10011251_pt1 | contig 13250 bp, 11 predicted proteins | sample S1TSphgellanicum_3_FD_87313 | JGI IMG/M metagenome (GOLD analysis project Ga0116229, IMG submission 87313) | Host-associated microbial communities from peat moss isolated from Minnesota, USA - S1T2_Fc - Sphagnum magellanicum MG | ecosystem: Host-associated > Plants > Peat moss > Unclassified...
CCTCCCCGCCCCCGATCGTGTAATTCCGGACAGACCTCCTCCCCCAAAATATAACCGGACCTAGTGATCGGACGTGATCTTTTCGGGACTCCCCTACCTGATCACGTGATTTCCGAACGACCCCTTATGTTGTAAATAATTGATAGTCGATAAATGATGACTGTATCGGTGAAAATGTTTGAAAGATAGAGACGTTGTTGTTGTTTTGTGCGGGTTCGAGTGGGATGGGGGTGTGGGGGAAAAGAAGAGGTGGGGGGGGGGGGGGGGGGGGGGGGGGGGGGGGGGGGGGGGGGGGGGGGGGGGGGGGGGTGCTATAAAGTAAAGTACCTATTGAAGTTCGCAGAGCAGACAGACCACTCCCACCAAGAACCTGTGCTGAAATGGGGGTTTTCTGAACATGCAGATTGAGCTTTGGTTGATGCGGGTTGTTTTTTCCAGGTTGTGTGGAGCTATAACCCACGGCCGATGGGTTGGGGATGTGGAAGAGAGACTTGCTGAGCAGTTCCTCCATCAGCAGCAACAACTGCTGCTTCAAGAAGCTACAGCTAAATTTGCAAGCTCCTCCAGATGTTACTAGAGCTTCTTCTTCTTCTTCAGTGGGTTTGAGGCAAATCTCATTGTGTGGAGTTTTTCTGCTTCTCGAAATTGCAGCAAACCCTCATCATACGTCCTGTTGTCATAGCAATCCCATTCAGGTTTTCTATGGTTTTTTTCACTTAGTCCACAAAACAGATTTGTCTGGTGTTTTGCAGTGCCCAATTGAACCTAAAAATCAGGCCAGCTAGTCGCAGCAACCCCTGATGTCCAGAAGGCGTTTTTTTGTGTTGTTTTGATGGAGCTCTTGTTTCTCCAAAGCTGCTGCTGCTGCTGCTACTGCACGTTCGGTTGCAGATATGGCTCCATGAAGCTGCTGCTCATTCGGTTGTAGCTCTTGTTTCTCCATAGAGCTCCATGAAAAACTCTCCCTCGAGCTCTTTCACTTCCAAACAGTAGTAGAAGAAAACCAGTGCTAGAAAGGCTTTGCTTCCACAGTACCCATCTGAAGGGAAAGCAGCAGTAGAGAGGTACTACTGCAGCAGCAGCAGCAGCAGGAGCTAGGGAAACACAGTACAAAATCCCAGACTTCTGCTTGTTGCAGATACCCGACAATTGAACAAACTCCATGGTTCTTCTGTTTTTGTGATCTCTTTGAGCTATGGCAATCAATCTTCTGGATACCCTAGAGACATTTGGATCAGTTTTTGAACCTTGAAAAGTTGGAGAGTTGGGTTGGGAGAGAGCAGCTCAAGCTTTGTTTTTACAACAACAACCCTCTTCAAGAGAATTTTAGTTCTTGATTGAGGACGGGGGGAATTTTGTGGAATTTCGATGGCGGATTTATTCAAGGAAGAGGTACAGCTGAATGGAGCAGGGGTGACAGTGCAGCTCAGCAAGGCAGGATTGCTGCGATGGAGTGGCAAAAGAAAAAATGGTACCTTAATGATACCTGGGGATCTCATTGGCTTCAAGGAGCTACAAGAAGATGCTTCAAGCATTGTTTTACACACTTTCTGCCACTGCTCCTCCTCCTCATCAATGAGTCACAAATTGTGTGGACCACGACGGGGGGGTGGTAGCAGAAATCGGATCCGTAAAGACATGCTTATCAAATTTGCAAATCCCGCATCTCATAAGCTTTTCCGTGACAACATCCAAGAGTTCCTAGATGCATGTGGTATGTAATCTATGTACTACAAAAGCTGATAGGACTTTCTGATCACATTCCTAAACCTCTGCTGATTTTCTTATAACTGCTGGCTGATTGTAGCCAAAAAAGTTTTCCATTCAACTTTTGGATGAAACTTCCTATGGCAGGGAGGCCAAAGAAGCTTCTGGTGATTGTGAACCCATTTGGAGGAGATGGTGTGGGAAGGAGAGTTTACATGAGAACAGTGGAGCCACTTCTACAAGCTGCAGGCATCACCATTATAATGAAAGGTAATAACTCATATTACTGCACCCATTTTTTATTGTGCCCAGTTTCATTCATTGCACCCATCTTTGATTGCTCCCAGTTATGCTGCTTTGCACCCATCTTTGATTGCACCCAGTTATGCTGCATTGCACCCATCTTTTGATTTGCACCCAGTCCGTTAGACTGCATTGCATCCATCTTTGATTGTGCACAGTTACACTGCATTATTCAGTAGTATTTCTATAATTTTTATGTTAACCGTGAAATTTGTGTCACTATGTGGGATTTCAAATTTTCATTGCATATGTTTGAGCCTGGATTTGCAAAAGAAGCAAGTTCAGGGAAAAACAGGTTTTTTTGGGTTTCATGAAATGCATGTATATTACAAAGTGTAGAGGTTTTGAATAATTTTATTTTTCCCAAATTTAGGTTGGATTGGGTGTTGAAGAAGAAATTTTTCACCTGGCCAGAGAAAGAAAAGTTTTTGTCAAAAATCACTCTCCATGTAAACATGGCTAAAGTAGAATGCAGTAAATTTGCTTAGTTAACTCTGAATCAGTTAACTGCTGTTTGATGACTGGGAATTATGGAAGGGAAAGCAACATTTTTTACTATATCTTAAATTGACATGTAAGCAACTCAGCATTTCTTTTCTGATAAATTATGCTCTTTTGCACCATTTGAATCAGTAGATTTCATTGGGTATGTGCTATTTTTCTGGCAACAGAAACACAGTTTCAACAACATGGGAAAGAATTGGCCAAGTCATCCAATCTCTCGGAAATAGATGGCATTGTTTGTGTGAGCGGTGATGGAGTTCTGGTGGAGGTATATTTCCATTCCTGCAAACCCAATTTGTGCCTCTGCTGCAGGCTATTAGACTGTTGCAGTGGGCTCTCTCTCTCTCTGTCTCTTAGTTTGGCTGTTTTGAAATCCAGCCGTTCATGGATGACCATTTAAAGGTTTCACTGGTTTTTTTCATTGTGGCCAAAATACTAATGAAATCCACGAAAGTGGAAAATTTGGTGCTCAAAAATAGGTGTTGAATGGGTTGCTGGAAAGACTGGATTGGGAGTCTGCCATCAAGGTGCCACTTGGCATTGTACCTGCTGGTATGTTTGTAATTTCCATCCGCAAAAGAATCTATATAAAATGTGCAGCATTTGTTTTGCAAACAATATTTGTACTTCTGCTGTCAGCATTGAATGGACAATTATAATAGAATCTGATCAGGATTGTAGTACCCACATTTGAAGCTGGAAACATTAGTTTCAGAGCTTTGCAACTGTCAGTTCATAAGTTCCAAGGACATCACATATCACATGTTTCATGAATCAGGAACTGGGAATGGAATGGCAAAGTCGGTTTCAAATCTTTCAGGTGAGCCTTGTGATGCTGCCACCGCCACATTTGCAATAATTCAAGGTATGTATACAATTCCAAGCTTCCAAGACCTACCTACTTGTGTACATCATGTATGGATTTTTCTAAATAAACAACAAGTGTATTCTGAGAACCATGGAGAACAATTTCGGATGTGCAAATGGAACACATCTTTTTGCAAACAAAAGTGTTCAGTTACAGCTGGGTTATACTTACTCCATGACCTTTTGTTATTGCTTCTATTGGCTGACAGGGCATAAACAAGCGCTAGATGTTGCCATGGTAGCACAAGGCAAAGTCAAATACTACAGCATTCTCATGCTTTCTTGGGGTATGTCAGAAAACACTTCCAATTGGAATTAGGGTTGATGTCTTCCTCCAGCAATCACACTCTTCAAATTTGGATTTTTTTGCACCACTATGTAGATTGTTTTTGACCATGAAACACCAAATCCAATGTGTCATGTGGGGTTGGTGACAGGTCTTGTGGCAGATGTGGATTTTGAATCAGAAAGGTATAGGTGGATGGGTAGGTTACGCTTGGACATCCAGGTATACATTTCTTTTGTCTTCCCATCACTTATTGCTCAGCTTGTGTGCAGAAACTTTGTGTACCTTGGTTAACATCTGACATTAACCTCTGCCATACTGTTAGCCAGAACCATGAAGGGTGGTTATTTACTCTGCAACTGGTTTTGGCAGACAATTATCAGGATTGTGAACCTGCGGAGATACAATGGCAGCTTTGCATATATACCTAGTACAGGATTGGAAGGAACTGGTGACAAAAGTTGTGAGCCAGATATGTGCAGTATGTTACAAGGTGCAGAGACTGACAATGACCCCAGTGTGCTGAAGAGTGGTCACTCAGAGCCACAAGCATTTGCTGCCTCTGAGTGGCAACCTGTGGATGGCGCATTTCTCTCCTTAATGCTTAGTAATGTGCCTTTCGCTGGTGAGAATGTCATGTCAGCCCCTCTAGCAAAGGTAAAGTTTTCCTTTGGAAATTATCAATTCTAAAATTGGTGTGCAATAATTCTCAAATTAGAGAGACATTTTCAGAACAGGTTTCTTCATATATCAAGCATCACCATAGCTATTGTTCCCTATTGCAAATCAACGCATAGTCACATGCCTTCAGAAAAGGCATAGTATTTTGATTGAATATTTTTTTGTTGAAATGTCGTCTTTTGTTTCTTGTCTTCACTTGGTGCAAACATTATCTGACCTTTACAAGGAAACACTCCTTGTTGTTCTTGAACTTTTTGTGTACAGTTCTCAGATGGGTGTTTGGATTTGGTTATAATGAAGGAATGCCCTCGATGGAAGCTTTTCGAACTTCTTCTCAAAGTTCGTAGTGGAGAGCACATCAAGTCCAAATATATCCAATACTTAAAGGTAGCAGTCATCACCATAGAAACCCCAAATTGGAATATGGGTTGAATGTTGGATTCCTAACTTCGTTTGGAATCCATTTGAAAACCCTAAACCCTCTTTAGACACAAAATTTCCAATTCGATTCGTTCTCTTTAAACGAATAATGTCGTGAGGATACTTTGATACACTCCTTAATTGGGCACACATATCTACAGCAATTGACATAAGATTCAGGGCTTTGAAGTTCACCCATTTGGGCATGCAATAGAGAGTTCTGGATGTTAGGAGTTTGCTTTATCAATAGTGAAAACACCATGTCTTCAGGATCAAATGATCAGATGTTGGGCTGTGGGATTTCTTTTTTCAGGTGAAGGCATTTCGACTCACTCCAGCTGGACGATTTGCTAGTAATACGCAAGGGGGATATATTGACCTAGATGGGGAGGTTCTTGCTCGAGGGTCTGGTGCCTTTGGTGATGGAAGCAAGGATCCCATGGTTTATGGTCCTACAATTGAAGTGTCAATCAAAAGAGGGTTAGCCACAATATTCCGCCCACCAAGACCTCATTCAGATTCATCATTTTCATAAAGCACCTTTCAACCCAACAATAAATCACTTGGATGCTTCTCCAAGAACTTGAAGAAGGCTTCGGTTATAATCCTCTCTTGTGTGTAGACAAGAAATGGTCAATGCTTAGCTTGTGTGGTTTAGAGTGCCAAGTCTTCATTTGCTCCAAAGCATTGGAGTCCTATGAACCACTTATTTTCTCTACTTTAAAAATCTCATTGAAAACCTTTCTGTCTAGCGCCTTCGACAACTTATCTATGTTTCTCTTCTTATCACTTTGGCATGAGAATTAGCTGAGGCAAAGAGCATCCGGAAAACAATCACCCTGAATTGTCTTTGGAGATTATGACACTAGCCCTTTTAGTGTTACCTCAGTTTTCTTATTAGCCTTGAAATTGGTTACTTACTCATGTCAGTCCTCCAAAAATAGCAATAGTCAAAGCATTGTCCACAGATCTGTCCTCCAAAACTGCAAAATATTAAAGAACTAATTGTAGTTGCTCAAGTTGTTGAATCAACATAGGACATTAGAATGTACTTGGAGTTGCAACATATGTAAGGCACAATTGAGGGGACAATTTGTCCAAAAGGAATCATGGCAATGTGTGTGGAATGTATCTAATTGTCTACTCTTGTAACAACTATTGGTAGATATTGAAGTATCAATGTTAAACTGGGAAATATGAACCTTAGAAAATCACAATGGAAGATCAAGATGGGTTGCAATTGATAGTATTAGATATCAATCATTTTGTATGTGAACTACAAAGTTTGGAGTTGTGAGCACCATCAATTAATTCATTTTGTTTTTTGCTACAAGCAAGTTCATGTGTGCCTAAGGCTTTTCTAAGAGTGATCAAGATGTAGAATTGTAAATTTCCAATATGGTATTGGAGCTTTGAGTGAGAAATTAGATGGTGAATAATTCAGGACCATCATCACCCACATCTATAGGACTTCTTTTTGTACAATTAAAACTTGAAGATAGGTTTAATCATAAAAATTATGATATTTGGAAGATTCGCATGAAATATATTTATAAAGATTTATGGGGGATAGTTGATGTGTCATTCCCTAGACATGCCATTGTAAACAATCACACTCAATTGTATAAGAAAGATGCAAAAAAGCAAGAGCTAATTTGTTGATTGAGTTTGAAGAATAGCCATTAACATCGTGTAAGTTCCTTAAAAATATCTAAGGAGATTTGGGATCAATTGCAATTCATTTGTGCCATCTAAGGTGAAAGTTTTATGACCTAAAGATGATAGGAATTGATTCAATTGAATATCATCTGAATAAGTGTGACAAGTTAAAACAGACCAATTGGTTACAATAGGAACAATAGTTGTTAATAGTAAAACAACAATATTGCTTCTTGGGAAATTTACCAAAATCATATGACGGTGTGGTGGTTTCTTTGTCAAGCTGAGTAAACCTTACTATAAGTGAAAATTCTACTTAAAGAAGGAAGCTAAGGGGAAAGTGGGCCTTCAAACTTGTATGAAAAGAAAATATTTTATAAAGGAAAACCTTCATTCCAAAAGAAAAAATTCACACAACAAAAGAGTTATCTTGAGACCAAAAAGAGTTCTAGTTACAAAAGTAACCACTCTAAAACAAAATTGAAATGCTTATATTATAAAAAAAACAAAAGTCACATAATTAAGGATTGCAAAACAAGGATTGTAAATGAAAGAAAATTTCAAGACAAAGAAACCCAAGGGAATGTTATTTCTCAAAAGAAACAAATGATGTTTTTATTGTCTCTTAAAGCAACTATTAAACAAAAAGATTTTTGGTTTATAGACTTTAAAACTACACAACATAGATCAATATAAATAAATATAATTTTGTAGAATATAAAGAAAGTTCATTGGAATAGTTTGTATTGTTAAAAGATGACAATAATAAAGCCATAGTATGCCATGGTAAAATCATTTCTAGATTCTCTAATAGTGAGGAATTTTTGGTGAAATTTGTACAATTTACATATATTTTATTTAAAGAAGAACTCACTTTTAGTGAAAAATCTAGTCCAAGCTAAATACAAAATTTTATTTCAACATGATGCTTACATAATATAAAATGGGGCAAGAAAAGTTATAACAAAAGTTTATTTTACATGATGATTTTCATAAATTAAAAAAATTACTAAATAAATATTTATTATAAGCAAATTACAAATGTCAACATCAAAATGATGGCATAGAAGATTGTGCCATGTAAACATAAGGAGATTGAAACAATTTCAAAACACTAATTTAGTGAGTGGACTTTTAGTATCAAAAGTTACAAATTTGAAAATATGCAAAAGTTGTTTAGAAAGTAAACATCATAAAACAAAAAAAGAGCAACAGAAAACATAAAACTTTCAAAAATAGTTCACTTAGACATTTGTCGTCCTATGAAAGTCATGTCTCTTGGTGGGAAGAAAAAGTGTCAACTTTCAATGGTTCAAAAGTCAATTTTTTGAAAAGTTCAAAGAATTCAAAATGTTGACAAGGAACCAATTGGTGAATAACTTAAAAATTCTTGCAAAGCTTTATTAAAAAAAACACACACCATAGATTAGGAAAATGTACAAAAGAGTAAAATTAAGAAAAAGGGAGAAGTGATAAGATGTCAAGTTGGCTCAAAGAGGTGTGAAAATCTCTCCATGTCTATAATCAACTACTCGTGGGAGGTTGGTCATATTTATATGTCAAAAACCAATAGCTTGCAATAGATCAGATGTGGTGATGGGAGGTGTGTTTTGAAGGGGTGGAAATCAGGAAGTAGTTAAGCCTATAGCTACCACCCAACTTAAGATGGAGGATGTTTACATCCCTTGTAATGTGATCGAAACTTTTTGATGATGAAAAGTGATCAAGGTAGAAAGATGAGGGCCTTCTGGCCTTTTCAAGTTCCAAATGGGATTCGCACAATCATGTAAAAACACATCAACATGTTTGTGTAAGCAACCAAATACTTCAATTGTTAAGAGAAGGAATCAATCAATGGGGTATTGGTTGTGATAACTCCTTTCTTTAGTTTGAGTTGCATCGGAAGCGGCAAATCCTTGAGTTGTGCAAGATTGGGGAAGTAAATGTGCTCAAATTGGGTCAATAATGACAACATCAGCTAAGGTGCAAATGTCATCTTGGTAAGCACAATGTCGACTCATTGACGAAAGGAATTGAATGTGATTAAAGGATGTGCATGTAATTGTTTTTGTCCCATGTGGAAGCCAACATCTCAAACAATGGTAGCAAAGGTGTCACAAATTGCATCATGGGTTCCAATGAGTTTGTTACCACGAGGACAACGTAAAAGGTGGATACCCATAGGGTTGATGATATGTGTGCACACACATCAAAGGCTGCCCACAAATGAAAATTGGGGTAGTCTAAGTTGCATATGAAATGTTGTGGAAAAAATTAGAAAAGATAATTAAAAGGTTGGGAAAACTAATCGAATTGTAAGCCAAACGCCCACCCCTAGGCTAGAACATGATAAAATTTGGGCACGATGGGCTAAAATATCATGTCAAAAAGCATGTTGGAAAGGGTATGATGGTGCAAACGTTCCGAGATGGAATCTTGAAGTTGAACCATTTGTTGTCCAATGAGTTTTTCAAATGGAAGAAGACATGCATGAGATAAAGGTAGTAGAAAATCACATGTCACCTTGAAGTGTTGTTGGGAACAAAAATGTGTTGTTATTGATTCGTGTTAAAGCTTCAAGAAGGAAGGGACATTGATCAACCATAAACTTAGTAGCTATGACTGAAGCAACAAGGGCCCAACTCCTTAAATAGGTTGTTGGGGGCGATGGTGAATGTCGATATGAACCTAACACCACTTAAAGTTATTGGGAGGGAGGTTGTTTACAAGCTAAAGGTCTTTCTAAGTTATTAAGGAATCTTAAACCCAAAAGGCATCCAAACATTTGAAGGAGGGAGGAGTCAAAGGAAATAAAGGACTTTGTGAAAGTGAAAGATGGAAAAGTGCATTGTAAAAAATACAATGGGTGTTGCATGAAACAACAAGTTAAAACTCCAAAGGTCACTTAAACATCACCCATTCTAGGGAGAAGGTCCACATGTTGAACATCCTTTAACATGACATCTTTGATGAAGGATGATGTGAAAATTAAAATGCCCAATGGAACCCCCAAAACTCTAATTCTTTTGGATGGGGTGTTAAACTAGGATGGGGTGTTGAACTCTGGTGGTAGGCCAGAAGGTGACCATGTTACACATTTCTGAGGTTGGATAGAAAGACCTATCACATTGAGTTCGGTCTAGAAATGTTCATATGTAAATGATATAATTGAAAGTAGACTTATGATGTGAATGTCATCTGCAATAGATGGAAATGGAGAAGAGGGGAAATAACTAACTATAGAATGTAAGGCTTTAAAATGGGCTAAAGCGAATAGTGCCCCCCCAAAAAAATCACCTTGACAAGTTCCCATGGTAAATGGGATGATTGTGACATCACCTTCATGATTACGCTGATTATAAAACAAAGGAGTTTCAAATGCATAAAATGCTCTAACAAAGGGGATGAATTGTATGATGTCTCCACCTACTATACAAAGTTTTTGAAATATGACCCTTCTTGACATTAAATTGAAGGCATTTGCCACGTCTAACTAAAAAACAACCTAATCATGGTGAAGGTCCAGGGTGCATCTAATGCCATGGATTATTGTTTCGTAACCACCTTTAATCGCAACTCTAAATTGGTGTGGGGAAAAATGTGTTGCAAAAGCATGGAATTGAAAGCATAAAACATAGATTGTGAATTGATATAATGTTTCCCCCACTGCAATGGGACAAATTCCATCTAAAGGCTTGGTCATGGCTAAAAGGCAAGCCTCTCCAAGGACACATGAATTTGGGGTGGAATGTGACCTTATGCAATATGAAAACATACTAAGGGAATCCATTTGCTGAATCTTCAAGGTGAAAACAGTCCCAAAGGTGTTAAAAAACCATTTTAAAAGGACCATTTGCTAATAAATGCAACATGCATTAAAACACCAACTTAAAGGAATCAAAAGAAAGCTCAAGGTTTTAATCTAATTCGTAGTTTTCAAGGAAAAGCAAAAAGTAGCCATTAGATTTAAGGTGTAATGTAGTGAAAGTTGAAGTGGTGTTGGAGGATGTGGGTGCGAGAAAAAATGATGCCAAAACATGAGCTACCCAAGAATATTCACTTGCATGCCCAAAGGTTAAACTGTAAAGTAAACGTTTGTGAGTTGAAGGATCATGTTGGAGAAAAGGGATAAAACTCAAACTAGTTGACAAAACTTGGGCCCATAAAAAAAAACTCCTCTTGTAACTTTTCCTAGTTGCTTGCTAAAAAGCACTTGAATCAAGTCCACATTTCCTTATACCTTATCACCCCACCACAAGGGGGCAAAATGAAACACCATTGGGGTAATAAAAGGAACAAGTGCCAAGTTGCCACATTGTATAAGTCCTATGTTAATTTATCCAATGGCAAACAAAATGCCATTTGTACATCACATTGTAGAGCGGTGGGGATGTAGTTATACAATCAAGGACAACAAAGGCCTAAATGAAGGGTCCCAAGGACATTGGATGTTGAAACCCATGTCCAAACTGATGCAAGTAGGGTGGGAATAAAGGAAAGTATTGAGTTAGGATGATCACAAAGGTTTAGATTGGATGAATCAGATGTCCGAAAGGAACATTGATGATGATTTAACCCTCAACTTGTAAATTGGTGCCCACATGTGGGGCATAAGACTTTAGGTGGAAGTTGAGGGCGTGTTAAAAAAATGGGGGTAGGTTGGGGGGTATGATCATGGCCAACTATAGGGATTAATAAAATGGGAAGGGAAAAATGTCATAATTATGCATGATCAAGGGGGTTTGGGAAAGTGTAAAGTTGGGACCCCACATTCACATGGAGGGCTAGGGGCTAGTAGGGGGAACTAGTAGGTGGTGTATGATTTGTTGGAATTGGAAGGGTAAATAGTGGGTGGTTTGTGGATTGCATGGGGGATAAGTTGGAGGATAGGTCGGTGGGGGTGCATGATGAAGCAAATGGGCAATGGGAACTACAAAGTTTGATGAAATGTGAGGAGTAAGGGGACATGGGACGTTTGGTGCCCATGAGGTAAGAGGTATACCATGAACACGAGACCTAAACACTCTAATACCAAAATATTAGAGTGGGACCTATTTGTGCAATCGCAGATACATCCCACATTTTAAAGATTACCTATGTCAACACAATAATTTGAAACTTATAAATCCAACCTCATAAGACTAGATAGATCAACTGTAAAAAGATAATGAATTGTCACAAACAAGTAAGTCCTATTTCAAAAGATAATTGAATTTTAATTTTGCCATAACTTTAGACATCATCATCTTTACTTTATTGGTTTTAAAACAACCTATACATTTAAAAATACTATTGTGCAAGAATTAAGGGCCTAGAAACTTCTAATTTGTTATTCTTTGGACTACCCAACTAATGTAACACCCAATTTCAATAACACAAAAACACCTTAGATTCAATCATTTTTTTAAAAAAAAATCCTAAAAATCATATTATTGGTGAATGACTAATCATTAAATATTGACACAGTCACATTTATCACAAATATTTATTTATTTATTTATTTATATTTATTTATATTTATTCTTCTTCCTATACTATTTTTTCAGGACTGTGACAAAAACCAAAATTGTGGCAAATTCTTTTTCTTTGTAATAAAAACTTTCTATTGTGCTTAATTTGTAATAATGACAAGATTTTTGGTGATAAAAAACTTTCTAAGCTTGATGAAAGCATAATAAAAAGGACCCACCACAAAACAAAACCTAAACAAAAGAAGATTTAAAAAACACAAAACCCATCTTCCTTTAGCATCTTCACCTTCATTGTCTTGTTGCCCGTTGATGTTGTGGTTGCTATTGTCACTATCCTCCTCCTTTGCTTGAGAAAGTGGTTGCTTTCATATGTCCCACCATGCCATGAAAATCTAGAAAGTAGATTTACAATTAATCCCCTTAATGTAGTTGTAATTAGACTACCCACAAGGCTTTTTTATATTGAAATGGAATTGGAACTGTTCTTTCTTGTTTCTTGAAAGCCCCTAACTACATTTTTTTTTTCTTTGTTTCTGTTTGTCTTTATTTCGTTCTCTTTCTCTTCTTTTTATGCAACACTAACTAATGAATGCAAGGAACCAACAATAATAATGGTAGCAAAACTATTACTGCCACTGCCATCGCCACCCATATTGTTACAAACCCCTCACTGCCACTATCAATGGTTCTTTTTCATTCTCACTTTATCTTACCCCTATGGAAGTGGTGGCTGAAAATCTTCCTTCCTGAATGCCTCCACTATTGCTACATATATTTTCACTGCTCTTATTTGTACAAGTACTATTCATTGAAAGTTGTCCTTTCCCTCAACTCCAAAATCAGGACCCCAATTCCTAAACCTAACATTTAATTCCTACCTTAGATCTTTTCTCATTCACCCCAATAAAAGCCCAAAATTCCAAGAGCGATTCACAAGCTCCTTTGCCCCCACTATTGCTACATATATTTTCATTGCTCTTATCTGTACAAGTACTATTTATTGAAAGTTGTTCTTTCCCTCAACTCCAAAATCAGGACCCCAATTCCTAAACCTAACATTTAATTCCTACCTTAGATCTTTTCTCATTCACCCCAATAAAAGCCCAAAATCCCAAGAGCGATTCACAAGCTCCTCTGCCCCCACCTAGCCCTCGTAAGCTCCTTAAGGTTTTGGTTTAGAAAAGTCTTTTTATTTGATGCACACATAAAAGCTTCCTTGAGCTAGATCCTTAAAGGGGTATAAATAGAAGTACGACCCCTTATTTCTTTCAATTTTTTCAACACCATCTTAGGCATGATCTTGCACCATAGCCTTGTCATGTTTTTTTCATGTTCATGTCTACATATGTTAA
>Ga0116229_10011252_pt1 | contig 13250 bp, 15 predicted proteins | sample S1TSphgellanicum_3_FD_87313 | JGI IMG/M metagenome (GOLD analysis project Ga0116229, IMG submission 87313) | Host-associated microbial communities from peat moss isolated from Minnesota, USA - S1T2_Fc - Sphagnum magellanicum MG | ecosystem: Host-associated > Plants > Peat moss > Unclassified...
TGGTGCACAATTACGCAGATGATCCTTCCAAACAACACCATCACGACCCTCCAACATGAGAACTCCAGAAGCTAACACCTTTCACACTCGTAAGATAGTGCGACCTGCTGTTACATCCAATGTTGTTGGTGCAATCTGTTGCAAATAGACATAGTCCCCCACATGGAACCTACGAATCAATGGTCGATAACCTCCACCCCAGATAATCGCATATCGCAATGTATCCCTATGTTGAGCAATGGCAAGGTTTTCAAACGTTACTGGCATAACTCTTCGAAAGAGTTCTGCACGTTGAAAACACACCTTCAACCACATCTCTGAGTCATCAAGGTTCACCACCTCACTAGACTCACGACGAATTATTGTTGGCAAGTTTGGATCTTGGCCGTACAATAGAAAATAAGGTGAGAAGGAAGCCAAGGATGCTTAACGACTGAATCAATATCCCATGGCCAACCATGGTGATTGAATATCCCAATCCCCTAGGTGGCCTTTTTGCAAGCCATATTTGCACAATGCCCTCTTCACCGTTTGTACCACACGTTCAGCTAAATCATTTGCCTTTGGATGATCTCAAGACGTGGTTTGGTGATCAATCAACACCTTGTCACACAAGACTTGAAACTCACCCTAAAACTTTGTACCTTGATCGGTCAACACTTCAGCTGGTGCACCAAAATGACTTAACACCCTATCAAGGAATGCATACGCTATTCCCTTGCTGGATTTGTCAAGGGATGGCACCAACTTAATCCACTTGGAGAAATGTTCCACCATCACCAACACATATTTGTTGTGCCGTACTGTCAATGGTAATGGTCCCGCAAAGTCCAAATTCCAGCGATAACCCAACCCCATAATAGGCAAGGGGTGTAATTGTGGTGTAGGGGCATTGAACGATGCCCTCACCCTATCACAAACCATGCAATGTGACACTAATCGTTGCACATCGATGTGCATACCACGCCACCAATATTGACCTAGGAATAAGCTATATGTCCACTTTACTCCAAAATGCCCTAACTCCTCATGGGCATGTCGCACAATACGCCTTCTCTAGTTTGGATGTGGTACAATCCGTACCCTACCATCCTCCCACACTCAGAGTATATTTGTCCCCTCCAACCGATACTTCTTAGTTCGTTGGAGAACACGATTTCTCTCCTTAGCATTCACCATGCCCGACACCATACTAGTTCGTAAAAACTCTAACACTATCATCATGAACATCATGGTGACCGATGTTACCATCCCCAACCTCAGGATCTAAAGACTGGCCATCTACCCTTTGACTAGAGTAAGATGTCACATGGCCCTCCATACTAGAGTCCACACCCAACAAGCACAAAAAGGCCGATGCATGCCAACCTGGCACCATCTCCTCATCAACCTCGCCATGCCATCTAGCTCAAGTATTATCCTCTTGGCTAGTGCATGGGTTCCGACTCAACCCATCAGCATCAAGGTTTGTAACTCCAGGTTTATGCACCATTTGGAAGTCATACTCCTGTAAGATGAAAGCCCACCGTGCAAGCTTTCCTGTAAGTTTATCAGACTCCATCAACCACTTGAGCGATTGGTGGTCAGTGACAAGGGTAAACTGTGTGCTAAACAAGTAACACCTGAAGTGTGTAACAGCCCACACTGTTCTCAAACACTCTCCCTCATAAGAACTATAACGTGACTCTGCTGCATTGTTCGAACGATTCGCATAGGCCACCACAAACTCCTTCCCTTCATCATCACACTGTGTCAACACCGCTCCAAGTCCCAACATACTCCAATCAGTGTGTAGCTGGAATGGATGCCCCCTAATAGGTCTCCTCAGGATGGGAGCTGCAATTAACCTAGCCTTGAGCTCCACAAAAGTTCGCTCCTGCTCATCACCCCATTGCCACTCCTGATCCAATTTCAACAACATGTTCAAAGGCTTTGCCATCGCACTAAGCCTTTGACATACCTGCAATAGTAGTTCGTCAATCCCATGAAAGTGCGAACCCTATTCACATCCGTGGGACACGGAATATGTGCAATAGCTTCCACCTTCATTTGTTGCACTCCAAAACCACCTAGGTAGATCACATGACCTAGATACCCCACACTCTCCTAAAAGAACTTACACTTCCCAGGATGTAGAGTTCTTTGAGTGAAAATGACATGAGAAAGATCTACTATCATAAAACTCATGATGCAAACACATATAGTCAAGCCAAGCCCACTCCACTCAAAGAATTTAGGCCGATACTAATGGGACACCATAGCTCAAAGCTCCACTAACTCTAACTACTCCCAACGCTCTAGGCTCAACTCAAAGAACTATGTTCTTTGAGCCTTTTCTCACACTTTATACCCCCACTCACAACATGAGGGTGGGTCCTTCCAGAAGAGCCGCTCTCCTTTAACCCTAAACATAGAAACCCTAAGTAGGCACTATTCGCTACCATAGCACACTATAGGTTATATCTAACACATATGGTCATGACAAACCATTGGATCAAACTTAACTTTGGTTCAAAATGAACTTTGAATTCCAAAATGTTGTCAAGCACATTTTAATGTTTTTTTCTATGCTTAGGATTTCCAAAAGATGCTATCAAGATTTTAGTTTACTACATACCTATCATATTTGTTATACATCACTTTTTTGGGTGAAAAATGGCTCACCCATTTTAATAGGCTTTATAATATCAAAAGACAAAAAAATTGGAATTTACAACCAATTTTTCATCACATAAACATGAATTGACAACCAACTTTGGTTGTCAATAGTATTGAGTTCATCACAAATCATGGAGATGTATGGGGTTATTTGGACAACAATTTTGGTGGCCATTAAATGATGTTGTACATGTTCTAGCCCATATCCCACCTTGCAATGTTTTTCCAATGCATTTTTGGGTTCATATTTAGGCTTAGAAAATCAATAACTCCTTATGAACCTATATTTGAACATTGGCTTACTATGTTTCAAAATGTGGAATAGTGGCAAATTCACCAAATTTCTACCTTTCTCCCCACCACCCCATTAGCAACTTGGGCTTATACTGACTCTCTCCCCTTGGAAGTAGATTCAATGGAGTACCCTTCCTTCCCCTTGGAAATAGATCTTTATTAATATACCACTCCCCCCTTTCTTCACCCCCCTTCAAAGGTCTTTCAACTTTCCTTTGACCAACATATTTTTCGAGCAAATTCCACTTTGGTGTTAATAACTTGTGTTTATGTTCAAGGTCATATAATATTTCTCATTTCATAGTGTGCACACATCATCAAATCCCCATGTGCAATTTAATCCAAGATAATTTGGATGTGCACAAAACTTGAAAAATTTGTGAAAAATCATAAGAATGTTTTTTGTTAGTTGTTTTTTTGTGGTGTTGGAAGGTGATTCACAATAGGCCCACCTAGAGATTCAATGCTAGAAGATTTGATTGAGCAAACATTCAAACCCAAATTTGATAGCATGAACTTTGTACCTTTTGAACTACTCAAATAAATGATAAGCAACACCAATTTTGTACTCCTTGAATCATTCAAACAAATGACATACATAGGACAACCTTCAACAATGTTATGCAAGGATGAATCAAGGTGATTGTCACTAGTAGCTACATCACAAATTGAAAGATGTGCAAAATCACTAGAGGTTATGAGAGCTATGAAGTCCTTGAACTTGATTTTTGGGGGTGGCATAAGGGACTCCATTGTCTTGCAACTTACATGAATAGCAAAGTGATTGCACAACTTGCAAAACAACACAATAAAGCAAAGCACAAACGCAAACATGAACAAAAAGCAAAGAAGAACAAAAAATGTGTATGCATGACAATAAATCAACTATTGCAAAGTTTGACTCTATATTCCTTGAAACTAAAAACTACCAAATTATGAATCTTGATGCATATATAAGTAAAGCCAACATCCTAACATTTATACATAGCAACATCCTAACATTTATACACCATGTGTAAAGGGTGTAAAAATCACTTATGATGATTCATAAGCTTGGAAGTTGGAACTTGGGATTGCCCACTTGTCGACACTAGCTCTTCGTTGATAGACTAATTTGGAAATTTAATCCAATTCCAAGCACTTGCTACCAACCTCCTCCAAACTCCACCAAATTTTCCATGACACTAACCATGCAATTAAAGTTCCAAAACTCAATCCACATTGCAACTTGCAATGTGCAACACCTCACAAGATTACAACTTACAAGTACAAGCACAAGTATCAAGACTCAACAAGATCTACAAACCTTGAGCAGGGCAAATTATAGTTTGTTATAAAACAGAAACAAGAATTGGTGATGCATTCCTACAAGTGAGAGGACATGTGATGACAAAATTTGCAAATGAGGGAATGGGTGTCAAAATGCTAAGGAGAAAAGGTAGGAGGGGTTTGGAGAACATCCCAAATTCAATGGAAAGTTTTGGCTTAAATCGAATGGTGAAAATAAAAAAAAGGCAAATGATAGTTTTTTTAAAGGACTGTATGGCAAATTGCCAGAGCTGCCTTGTTGCAAGGTTTTGCACACTTGTAGAATTACAGGTGATCATCTTGGATGTAGGGAGGGCGAAAATTGCTGGATTTCATCCTTGAAAAAAGATGAAATCCAAGCATGCATATGGCCAACCCGATGTTTTTTAGGGAATTCTGGCAATTTTTTTGCTAGAGATGTCTATATTCAGGGTATAAAACAAGTGACATTTATAACTATACCCAGAGCTGCTTATGTTATTTGAATGCAGGTGAAAACCAAGAAGGTTTCCTACTTAATGTACACTTGTCCTAAATATACTAAAGTATCCCCTTTCAATAGATCCTTGGACCTAGTAAACCCTAAACCTAGTAAGTGGAAGACCCAAGATCCCTCACAGAAATTTTTTCTGTACTATTGGAGAATGTGCTTTGGGGGCATGTTCTGTGGATAAAAATTATAGGCAGGTATGTACTATGAAGTAGTGTTTTTATTCTAAATTTTGTGATGTAGCCGTCACAGCAATGATCAACAGAAAGATTTAGCCAAATTTGGCTACCATCTAAATACGAAAGCAAAACTTTTAAACATTGTTCAATATGTTTGGCTACATACTTGAACCATGTACAGAAATCTGGTCATTTTTCTTGACTCTTGGTCAAATTACAGCTATCAAAATTCTCACGAAGCACTTGATGTAAGCACTTAGAATTTTTAATGTAGCTTTTTGGCTACATAAAGCCATTTAAAAGAAAGGTTGGTGTGAAGTAGCAATAGACAGAATTCTCCATTTAAGACACCCCAAAAACCAACAAAATAGACACCTATGATCTTTTAAACTCCTTACTCATATATCTGTTGGCCTTGCCTACCTAGGCAATGATATTGTGTTTAGACTCATTCTACAGTATAGTAGCAGCTTAAGGGATTTTGGCCCCGAGTAGTACGTCTATTCTTATATGAGGATTTTTGAAAGATGATATTTTGGCTTGTGTTGAAACTTGAGATTACTTACAGAGTTATGATAATATATTGAAGGAGTTTGGTTTCGTTTAGAGGATTTTTGAAAGATGATATTTTGGCTTGTGTTGAAACTTGAGATTAGTTACAGAGTTATGATAATATCTTGAAGGATTTTGATTTGGTTTAGAGGATTTTTTGAAGATTATATTTTTGCATTGTGAAATAGTTTAAGAGTTTCCATAATTCTTCTTTTGCCTTAAGATACTTTAAAATGTAAATGGCAAGGCCACAGTGTGACACGCCCCTTGTTATGCATATAAAGTCCCCCCCCCTTTCCCTTGTGTAATTTCCCCACAATTTGCAATGGTCTGGTCGGAGGTCATTCCTTTCAGTGACACTGAAAGCTCGTGCACAAAACAGAGTTTCCGTTGAACAACTGGGAAGGCCTGCCATAATGGCCTACATCATTCATTATGCTGGATAATGCCCTGGTAGCAGAGCATTACAGCTGGGATGTGGGGCTCCACCCTCAGTTTGTGGGGTGTAATGCCCTGCTGCTACGGAACTGCATTCCTCTACGGATAAAGCCATTGCATCGACATCATCATCATCCCTCAAAAAGTTCATGGCTCCCTGCTGTGTCATTTCCCCACAATTTGTAATCGTCTGGTTGAATGTCATTCCTTTATGTGAAAAGCTCATGCACAAAACAAAATTTTCATGGAACAAGGTCATTCCTTTTTGTGAAGAGGACCTTGTGCACAAAACAAAATTTTCATGGAACAAGGTCATTCCTTTTTTGTGAAGAGGACCTTGTGCACAAAACAAAATTTTCATGGAACAAGGTCAATCCTTTTTGTGAAGAGCTTGTGCACAAAACAAAATTTTCATGGAATGAAGTGATGAAGGTTTATCATCATTTTTGAAAGATGATAGTTTGGCTTGTGTCATTCAGTATGCCAGGTGATGTCATAGCAGCAGCCGCGGGGCATTACACTTTGGGATGTGGGGCTCTACCCTGAGTTTGTGGGCTGTAATGCCCTGGTGCTAGGTAATGGGCATTGCCCTCTGGATAAAACCATTGCATCATCATCAGCAATGAGCATCCCTTGAAAGTTCATGGCACTCAATGGCTGTCTGTGGTGGTGAGTTATGGGAATGTCCCCTCACCAGAACTGCCATACCAAACTAGATATTTGGCCTAGCCCTCCTGCCCAGCAGACCCCAGCCTCATCTTATCTTTTCTTTCTCTCTACTAGATGAGACTCTGCAGTTGCTTATCTTCTTTGGAAATTAAGAAGTAAGTAAGTACTCAGAGAATCTCCAATGGTGCTCGGTATGTGATCCTGCACAGTACAATTGGATGAACAAAATCCAACATATGCCGGTTTGACTCAGGAAAATGGTTTTGGATCAGCATAATTGCACAGGTTGCCATGGCTGGTGAATGGCGCAGCAGCGCTCTGCACCTGCAGAAAGGAGTGTAATAAATATGATCTAAACTGTTTCTGATTGGCCCATCATAATGATTGGTCCAGGTGTTTGCTATTAGTAGTCCTCCCCCACCTATTTGGTGTCCTGGTTTCAGTTTTATTGGTGGGGTTGCAAAAGAGTACATAACTAAACCTGGATGTGAAAAATATTTTCGCTGAGCACCGCTGGAGATGCTTTCAGGCAACAAACCCTCCTCCTCCTCCTCCTCCTCCTCTCTTTTCGTTTCTTTGCAGAGTCACCATGGAGATATCATGTCTCACGTATTCCTTTCTTGCATGCTGGCTTTGCTGTTGTGTTCAACTGGGCATGCGTGTGTGGTCAGCAGGGTGAATCAGCATCTTCACTGTTACCTTCGCCTGCTTGATAGATCCCAGGGTGAACCGGCACTTACACTGGTCGGTACCTTCAACTTCTTGAGTGAGGCCTCTATGAGGGCTATTACTTAACCCTAAAAATGTTCAATTCTGATTCTGAGAGAAGCAACCAAAAAACACATTTGAGGTTTCTATTACCAAGTAGGTGCTGGTTCACCCAATGATGCCTTATCTGATCTGAGGCCCATTAGTAGGGCCTTACTAGGCCCTATGTTTTTAGCTTGGAAATTGTTTAAGTTTGGACTCAGAGACCAACCCTGATTCATTCTTAACTCTTAAGACACTTTCTTTAGAAGCAACCCCATTAAAAAAAAAAAACAAAAAAAAAACCCCATCTTGGAGGCTTTACCATGGTACAAGTGTAGGTGCTTGCTTATTCACCCAAGGCACATGCAGAGAAAGGAAGATGGCTCCTTCCCCCAGATGGCTAAACCCTATCCCCATCCACATGCCACAACATAAACAACACCTCCCAACGTCATTGCCTCATCATCATCATCTGACATATAAGCTGCCTCCTATCCAACCCTAATTCAACAAGGCCTTCTTTTAGTCTTCTTGTAATTATGTACAACACTCTTGTCATGGGCCACACCACCACAAAGCACCCCCCACTACAATTAATTCATTGTCTTTGCTATGTTGAATTGCTTGAGTCAATCTCTTCTGTTATTAGAGGGGGTCGGTTGGTTTAATAGGTAGTCCATTTGGTTCATGATTTGGTGTTCTAGAGGGGTTCCCCCAAAACTACTGACAAAAATAAATTTATACTCACAACACTCGGTTACTATTTTTATTTCTAGGAAGTGTCTCTCATGGTACATTGTTTTAGGAACTTAGAGGGGAGAAAAAGACTAATTAAAAATTTAAAAAAAAACACTCTTACTGAGCTGCTAGGCTATTGTACATGATTTAAATTTTTTTTTGGAGACTTTACATGGAAAAGAAAAGTATGGGAAGGTGGGAACCCTTTGAAGGTATTCCCAACTTGGTGGTAGGTAGTAGGTACTGGGTACCTACCTGATTTCCACACCCAAAAGGAGTCCCAATTTGGTGACCTACCCCATTTTGACTCCCAAAATGGGTCCCAATTTGGTACTTACTACCTACCCCATTTTGACACCCCTTATCATTTAATTTCAGGATTATTATAAGTGGACACCCAAATAACAGGATGGAAAAAAACCTAAAAAAACCTAAATCAAAAGTGAGTAGGCTACCTAGTGGAGTGTGGATAGAACGGCTGGTTAGGTACCAAAAGTAGGTGCTTTCTGACATAATATTAACCTAGGTGCCTACCCAGCATTATGGCATGTGTCCAGACGGAATCCGGATAGGAACGCCAGGTCGACGGAACCAATTAACGTCCACAGAGTTTGGATGACGCGGTTGGTTCCGGATCTAGACACGTCACTGCTGTCGCCGAAGATCTACGACAAGTGTCAGTAACTCCTGACGGGCTGGAGACGCCGCGGCGCCTAGAAGCCTCGTTTCCCATATACGGTTGCTTTTTCCGGCGTCCAGCCTGATTTTGCGCTGCCCGGGTTAAGTGCCAGAACTCTTTGGTTCCTCAAAAATCTCTCCCCCCTGCCCCCCCCTTTCTCCGGGCAGAAACCCCCCTCCTTCAAACTTTTCTTCTCCTACCCGGGAGACTGTTGCTGCTGGTGGTGGTAGTTCTAATTTTGGTCGGCCACAGTAAAAGAGCCCTCAAATTTAATTTAATTTAATTTAATTTTTTTTTGGCAAATAATTCTCCTAATAATATAGTAACCTAGGACACAGGTACCAAGTACCAACCCTATAAAGAAGTTCATGACGGTGCAGTGGGGAATGGAATGGGGGATCTTGGGGTCCAGATTTGTTTTTATTTATTTATTTCCTTCACTTTGTTTGCATGAGCATGGCCTAGGGACCTTGGCAAGGATCTTTCGCCTCCTCTTGGGTAAGTACTTAGTACCTAGTCGCCTTTGTCTTTGGGTTTTCCATCATCAGTTTGTATGATGGTGCATGTATGTGGGAATCCTCAGTTCAAATTCATTCATGTAGGTATATCTGTAAGGTGAAGGCCTGGGGTGGTGCGGGGCAATTCTCAAGCAAGTGGTCTACTAGACCCTTAGCCCGGACTGGGCCCCCGCAATTTGGGAATGTCTTGAATACATGCACCATTATACAAATAGGTATGTCGTCATTTTGAGGCTAGTACCTATTACCAATAAGGGATTTTCTAGTGTTAGGGCATCTCCTCCGTTTGCACACTTTGCAACACAATACCCTAAATCTAGTGGTCACATTGATGGTAAAAAATGACGGGTTGCCATGGTGACCTAATTCTTTCCCCCATCCACTTCATTGTTTTCCAATCACCATCATTACTACATTCCTCATTGCTCCTTTTGTGAGAGGTAAGAAAATTCATCATCTAGCTTCGAAATTGCCCTTGACCACCAATTCGAATGTAATTAGTTCGTCCAAGTATATATTAAGAAACAACCATTCCAAGCACATGGCTCTTGTTCAGTATTTTAAACTAGCATAATTAAACAAGATGGATGGTCTAGCCTCCACCCAAAAGCACAAAAAGAAAACCTACAACCTAGAAAAAAATATATTGGAGAAAGAAATATATTTTAGAAAAAAATTGTCTTTCATCTATCCATGTATTGAACGTGCTATGGAAGCATCATTATCTTTTTCATTTGTTGTGTCTCGAGCAAGTGCAACCATGTCATCTTTGATCAATTTGATTTTTTCATTGGGACCTACATTTGATGCAAGCATTTGGGTGAAGCAAATTCAATTTGGTTTTTTGTGGTTTGTTTGTCCAACTGTAGGTAGTCAAGTTGTTTGTGCACTTGTGCAATGACTATTCGTGTTGGTGCATGAATGGAGCAATGGTGACTTGAGCTTGTACTATCAAATGCTATGTATGCATCAAGAATTATGAACAAAACCATTGTGCTTTGGTCTTTCAAAATTGCAACTTTTTTCAAAGTTGATGTTACCATATTCATTATTGTTTTTCCTTGAGCTCAAATGGTGCATTTAAAATTTTTGTGGGTTTTAAAAGAAAAAATCATTGCTTTTGAACTAGGCGGTTGAATTGTAGCAATGGGAAGGAGGCATATTAAGAGTTTTTGTGTGTTCTTATGTTGGCATTTACAATTATTGTTGTCATCACATATACAAAACATAACATGAAATTACTTTAAATGATACACCATGTTCAAACCAAAATGGTTTTTCACCTACCATGATAATAGAAATCCAAGAGCAACATTTCCACACAACAAAATGCAAAAACTAACATTGTACACAAAACCGCATCAAAACTTGCATACATGTTCGTGAGAGTGTGTTGAAATCTCAAATCACCAAAAATAATTTAAAATCACACAAACTAAAAATATATCTCATCCACAAAATATATTGAAACACATTCACATTTGAATCTATTCAAGATAAAAACCCAAATAATTAAATTGACTTAGTTTATTTCTAATCAATTGAGACCTAATTAATCAATTGAACTAACACACCTAACAAAGCTCTTGTCGATGATCTACATTTTGCATTAGTTTTTATTAGTGAGGTTATCAAACGTTTGTGTTTCATAGGAGTGGACTTGTGCATGTTGTTGGCCATTTCACCCCAAGGAGTCCAATTACATGCAAGTGTAACCAACAATGCAAAAACATAAAATATTATTATCGTAGATATTTCGATTTGTAATGCTATAAAGCTTTTTGTATTATGTCTTTGGTGCTTGTTTTAGATTCTTGCAATGCTTGGACAATTTGGAAATTCCCAATTAATTTAACAACATCATGTTTCATCATATCCTATTTTGATTCCAAAATCCTTGTTGGCTTCACTATTAATCCAATTGAACAATTTTGATTACGATGTTCTGAAATCCACTCTTTGAATGCATTGGATTTTTATCATTGTTAGTGATTGGATCTTGTGATACATGCAAGGAGGAATGACATAATTATAGATCTTCATTAGCAACAAAATTCTTGCCTTTCTTTCTTCTTGCTAGCGTCAAATTCATGTTTATAGTTGCTAATGCCATAACTCTTCTCCATAGAGCTTCACATGGTCACCTGACTTCGACAAAATTATTTGCCGAACTCATAGTTGTTCTCAATATCATGCAGTGAGATCTTGCACAGGAAGAGAATTTTTCCCAAGACTTGTAGGCTTTTTAAAGTTGTACACAAGGTTGCGGAAACAACATCATTGGCAAATTACACAGCTAGTTACCATTGGTGGGGCTTTTATTACCAACGGTGGAGATGCTTTTAGAATGTTTAATTTACAAGTAACTAGACCATGAATGCTATTTCTTGTAATTGGGTGATGGTAGAGAACAGAATAGGAAAGTGGATGGTTAGACAATTGGGGTGTACTTGATCACTAGGTATAAACAAATAAGGGCTCCCAACAACTTGCAAGAGAGAAAGATTACAAAGATCATTGCATCTACTCTTTGTTCATTAGGCCGAAAAGAAAAGAAATTTGTTGGGTTTTAGGTTGTAAGATTCTACAGGAAATTTGACTTGGCCCATTTGTAAATTTTCAATTCTCAAACATTGGACCCACCACACCTTCAAGTTTCAATGCTGAATTCCAAAGATGGGTGGTGGTGGTGGACGGTGATAATTTTATTCCAAACCATGAAAAACCATAATAGGAGGAACCTTGTTTTTCCCTTCCTTGCCTGCCCTCCCATATACGTTTGCTCACATCATGACAGTAATAAGAAAGGTGTTGGGGGTTCCAGATTCTCACTTTGTGATGCTGAGAACCGTTGTTGGGTCGGTGGCAACATTGCTTGATCAACGGATGGCTGAAAAATGTGTCTTTTGTTTTTCCATGAATAGTACCATAAAGTTGGGCATTGCAAACTCCCATAACTTTGACACATGTAGTGTTCCAAGTTTTAACTACCTTCTTCTAAGCTAATTTAAAAAGGAGTATGGTTAGTGGGTGGCCCTAGTAGAGTCAACTTTGGCATCATCATGTGTTTATTATGCGGTGGAGAAGTTCCGTCTTTTCCCCCCGCCCACCAATGTTTTTTTTTTGGGGTCAATTTTGTGTTATAGCCAAAGTGGCAATCATCCACAGGGAGATTTAGCCAAATTTTTGCTACAAGCTGAATATGAAAGTAATTTAAAGAAAACATCCTTCTATGTATATTTGGCTACCTACTTGAAACCATTGTTTATAAATCTGGCGACTTTTCTTCAATTTTGGTTGAAGAATGGCTACTGATAAAAACAAAAGAAAATGATTTTAGCACTTTTAATTTTTTACTACATCATTTTGGCTACATATATAGCAAGCAAAAAAATTGACTGCTGCCCACCCTTTATATGCTAAATTATAAAAAAAATCAAGTAAAATATTTGTTGTATTTCCAATGGTGCCACACTGCTGCTAAGTCAGTTTTTACCGGCAATTTGGCAAAACGAAAAATCATAGTTCTGTAGTGAAAATTATTGCATTCATCGAAAGCGTGACGAAATCATCCGGCAGAGTTAGAGTAGTATCTCCACCAACGCTCCGTATGTGACCCCGCACTGGAAATCTTGGATGAGGTTCGTTCATGAGTCCAATCCAGTGAATCCATTGGAAGACTGCTGACTGGGACCCTGAGAAAAAAAAATGCACAGCTGCTTTCCATAGCCCTGGAACAGTCTAACAAACACAGTCAATTCGTATTTATTGACTGCTCCTTGTTTGTTTCTGATTGGTAGATGGTTTGATTGGTCCAAGTGGGTTGCTGTTATTACTAGTCTCCCACCTACTTGCAATCCCAGTTTTCAACTTTTATTCGTTTGGGGGGGGGGGGGGTAGAAAAAAAAAGTTAGTGTAACTAACCCAACATATCAAAAATATGATTGAAGAAATATAAATTTGGCGAAGTACAACAA
>Ga0116229_10011253_pt1 | contig 13248 bp, 9 predicted proteins | sample S1TSphgellanicum_3_FD_87313 | JGI IMG/M metagenome (GOLD analysis project Ga0116229, IMG submission 87313) | Host-associated microbial communities from peat moss isolated from Minnesota, USA - S1T2_Fc - Sphagnum magellanicum MG | ecosystem: Host-associated > Plants > Peat moss > Unclassified...
AGAACCAAAAAAAAAAAAAAAAAAAAAAAAAAAAAAAAACACCTTGCACATTTCAAGTAATAAATGGGAAAAAAGACAAAGTGTAGAAAGATCGACAATGATGAAATAGTGACTTGAAATGAACACAAAAAGCAAGCACATGTGAATGAAAAAAAAAAAAAAGAATAAAAAAATCAACCATAAAAAGTTGCCATTCATGATGATGGTGTGAATTTATCATCACAAAGGTACACATCTACACTTCTAACATTAACCAAACATTATTAGGTGTGAATTAAAATAAAAGGTTAGTTGACATAGGGATATATATATATATATATATATATATATATATTTGATGTTAACTTAGTGTTAGCTTACTTAACACTAATCTTTTTTAACATTAGTTGTGATTACAACTTAAGTCTCCCAATTGGATCATTTAAAAAGGAATCCTTAAACCTTACAATTGTTAGAACCTTAAAACCAAAGCTTGGAGGTTTAAGGCTTAAAACCCTTGCATCATTTAAAAATAGAAAAGAAAATGAATGTAAGAATTATTTTTGGACTACTATTAATTTCAATATTGCCATTTTCTCCTTCATACCTTTTTATGTCTTGCGATGAAATGGAAACCTTAAAACCTTACCACCATTTAGAACTAAAACTTGAGAGTTTAAGATTAAAAAAAAGCCTAGTACTACCAGCCTAGTAACATTTGTTTTTTAATGCAAGAAATGAAAAAGAAATGAACTTAAAAGTTCAAATTTCAACCTTGTCATTTTTTTTCTTCTTTTCAGTTCCTAATTCTTATTGTCAATGTTTCAACAAAAACCTTACAACCCTTAAAATGAATGTCTTCAATCATCCAATCTAAAATATGTGAAGTGTTTATCCACTAGTTTTTACAACTTCATACCATGATTGATGAGATGCACAACAAGATAATTGTAAAATTAGATAGTTAAGAAAACAAACAATATGGAAGTCAAAAGCTATTAGTTGCTAAAGAGAGAATTCTTTATATTATATGTTGAAGTAACAATATGTTGATGTCAACGACTAAAGGAGATGGACTTAATATTGGATCCTCCACTTTTGAGCATATGGATTTTTTGAGTTCATGATGATATAAGTCGAGGATGAACCAATCAAAGAAATTCAAACTCTAAAAACTAAATCTAAAACCAAAATAAAATTCTCCTTTAAAAAAATAAATCTTAAAACCCGAACTTCATAAGACCTTGTTTCTTGCTGCAAGGACAATTGCATTGCATTGAAGAGCTGCAAGTGCAGTGAAAATATGTAGTTATTCAATTCATGTTAATTTAGATTTTCCTGTGAACTCTGGGAACAAAAGAAAAGGGATAGATGCGGAACAAATGTCACTTTAGACGGTACATTGCAATTTGATTCAGAACTCTCGCAGGTCCTGCAAATGGACAACGCTTGAGAGGTTGAGCTATGAGATGACCATGGGCACAGCTAGATGGAGAAACCATTATGATCATAAGAGCCTAATGGAAAGATGTCCTAAGTAGGTAGATGGCAAGATGTCCTTAAACAGGTAGATGGCCTGATATGGTCTGTAGCAAAGGCCAAAGTACCGAAACCCTAATCTGTAAACCCTAATTGTTCTCCAACGCACCTTGCCTATTTGATTTTACCTTTCCCTTCTCAATTTTCAACACGAGTAGAGACTACAATTCTCTTTTGTTGTTGCTGCTGCCGTTGTTGGTTGGAGGGAGAGCTACATAGAGAGAGCCGTCTTCATCGTTGCTCTTTGATTGCAGAGAAGCAAGAGGGGAGGTATGATGGACAAGGAGGAGAGAAATGGTAGTCAACCTCCAGTTCAACCTCCAGGAGTGAAGTTCTCTTTGTCCAAGTCCAAGGTGTTGGGGCGACGGCCTCCTCTGCCGCCCAAGAAGGAGAAGACTAGAGGCGGGCGTGAGGAGGACGATGAAGAGGAGCAGGAGGATGTGGACTACGTGACAGGTTTTGATGAGAAGCTTGGACTCGTTGGGAAGGACCCTGAACGCAGAAGAAGAGGCGGGGTGAAAGTGGTGCCCAAGCTTGAGAATTCCTGGCGACCTGAGAAGAGGATGAAGAACATTGTGATGGAGAGTGATGTGACCAAGCTCACGGAGGAGACTTTCGAGATGGAGACCATGGCTGCCGGGCCCAAACCTGATGTGCAGTATGGGCTTACTGTTGTGACTAGGGTTCAAGAACAAACCACTACCACTCAAGGGGTTGCTGCTGCCGCTGCTGCACCACCACGGCGGCCATCTTCGTTCCAGGAGATGGAGGACCAGAAGCTTAGGGAAGATCTGTCTCTGCTGCCGGAGGAGTCTTCTTTAGAAAAGTACGAGGAACTTCCTGTTGAGGAATTCGGGGAAGCTTTGTTAAGGGGGATGGGATGGGAGAAGGGTAAACCTATTGGCCGCAACTCCAAGACTGCGGTCGCACCTGTGGAGTATGTGAGAAGGCAGGGCAGAGAAGGATTGGGAGCCACTCCACCGCCTCCTAAGGAGAATAACAAGAAGTTCATCAAACCTGGGGAGACTAGACAAGGACAGCCACACACCAGTGAGAGAGTTCGTCCTGACCTGAAGCTTGTAGAGAGGATTAGGAAGAAGAGTGGCATTGTGATGGGGAAGGTTATGTCTGTGATTGCTGGTGAACATGCGGGGTGGAGAGGGGAGATCATTTCATTGGGAGATAGAATAGGAAGCAGGCGAGATGATGTTGTTGTTATAAAGCTTGCAAGAACCGGGGATGAAGTGGTGGTGAGTTCTACTGATCTTGCTGAAGTTGGTTCTCTTGAGGAGGAATCTGTCATGGATGATGATATGCATGATGCGAGGATTGGAAATGGGAAGGCTTCAAGAAGAGGTGAGGGACATGATCCAAGGAGTTCTGGGTCAAGATGGCATGAAGATCACCAAAATGAGCGGAGAGAGAGTGGAACAAGGGAGGATCGAAGAGAGGATTGGGAGTCAAGGAGGCATCGTCAATCTGGCAACAGCCAGGAAAATGGAGAAAGGAGGACTAGCAGAGAAGTAGGTGAGCGTGGCCAAAGCCAAGGAAAACAAGACAGTAAGAGGGAACATGGAACACACAATGAAAACCAGGAGTTGTATGTTGCTGAGACAAGAGAGAAGCGAGGAGGGGAGAGAAGGGAAGAACAGAGGGATGGGATCCGGGAAGGATACATCAACGGTAGGCGAGATGACGATGTTGATGATCTGAGGGACGAAGTGGATGTTGACAAGGAAGGTGAGAAGAGAAGTAACATGAGTAGAGACCGAAGAAGAGAAGAGATGCACAAGCATAGGCGGGATTGGAGGAGGTAAAATTAGGGACCAAGGGGTGTGCTAATGCCTCTGGCAAGTGTAGAGAATGTTGGAATTCTCAAGGCATGCTTGAGGTTTTATGTCTGTTAGCTAGGTTTGCATTATGTGGTGGCCTAGTGCTAAACATTCATATTTGGAAGTTTTCGTGATACTGAAACCATGTATACTTTTACAATCAGTAGAGATCAATGACTGTGTTCCAGTTTTATTTTTATGCCATTTTGGTTTCAAGGTGTCTTTTCTTCCATGTGTAAGATGTCCATCTGGTGTTTGAAGCAGATCTCCAAGTTCCAAGAATTCGAGGTGCCTTTTGTTAGATTGTTTGCTCCTAGGTTTTTTCCCTTTTTCTGAAGCACAGGACTTTTACTGTTTGTGGTTGGTCTCAAATTGGATACATGTCTGATTGGTCCATTGGTCTTTGTTCTTCTCTGCTGTCCTTTTCTGTGTGTTTTGTCTATCCTGTTATGTTTTTCTGTTTTTTGTTATGTCCTTGTGTTGTTTGTTGCTAGCCAGGAGCATGGCTGAGTCTTCCTGTTGCTTCTGGAATTACAGCATAAACTTGGTATGCAGGTTAGTGTTTTCACTGGCCTTTAGCCACTGTAGGGAGCTGATGAAGTCAGTGGGAAAGTTGTGATAGAGAAGTCACTATCATACATGCTACTGTTGATGGTCCCTGAACAGGTGTGAGACTGGCACTGTTGTTCATACTGCTTTCATGTTTTATTTTGTCTTTTGTGTTTTGGTTCTTTGACCCTGTTTTGTCTTTCCTTCTTTGGAATTCTCTGTGGCTGGTTGAAGAAGTGTTAACCTCACTTTGCCTTTTCTTGATCTTGAGAATGGAGATTTCTCGATTCTTATGAGAGATATTTTAATAATGTACTTGACTTATCTAATGCAGGAGTATGGACACATCCAGTGGATTCATGCTAGTCTTCTTTCACTGTGGCTGTTTTCTTGTGTTTCACTTGCTCTTACCATTATCTGGCATCTTGGTTAGAACTATGATGTCAGATCTGCATGGCACTTGAAAAGGCTGCCAGAAAGAGTCAAGTTGTCTTCCCTTCATGAAATCTTGCTTCAAATCCTCTTTGTAATGATGATTCAGCAAAAACTTGAACCAGAAAACCCTGTGGTATTATGAAATGCATGTGTAAGGAATCTCCTCAAGTTGCAGGTGCCCTGGACATTTGCGTGACTTATCCAAGAAGCTGTTCGCGAAGATGTTTGACAATCAAGTTCAGATTTGTGCATTTGTCTCTTCACCAAGTAAGTTTCACTACATATATCTCTACTATACTTATATATGTAACAGGAGTGGAGGCTCTCAAGAAGGAAAGAGGGGAAGAAACTCTGTTTACCACCAAAATTGGTGGGAAAACTAGTTTGGGTCCAAGATGTTTTGCTTTGTAAAATTTCATTCCCAGTTATGCATTTGATGCCCTAGTATGCCAAAACTGGCCGTTCTCACCCACTAATCGCCTGATAACTTTATTTCAACAGATTTTTTGCTCTTTGGACAGTTTTCTAAAAAGTTGTTGCCAGTTAATGTTAAATCTTTCTTCAGATGGTCCCCAAACAATGCTACATCACAAAACTGGGAAAAACAACTGGATGAGAATGTCCATGAAACCAGTATCATCACCCATATGGTCTTTGCACATGACTGTACATACTTGATTGTTATCACCTACTGTTAGTCACTGGTAGGAGGAGAGGGAGGAGGAGGAGATTTTCACCACATGCAGAAGAAAGAGGCAGATGATGGAATACCACCAGGAATGAGCACTAGCAAAGAATGGTACAAATCAACAACATTGCAATTGTGAAGGGGATTGAATTCCCTTGACCTTTTCTTAAATTTTGAAACATGACAGCTTGTGTCAATTGTGGTCTGTTTGCACCCCAAGTTTTGAAGGAGCGCCCTTTCCTTCAATGGGGGGGTTGCACACATGCTGCTGCAGCTGCAGCTACCAAAACAACAAGCCAAATCAATCAATTTTGTCTGTTTAATCTAAACACCCTAAAGCTAAGAGGTAGTAGCTTGTGCAAATGCTTCATCTCTCTCTCAACTCTTTGTTTCTTGCCAAAACTACACCTCAGTAGGTCTACTGGTACCTACCAGTTATCATCTCTTTTGTCAAACCTGACACTTTTATACAGCAGATAAGACTGGTCTGGTTTTCAATGTGAAGAGCCCTACCTGATCAAAATGAAAAACCTCTGATTCCTTTTAGGTGGGCATGGCTCTCACATCTCTATCTAAACCCCCTCCCCCCACCCCACCCCTTCACCTCTATTTGATTTTGTTCTTACACAGTGAGATGTACATCTCTTTGGATTCTTGTTCCATTATGACACTATACCTTGTTATCAGGCCTACCCTCATAGACCCTCATTTTCACCAAAAATACACCTCGGCAAACTGATAAACCGATCTCATACCAAACCAAAATTTGCACTTGCTAAATGGTTTAAAAACTCGCAGCAGCTGTGCTTCTAGAGGTACTTCACCAATGCTCCAGAAACCGAGCTTTGTTAACTGGCAGTTTGCATCAAGGAGGCCCATTCTCTGTGAACAGATCCAGTAGTTCCAGAACCTGCATGTCCACCCAAGATTTCCTAGCATTGGTGGATGGAGACAACAGCGGCAATATTGAAGGGAAAAAATCATACTCATAGACAACAGACAAAGGGAAAGGAACTTCCAGCTATAAAATAGAGCCTCTAGCAAAGTTATGAGCAAGATACAGTAAAGAGCTGCATGCCAGCTGAAAGAAATAAAGGATAACCTCAGAAGCACTGAGAATTCCTCCATGCTTACAACTTAAGCCAACCTGAAAAGAATTGACAGATCACCTGATAATAAGGCTACGGATACTTCAGAGCTGACAAGTAAGCAACCAATCAGCAAGCAGGAAAAAGAGGGAACCCCAACCCTAAAGAAAAGGGGGAAAACAAAACCAAAAACAAAACTGAGGATTGTTTTGAACAACAGCGAAACTAAACATGTTCAGGGACCTTCAACAGCAACATGTATAGTAATGACCACCTACCATAACATCAGCACCATCTTCATCAGCTCCTGGCACTGGGTGGAGGTTAACATATTGGATAATAGACAGCTATTGGCAATTATGTTGGGTACAGCGGCAAGCAAGCCCAACAGGGCAAGACATTCATCAAACCCAGCATAATACACAGTAGCAGCCAGACTGTTAGATTACAAAAACGATTTTCAGGGCATATAATGCCACTTTTCAGGTTTCTTAAATTGTAAAAAAATTTCTCATTCAGCTGACCTTACTATCATCATCAATGACCTATCCTTTTCACTGTCTGTAAATTAGCTTGAGTGTCAGTTGTCCATTTTGTTGTCCATAATTTTGCATAATACGCAACAGTCCAATTCAAATTTAGCATAATGCATTAGATAATGGTCAAGCTATCACCTATTATGCTAGGTAAGGTGGCAGGTGATGAGCCTGATAGGATGAGCCTGCCACTGAACCCAACATAATAGGCAGGGGTGAGACCATTAGCTTATGTGAACAAATTTGGACCATCGTGCAAAAGGACAGTTGAAGATTATGCAAAATTATGGACAGTAAAAATGACAGGTGATTGATGACAACAGTAACGTCAGCTTAGATGAGAAATTTCTGCAATGAAGAACCCAGAAAAGTGGCATAACTTGCCCTCAAAATCATTTACATATTGACCAATGTACTGATGTTCTGCAACAAGACTGGAAGTAACAGGAAATCAAAGCCATAATGCTGGCTAGCTCAAGAAAACCTAAAAGATAAGGAGCATACCAAAAAACCCAAGAAGAAAGACAACACAAAATGAAACAGAAGAAAAAAACCAAAAGAAAAAGAGGCACAAAAAGAGAGTGAATAAGATGAAGAACTTTTGAAATCAAGGTCTTTAGAGGACAAAATAGACTTAGAAAAGCTCTCTAGTTATGATTAAGACACCTTTGAAATAATGATTTGAAGATCACAAAGTCTTAAGAACTATAAAAATGACAATAGACAACTCCAAATTTGGCAGAAACTAGAACACTGGAATCAACAAGGTGCACAAACCATGTTGAAACCTGCAGATTCTGGCTGAGAACACTTGTGAAAAATGTCAACACTTCAGCTGTGCAATCTTGGGATACAGCTAAATCCAAGAAATTGCAGGAGACACCACTAAAAGCACAACTAAGCACAAAAAATGACTTTGGGCATGTGCCAGCACCAATAGAGTCTTAGACTAGATCCATGAAGTTGAAGAGATCAGGGTTCTCAGGAACAAACAGATAATCTACAAGCCCTCTTACTGAACAAGAATTAGGCCTAATAAGATGATCCAAACAATCAAACCCATGGGAGAAGAGGTAGTAGCTAAAAAGATTACCCAATAAGTATCCATTGGGATACCAATTGACTGCTTCAAAATCGACTGATAAAATGAGAGGAACAAGTTATCTACCAGGAAATTCTAGCTGAGAAGATAAAACAGTGGCATTTGTGACCTCGAAAAGCAGGAGTACATCTCCATCTAGTTAACCAAAAGAGGGACTGAAGGACCAAAACTGAAGATCCTTCACTTTGACAAAGAGAGTTCAAACGAGAGCAGACCTCAGGTACAGAGAGCTGGAGGCGAAACTTGGGCCCATCATAATGGTGGAGCACTGGCCTGAAGGAGTCTTCCTCCAGCGGCTTGCACTGCTTCCGTATGCGAATCCGTACCTGGGGGTCATGACACAAGTCTCTATGAGTGATGCATTTAAGTAGGTGTAGAGTAATCTGTACAGGTAACTGGATGACTATGAAGCTACTTAATTGCATCATAGCTTGCTGATAACACAGATTTAGCAACATCAACTAACCTGAGCAGGGAATCTGGATTCCCCTCGACATTTCTTATCTTCCCAAGCTGTTGGATCTATATTAGAGCCGCCAAAACTTGAAGCCTGCAGCCAGATTTACATGTTCCTACAGTTAGCATGTCTGTGATATAATACAGACCAAGAGATGGAAGAGAAGGACAAGCAGAGAGTTAGATTTAGATCTTACAGTCCCCTGATTAGAAATATGTGTACAAAGCACTCATTTCTCCTACTGCTAACCTTCCAAGAAACACTGTGCACCATAGAAAGTCAGACAGAGGATTGCAAGGTACACATGCCTCAAAGATCCCATGAAGCTGGTGGGTTGTATAGTTGTACAGAAAGAGGGGAAGGCCAGGCTGGATTGCTCGCACTGAATCTCGGTACCTCTGTGGTAACCCTGCATTTGCAATATCACAATCATATGTTACATGTCATGTCCTACATAAAAATCCTGGAAACATCCAGATGAATTGCAACACAATGGAATCGTGTTACAAGGGCATCTGAACAAGCATTTGGTTGATGTAAACTAAACAAAGAAATGAGCTTCCAGTGACTACAGCCTACTCACTTCCATGTTCATAAAGCAACTCAACCTGGAACCCTACTCCATTTCCGAAGATAATGGAGTAGCAGAAGTGAGAAAGCAAAGAAGTAAAGGGTGATAGCACACACCAAAGAGTTGACGCTTAAGATCCTCCTGCATGGTGTCATTATTGCAGACAAATATGTAACCTCCCAATGTCTCATGTCTTGGGAGCATCTCTGTAGGAGGAAGTGATTTGAATCGCTTGTCATTGCTGCTGGGGAGCTGGAAAGGGGTGTTGCCATTGAATACTCCCGTCATTGGTGTTGTGGCCGCCTTTGGTTCAGCAGGAGCTGCTGATTCACACTCTCCAGCTAGCTTTGAGGGTTGGCGGCTGTCACCCACAATTCGCTGAAAATTTCCACCAGCAGCAGCAATTTGCTTGATGAACCCTGGCTGCTGCTGCCTTGGTTCGTAATAAGAGGAGTGCAATGGGGCAGAAGGGGTGGGGGTCCAGTTTTGGTCCAAGGTTCCTCCTCCCGAAACCCCCAGCCCTTCCCCAAACAGCAGATAAGAATATGAGCTCGCCAGTGGTCCTGAGTGCAAGGACTGAATGATGTGATAGAGAATAAAGGGCAGGTCCAGACAGTAACACGATTCTTGGACCTGGGCAGAAACCACCACCAGCACGCCTGAGGATGGAGTGCCACCAAAGAAACCAGCTCCACCAATGCTGACAGCTCCCAGGCTTCAGCTGCCCTTGATTTCATTTAAACCCTCATATGATTGTTGCTTGAGACATTCAACACCTAGCATACCCCCCACCCTCCACGCCCCCCCTCTCTCTTGCACCAGACTCTGAAAACTTACTTCCAACCCCAGTTTCTGCAAGGCAGGATAGAGTAGCCCCCTTCCTAAACAACTATTATTGCTCTACCCAGCAAGGACACTAATCATACATTACACAGACAGTGCCCATTTGCATATGCAGTTCTCGTCTCTTGGGGGGGGTTTTCTTCTGTGAAGAAGAAGAAACACCTCACCGTTTCCTTGCCAAATACAGTTTTCTTCCTTTTAAAAGCTAATGTGTCTCAGCAGCAACTTCTGTGCTCAGTTGTACAGCAACAAATCAACGGTGAAGCTTCTTCACATGTGAGCAATTACTTCCAAGTTCTGCTCCTAAAACAGTCTTTTTTTTTCCTGCAACAATCAGTCAGTCAAAATAGTATAAAAGACCAGCTTTTCCTTCCAATTCTTAAACATCAAATAAATCCACTCCACCACGTAGAGCAGCCAGAAAGAGATGTGTCCTACATGGCTTGTAGAATGAAGTAAGCATACTACTACAACATCAGACAACAATCAGAACACTAATCACCAAATAAGATCAATTCTTTTGATGAGTACCCTTGAGTCTGTTATCATGCACAAATATCACCACCCTTCAGGTCACAATGGTTCCTGACATGGCTGATGCTTGCTTAAGGTAAAGTACAATTCCTGCAACAGAAGGATTGGAAAGCTTGCTCAAAAACACAACAGAATGTACTGCAATGTTTTTACTTCAGTTTTATGGGTTGCCCCAGGAGATGATTAACAATCACAAAGTGGCATCTAAGACAGAATGTAATGCAATGTTTTACTTTGGTTTTATGGGTTGTCCCAAGAGATGATAAACAATCACAAAAAGGCATCTAGAGCCTAAGAAGAAGCTGTTAGTAATATTCCACAGCATATGAAATAGAGGGGGGTGGGGGGAAAAATGACACTTGTACAACAAGCCAAAACCTGGGCATATGAATGAGGTTCAACACTAGGAGTGATGTGGCCCAGCAACATCCCCACAAAACTCAGCTCATTGAGCTTCATTTATAGATAGAGAATTTCATTTCAAAAGCACAAATCTCTCTCTCTCTCTCTCTCTCTCTCATTCTGTTGAACCCAGTAGATAGACCTTCAAGGACTTTTCAGCAAATGGAAAAGTCATAAGTCATAACCTCTCTCTCACCAAGTCCTTGCAAAGGAGAGCAAAGAAGAGTCTTTCTTCTTTCAAAATCTTACTAGGGTTCCAAGCTGCTGCTTCTTCTCCAGGAAGAAGACGAGTTTCTGGAACATTTCAGAATTCCAGATTTCCTCCTGAGCTCTTCATAGGAGACGGACACATTTGATTAGCATTCAGAAAATTGAGAAAGAAGGAAAGAACGCCATGAGAGTAGAGGCGACTGAAAGTCCGTCAGTCAGTCGGTATGGTATCTATGCGCGTCGAAAAAGATCACACAGATAATACTGCAAACAAGAACGTCGGCATGCATGCAAATAGAAGAGAAGAGAAGAGAAGAGAAGAGAAGAGAAGAGAAAGAGAGTTCAGATAGAAAACATGAAAAAAACTAATTCCGGCACGCACGGAAATGTATTACGTGACATGACTAACGACGAGCAGCGGCAGGTTGCATTCTCATTGAAGAAAAAAGCGAACGGAGAGAGAGAGAGAGAGAGAGAGAGAGAGAAACAACAACCCCGTTGACGACGACGACGATTCTTCTTCTTCGCCTTTCCAGCAGCAGCGCCTAAGACGACGACGACGACGAAAACCTCTTCTTCGGAAGGTGGTGAGGGAGGACTTCAGCCTGCTTCAAATTCTATAAACGAAGTCCCCGCTCCCTTCCCTCCCTCGGCGGGTTCAAGCGCAACAGCAAAAACAAGAAAAAGAAGAAGCGCTGAAAAAGGGAGGCTACGCGAACGTTCCGTGTGCTAGCGACGTTGCTGCATACAGAACTTCTTTCTCGTAGAGTGAAAAAGAGGGAGAGGGAAAACGAAGAAAAGTTGGCGAACGGAGAGAGAGAGAGAGCGCAAAATAGCGAGAAGAATAGAAAGAGAACGCGGGAGGGCTGCGAGAGAGAGATAGATGGAGGACAAGGCGCAGACAGCGAACTATCAAAACCCCCGGGAGAGGACAAACATCACAATTGCTCGAAGCTAGAAAGATAACTGAGAACAACACAGCCGAGAGAGAGAGAGAGAGAGAGAGAGAGAGAATCAGAGGCGAGACTGGCACGGGGACAGAAAGAAAGAAAGAGAGAGACTGCTGCGAACAGCAAGAGGAAAGAGGAGGAGAAGGAAAACGACAGTAGAACCGCAACAGTCGAGAGTTAGATAGAATTCCTTCAGAAGCAAAGACGAGACAAAACAAAAGGAAGAGGCAGCAAATCCTTTATTACGAAACCACACCAGAGCAGAGCAGCGGTATTAATACCAAGAAAGACCAGAACAAAAAAGATGACGACAAAAACACAGAGAGAGAGGGGGGGAGGGAGAGAGAGCACAGAGACGACCAGAACCGCCAAACAGACAGACAGGCAGCAGACAGACAGACAGACATGACAGCTTTTTTGTGGCTACGGCAAAACGAGACGCAGAGAGAGAGAGAGAGAGAGGATCAAAATTGTTTGATTCTTTTTTCTTTGCTTCTTCTTCTCTGAACCAAAACCAAAACAATTGCGCCACTCCAGGAAAAGAAAAAACAGGGGGAGGGAAAAAAAAAGCGGAATCTGAAAGCGGCAATGAGAGGCGAGAAGGAGATAATCTCACCAGCAATAAAACGAAAGAGAACGATCCGCCAGAGAAACGCGCGCGCGCACAGACAGGCAGGGCGCGTGAAGCTTGGCAAGCGCGACAGAGCGCCCCGCGAGCGACCGAGAGGGAGCGCGAGCGGGAGGGAGGGAGACGAGCCCTAGTCTGCAGACATACGCATTAGTAGGCTTTACTAATACGATTCTGAATACACTACGGAATATAATACGGAATACACTACTTGGTACCTTTTTCGACCGACGCCAACTGACTCTTTTTTTCTTTTCCTTTTTTTCCAGCGAAGTGACATATTTTATTTCCATATTTTAGCCCCTACCCCTGCCCCCTTTTTTTTTTCTGGGTCCCCATAGTAATTTTTTTTTGGCCATTAATTTTTCTTGATAGGTATCAAAACCTGCATCTCTTTTGGGCAGCGTTTTAAAAATAAATAAATAAATTTAGGGGCAAATTTTTGCAATGTGGAAATAAAGATTTTCTGGGAAATTTTTAGGAATTTTTCCACAAAAAAAATTAGAAAAAAATTGATAAAATTTTGGAAAATTTTAAAAACCCCCAAAAAAAGGGGGGGTCTTTTTTCCTTTATTTTTTTCCATCAGGTTTTGTGTACTATAAAGCCCCACAACAGTGGACGAGCATCCGCAAAATAATCAAGCCTATGACGAGCCGAGTCTTACCCGTCATTTTGGGAATGTGCTCGACCCTGAGGGCTTTGCTCCTCGTAAAGAACATCCTGAACATGTTTTAGATATACATATGCCAAGAACATTTTTATACATATGTAGATCACCGTGCTAGACGTGTGGGGGGGGGGGGGGGGGGGGGGGCGGGGGGGGTTTTTCCCCTACCTTTTAATAGTGGGGAGGAATTTCCCCCTTTACGCGTGCATAATTTTTTCTCCCCCCTTTCGGAAAGCA
>Ga0116229_10011255_pt1 | contig 13247 bp, 14 predicted proteins | sample S1TSphgellanicum_3_FD_87313 | JGI IMG/M metagenome (GOLD analysis project Ga0116229, IMG submission 87313) | Host-associated microbial communities from peat moss isolated from Minnesota, USA - S1T2_Fc - Sphagnum magellanicum MG | ecosystem: Host-associated > Plants > Peat moss > Unclassified...
AGGGGAGAAGAGTATAAAAAATATATAAAAAAAGATTTTTTTTTTGAAAATTTTTTATTTTTTTTTATTTTTTATTTAATTTTTTTTTTTTTTTTTTTTTTTTTTTTTTTTTTGGTGTGTGTGTGTGTGTGTGGATGTTTTACTTGTTGTTGTAGGGTGCCTTACAAGGTGTAATGTGGAGGTGGGCATTTTGGAAATCATGCCCATGGAGGTTAAACACATGCACGAGAATAATTCAAATTGTGAAATTGCATTTCAACCAAATATATATAGAAATTATAATATAAAAATATTTATAAATTATGGCTACAATTTTTTAAGACTTTAGTATGCTTTCACCCAAAAACACTTATTTAGCACATTTTTGAAAAATAATTATAATAAAAATAAATCACTGATACATATAAAAAACAACTATCTAAGTCTCAAATTGTTAGTCACAAGATGTTTCAATTCAAACCAAAGTTGTGTTGCAAAGCCCACAATGATAGGAAATCACTTCCCCTCTTCCCTCTCAAAAAAAAAAAGCCAAAGATCACAAGAGGTCTTCTAATCCAACTTATCATGTTTTTGTTCAACTTGGCTAGTATATATTTGAGGTTTACTTGGGTAAACCCAGGGAAGGGTAACTATGTTATGTATAGGGCAAATTATGGAAGATTTACCCCTACCTTTACCCATTTAAGCTTAGGGGTAAATCTTCCCTAAACCTAAGCATTGATAAGCTTTTGAAATTTTATATTTATATTTATCAAGAGGATATATTAAAATTAACATACTTTTGAGCATATGCATGTTAAAATAGGCCCCAAAAAAATCCTTATAATGCAAAAAATCACAATTTTCCACTTTGAAGGTTAAAAATAGGATACATTCTTTAAAAATTAATGTTTAAACTACATGAGCATATGTAGTATGACATGAATTTTTAAAAAAAAGTTTAAGATGTTGTGTTTATCTTTTGTCCAATCTATTTTCATTCACTAAAATTCAATCTAGTTTTTGTCCCATTTTGCACAAAATAGACATAAAATTTAATCGTAACTATTCATTTTTGAAAATAATTTTTATGGTTGTCTCAAAGAATGTTTGAAACATATTTTACCATGTTACAAACACAAAATGTATTTGTAATTCATATTGAAAAGTAGATTTTTAGTACTTTTAAATGTAAGGAAAAACTTATTTTTGAATTTAATATTGTCATAATTGAAATATTCAAGTTTCAAAAAATATGTATCAACATGTATAAACATCAGATATAAAATTGCAATAAATAAATAAATAAAATGGATCAAACAATAATATAGATTAAGGATGATTATATATGATTTATTTAATATGACTAGTACACCCCAAAAATTTATAACATTGGTAAAAGGCCTAAAATTCAAAATTTCAAAATCTACTTTCCACCTACTTTTACTTTCTAAACAAAAATCACCAATTCACTTACTTTAACATGCTTGTGCCCTTGTGAAACATTAGTTTAGACCTAGAAATGGGAATTGGCCTTGAAATTCTAATATCACCCAAACAATTATTGAATGAAAACAAACTTTCAAAATGTGAAATGAACATTAAATTTTCTTTAGAGGTTTCCAATCTTTTGTTGGTTTTATCCAAAGGATAGAAAAACATTGCATCTTTTTATGATTTGGGATGTCATTTTGATTTGAATTGGAATTTGATTTGCTAGTAACAACCAGAGACTTAATTGTTTTAGTTCATATCATGTTACACAATTTCTAATTGTGTTGTTCAAAGCCATTGTAAAATGCAAAGCCAATTTGCATCAAACCTTTGAACTTTGCATTTGTCAATGTGATGCCATGCACAATTCTACATAAATGTATTACATGTTTTGCTTTTAAACATTGATTTTAATGTTTTCTTATAGTTCACCAACTCCAAACTTTGGATGGTTTCATTATAAAACAAAGTCAATACTAGTAGTTTAATTTTGATCACCATGATAAATTAATGTCTTGGTGTACTTTTAAATAAAATTTCAATGACAAAAGTCCAATTTTGTAATATAACTATGCAAGCCAATGGTTTTTTAACTAGTGAAATTTCACTAGTTTGCCACCCAAAGAAATGGGGTGCAACATTCCTTGCATATCCATATAAAATAATCATTCAATTTGCCAATATCCTAGGTTTTAGGATTAGGGTTAACCCATGTTTGGATATGATTAAGGTTTGCTCATTAATGAAGGCTCTTCATCATAATCTCAAGTGCAAGTGAAATGAGATTGTCACTTATGGCATTGTAAATATAAATGAGAAGATCTAGCATGATGCCATCATTGTTTCTTGCTAGATCTTCACAACCTTAAATATTTGATAATCTTCAAGCATTGGTATTTTGAGTTCAATTCATTACTTCTTTCATATGCTTAAAAAATTGTCATTACATTATTACAATTGGTGTTGGAAATTGAATCGCAAAATCTAGAAGCTCTTGAGGGTGTGTTGTGTGCATGAAGAAGATGATTGCAATGATTAACATTGTTTAGTGAACTTCAATTCAATGATGGAGGCATAAGTAGCAAGATGAATCACATTACAAAGATTGAATTTGAAATTCCAATATAAATACAATGTTATTATGCATGGAGATATCATGAAAATCTTCCTAGCCATTAAATATTAGTGTAAATCTCAAGTATGTTGCATTCTTTTACAAATTGTTTGCATTATTATAGTTTCAAGCTCAAGGTTGAACATCCTTCTTTTCTTGCGTTCTTAGGTTTCTTTTTGTTTAAGTGTAATATGGCACCTTTGTAGGTACCCATTGGATTCAAGTACAAGTTTTTTTTCAATGTTAGGGTCCCTAGTGTACATTATCAAAATTCATGGCTTTTAAAAAGGTTCAATTGATTGAAATGACTACATTGATCAAAATAATGTATGTTTTGACTAAAAACATGGGGCATGAAAGTACATGATTTTTTTTATTGGTTATTTTGACTAAAATGACCATTTGGACCAAGTGTTAAATCGTACATTTAATTAAGAAGGATAAATTTTTTAAATGGTCCATCAAGATGCCATGGATTAGTCAAATCAACCACACTGAATGGCCATGTTAAATCAAATTGACCATATGAATTTTGTTAAATAGCCTACTTGCTATGCTTATTGAGTTACCCAACTATTTAACATATAACTACTTACGTCATATCTACTTAACATCTACATATCTATTTACTTACTTATGTAATATCTTCTTATTTACTGACCTAATTACATACCTAACATCTACTTATTTACCTACATACCTAATACATATTTACTATCTACCTACCTACCTATTACCTACCTACTATTTAACTACAACCTATTTACCTATTTATTATCACAAGCACGAAAACAACCAAGTCTATGGGATTTCTTAAATCTAGATGAAAACAAGGGCATGCTTAATCCCAAATCTAAATTCTTGAAACAAAAAAAACAAGAACAAAAACATGACAAATGCAAAATGAAAACAAGAACACAATAAATGCAATACAAAAATTCAACAAAATTTTATTATAAGAACGAAACAAAAATAAAACAAGGTTATGATAAGAAAATGTACAAATGTATCATAGGAACATGTGAATTAATTTGAAATTAATCCAATGAATAAAAAATAACAAAAACACTTATTAAGCACTATAACACTTATTTTTAAGTAAAAGGAGTTGTAAATGGATTTTAAATGTTTTGAAATGACATTTTTGACCAAAATTTAAACATGAACCTTAATAAAATAATATGAAAAAAAAAATTAATTTTTTAAAAAGATTTTTTCAAAGATTTTTTCAAAAATATTCCTAGAATAATTTTGGAATATTTCCCCAAAAGCAGTCACAAAAGTAATAAAAAAAGCAGGTGGGTGTGCTTCATGTTATCCCGTTTACACCCATTTTTTGGGGATTACCTTAAGGAAGTTTTTGAAAAAACTTCCAACTTACATGTGGCCCATGTTCACTAATGTGTGCTCATGTGTGAGCCATGTGTGGCCCATATGTACCTATCTGTACCCATGTGTGAACTATGAATGAACTATGAGTTAATTAAAAATTTACTAGAAGTGAACTAAAAGTTAATTAAAAATTAACTAAAAATGAACAATGTAGTGACATATGAAATACGCGTATTTTTTGAAGGTGCTCAAAAAGAAATATTTTCAAGTATTTTAAAATACGCTGAGCAAGCTGAGCTGAAGTTGTGCCCAAATCTATGACCATTTTGAGCAGACATTAGCTCAGTAACATATGATGAGCAAAACACTGAGCAAGCTGAGCTGAAGTTGTGCCCAAATTTGTGACCATTTTGAGCAGACATCAGCTCAGTAACATACGATGAGCAAAATGCTGAGCAAGCTGAGCTTAAGTTGTGCCCAAACCTTTCTTAACCAGCTTGAACATAGGCATACCTTGAATAAAATTGCACACTAGTTTTAAGGTCTGGTCCTTGTCGAGCTTGCAATTGGTTTCAAAGATGATTGAAAACATTTGACACAATTTTACACCTACTTCCGAAACAGTGAACAAAGACAACGATGATCACGTAAGCTCACCTTTTACAGAAGTGCATCGCATCCCTTCTTGTTCCTGCTCTAATTGTCGTTTGGCTCTTCTTCTTCCATCCAATTAACCATCTCTTCCTCAAACTCAATGCTGTTCACTTTATGTGCTAGGCGCAGGTCTGAGAAGACATGCACTAAATCCTGAGCTCTTTGCAGGGTCAACATGTTTCGCTTTTTCGAATGGATGAAATTGTAAGTGCTCTAGTTGCGTTCGCACGCTAAGGCTACAGAACTTTGGCTGAGAACCGTCACGCCTATTGTCTGAAGCTCTGGAACTTGCTGACCCTATTGTTGCCAAAATTTCCACCCGGGCATCGCTCTCATGGCCGCTTGAATGCCGGGTCTACTAAACAAACCTTCCTTGTTTCTAAATTGCGCCAATTGCTGCAGGGCTTTTGCTTGATCGTTTGCATATGGGACGAGGTTCTCTAGGATGTTCAAAAACCCTTGCATCACTTCCGCATTCTGGTCCTGTCCATATTCTACTGACTAAAACTCCGGCTCCAGAACAAACCCAACCGAGTGCATATCTAAATGCAAGTATTCCCAGCGCTTGCGCCAAAGCCAGCTAATTTGCTCATACTTGACAGTAGAAAGCTTCACCCCCGGATGCTGTTCGCTCGTTCCCTCCTTGAGCACCCCCAGCTCCTCGCCAATCAAGAACATGGCATAGTAAACCTTTCCCACAACTGGAACACCCTTGACACAGTGGTGCAAAAGGCAAACTATCGATTTTGAAACAGCCAACAACTCCTTCACACCCTTCCAGAACGCAGCGGAAGTCAGGATGTCGTGCACCTCCTCTCCCTCCATCTCATGCGACGATTTTTGGTTCCACTCCCCCCAAGCGTTGCTGACCACAAGCTACTGCAGTGATGCCTTCACCTCATGCATGCGTTGTAGCATGATGAAGTTGGTGGCAAATCTAATCTCCCCTGGTTTCAAGAGCTCTAGCTTGGACAGGCTCCTAAAGAGAGCTAGACTCTTATGATGGTTTGTGATGAACTTCAGCACTATTCTTGCCTCGGCTATGACGGAGGAGACCCAATCCAACTTGCCCATGTCCTCAAGCAACAGATCTAGGCAGTGCGGGGTGCAAGGAGTAAATGTGATATGGGGAAAACGGGCTTCTAGCTTGCGACCTGCAGCCTCGCAAACTGCTGCACTGTCCATGCACACCTGGACCACAATCTCTGCCCCCACATCCTCGATTGCCTTGCCAACAACCTGCACAATGAAGTCTGCATCCTTGGTATCCCCACTTGTGTCTACACTCTCAAGAAACTTCTTGCCCTTGGGTGTGACCATCAAAAGATTGAGAAGAGGCCTATTCCGAGTGTCTGACCACCCATCGTTGGTTATGGTTGCCTTGCTGCTTCGCGCTGACGCCATAAATGACTTGAGTTCTACTGCCACCGATACCTTTTCCTTGTCTAGCAGGGTGGTACAAAGAGATACAAGACTTAGCAACTTGTAGTTCTCGCCAAAATCAGCGGTAGCTTCAACGGCTGCCTTGAAATGAGGGTCATTGATCAGGCGGAAAGAAAGACCATTGCCATAAAAGGCACGACCCCACAGAGCATCTACTTTAGACTTATCTTGCTTTCCAAAGGCAGCTTTGAGAGTGTTCTGCTTTTTGGTGGGGCCTTGCGGGAGAGCAATTGCAGCCTCATCCAGATCTTGCACCTTCCGTTTTTGCGTTTCCTGTTCTCTTTTCGCCTGATCAATATCTTGAAGCTGCTTTTTGAGGGCTTGGGGGCATTTGGTGCATTTCTTGACTCCACAAGCCACTTGACCCAAGAAGTGGCCCCGGATTTTTGTGGCACCCCCCCAAAACACAAGCTCACAGTGCCTACACTTGATTTGAAAGTTCCCCCCCGCTTTCTCAGGTTCCTAGAGGATGGTGACCTCGGTCCACTCGGGTCCTTTCTCCTTCCCCATTCCAAAGGTCGCCTTGCTCGATTGTAGCATGAAAGAAAGTTGAAGTTATTACTTAGTATCAGATCCAGAGTTGCAAGTTGCAACAGTCTGATTCCGAATGCTGTCAGTGTCATGGCTGAGCCATCCGAATCATGGCCAATCAAAAGACTTATTCGCGAAACCTTTTGATCCTAGACCGTCCATATTTGGCGGGGTTCCGAAATGAGCACCGCGAATATCAGGCGTCGATAGGTGATCTTGTTGCTGTAGAAATCGTCGATTTTGACGGCGAAAATGTAACTAGGTTGTTAACTACTGTAGAGTCTAGCAGACTGCAGTTTTTGCGGCCCGGTAATGGTTCTTTGCATAACCTTTACCACTCTGCGTATTTTGGGTCGTATTTTTTTTAAAGCCCAAAAAAACGTATAATACGCGTATGTTTGAATCGAATTGAACGTATGTCACTATTATGAAAATGAATTGAAAATGAACTAAAAATTAATTAGAAATGAATTAAAGTGAATTAAAAGTTAATTAAAAATGTACTATGAATCAACGGGAAGTGAATTAAGACTTAATTAAGAAGGAATTAACATTTAACTAGAAATTAATTAAGAATGAATTGAAAATTAAATACAAGTTCATTACAAATCATGCATGAACATTCAAATGAATGAACTCCATGGTGTTGGCATCCGTGCCATTTATTTACCTACCTATTTATTCATTTACCTAACTTCTATATATGTACCCGCCTATTATCTACCTACCTATTTATCTACTTACATACTTACTTATATTTTACATAATTAAATACATACATGTAAAAACACCGGTAGATAGGTATGTGTACTCATTTATCCACCTAGTTAGGTACCTACTTACCTAATTATTGAAGTTCAAATGTTGTTATACACATTAACAAAAAATTTCATTCAAATTCAAATATACATGTTAAATGCATTTGGTATCATATTGTTTCACAAAGTGATGTGATGGTTTGATGGCCAAGACATCAATTTGGAACTAAGGATACTAAGGTTTAATCCCCCTTACCAACATATATTATGTGGAGTATGTATATTCGTATATATATTTTGTACATATGTGTAATGTATAATACTTAGGCGAATTGCCAATAGGTAGGTAAGAGGTCATGGTGAGTAGGTAGCTCATGGGTGGGTGGGTAGATAGGTACTAACTATTTGTTTATTATTTAAAATTTGGGCTATTTTTTCAATTAATTTTTTTTGCTACCCAATTTATTTGTACAATTTGACTGATCAAAAAGACCATTTTATGGTTAATGAAAAAAACTACTAGCCCAGTTGAACATGGTCAAATTGAATTGACCAATATGACCAAGTGGTCAAATTGACCAAATGTTAAAATGACTGGTTTTTGGTCTGGTTTTCTAGTCAAATAATACCATGATTTTTTATAATGGTAACTAGTGTTGCTTTGTTGAATTAAGTCGGTCATGTTGTTTATAGTGTGTTTTGTTACATTATAATTGATGGTGATAGTATTGTCATCATTATAGAAGGTGGCAATTGCAAACATTGTGTTCCACACATGTTGTTGAATTCAGACCTAAAACTTAAAATTATCTTGGTAGAGAAATAAAAGAAGAACTGAAAGGTGAAAAAATGGGAAATAAACAAAAAAATTCAAAAAATTAGGCAACAAAGCTTCCATGGGCAAAAATTGTCCTTGGTTTTGATGGGAAAATGGATATGGTTAGGTGTCAATTTTGTACATAGATCAAAAGGAGAAAGAAGGTGTCCGTAGTGGTGTGCCCACATGATTTGCAAAACGGCAAATCCTTTCATGCTTATTGTCCACTATGTTGCACAACAAACCAACTTTGTTATGTAAATGTTTTCACATAGCCCTTAGTGCAAAAGCTTAAAAGTCTCTTACATTCTGCATACACATATTTTTCCTTTTCACCTAGTAGGCACTTTGAGGAATGCAAGTTTGTTGAATTGTTGGAGATGAAAGGGAACAAGCTACTATGCAATGTAAAGATTAGGTTAATCTTTATGTTGTTTCTTATTAAGAGGGTTATTGAAGAATACATACCTTTAGTTGTGAAAATGAATGATGATTTCCATGCCATCCAAACAGCGAAAGCAACTAAATTGAATCCTTGTGTGACATTGAGGTTGTCATTGGCTTCATTTTCATTTTGCCCACATTGGAAGCAATCCATGAATTCATCAAGTTTGTTAAAAATGATGATGTTTTTGTTTGTGATTTTGTGAGAACTATGAAAATGTGTTGTACAAATCTATATTCATTTTTATTGTGATTTATAAAAAATATATATTGATTTAAAATTCTTGAATTTTATTGATCTTGTGGATGCACAAATGGTGGGTTGTTAACAACTTCGTGGATTGATCTAGCCAATAATATTTAGTATGCCATTTTTTACTTTTAAGGTCACTAATATTAAATCCAATACAAATGCCCTTCAACAAAAGCCTTTGCCATGTACATGCATGATGGGTGTAGTCACAATAACACGTACCATAACAAGTGTAATGCTTGCTTAGTTTTATCATGTATTAAAGTCGTAATTTAATTTGATGTTGAAATTATAAAATTTGTTTCTATAGTTATATTTTTCATATATCATGGGAACATGTGAATTAATTTGAAATTAATCCAATGAATAAAAAACAACAAAAACACTCCTTAAACATTGTAATGCTTGTTTTTAAACAGTAAAAGGACTTGTAAATGTATTTAAATTTTTTTGAAAATGAAAATTTTCACCAAATTTTAAACATGAACCTTAATAAAATAATATGAAAAAAAAAATTAATTTTAAAAGATTTTTTCGAAGATTTTTTCAAAAATAGTCACAAAAACATTCAAAAAGTAGGTGGGTGTGCCTCATGTTATCTTGTTTACACCTTGATGAATGTTATGTTGTTATACGGTATTGAAATTTGAATTTTTTTGCATTCGTTAACCTAGATGAAGCGTTTATGCAAAGGTTTCCTAGCCAAGAGCTAATGAATGTTATTAGGCTAATTGATCCTTAGTATTGGTCGAATTTTGATGATAAGATTGCGTCCTTTGCCAATTTGGCTTTGCTAAAGGCACAATATGATTCGACAAAAAAATTGGTGATGAGTGCTTGAAGGCACTTGCTTACTAAATGAACATAAGTTTGACATGGGAGGTTCCTTTTTCAAATTGATTATGTAGCCAAATAGTAATTAGACTTTGGATCCTCTTTTGACATGTAATATGTGATTAAAATGTGGTCCATTTGTCTTCTAATGCTATCTTAAAACAATGACGGTTTAAGTATTTCAAGTTGGTGGAGATTTCTATTATCATGGTTTTGGTTAGCATGGAAAACGAATAGTGTTTCTAAACCGTGTAAATGAGTCAACAAATCATCTCGATTTGGATGTCAAGATGTTTGTTCAAAATCACTACCTTCATGAATATTTTCCCATTTTGATATACAATCAAGGATTAGTAGGATAGGAAACATATGTACATAATTGATGCTTAGGTTATTCTACAAATTTTAGTGTTGCACACAAATTTTAGATGTTATTGCACATTAAAGTTGGGCTATTTTTAATACGCACCTCTCTAATTGCAAGTTCTTGCAAGGTCACAAATTGTAAAAAAATGTTGACATTTTTGTCAAAGCACGATGCAAAAAGGATTGCCAACTTTTTCACAAGTGAAAACACCATGTAACAAATCTATCTTACTTGACAACTTTTCTCATAGCAATTTTGTTCTATTATATAAAAAAGAAAATCACACAAATTGCCAACACTACTCCTATGGCCAACATGTACAGCCAACTAAGAGATCTTGGGCAAATGAAAAAAATCCCTGATGCAGCTGCAAGCTATTGCATCAACTTCCACTTTAATTGGGGGTGTTTAATGTCTTGTAGTACTTGGCTCAATGATATAGCACTTTGCAGATTGCTAACTTCCTTTTTCTAAACCTAAGGTAGTGTAAACACCCCCCTCCTCTCCCCTCCTAACACACAAAAAAAGAAGAGGCTAAGATAATATTTTAATTCTAAACCAAATCTAAATTCTTTTTTCCATTATAGATTGGCACCCAAATCATCGAACCATGTGTCCCATCTTGAAGTTGTTCTAAACTACCTAATTGCTTCTAAACGTTTTAGAGCATTTCCAGCAGTGTTCAATTTGTGACCCTGAAAAATATTTCTCTTTAAGTTGTTCTAAACTACCTAATTGCTTCTAAACGCTTTAGAGCATTTCCAGCAATGTTGAGTATGTGACCCTAAAAAATATTTCTGAGGTCCAAGTCTAGTTATTTGTCTTTTTTCAACCCCACCCATAAAACTAAAATTGGGATTGCAAATAGGTGGGAGGACTAACTCATAGCCACCCAGCTGAACCAATCAAACTATCTAGCCAATCAACATCAGGTGTGAGGCTTTGCTGTGCCTTTATCCATCCTGAGCAAAGCCATGCATTAATGCTCAGCCAAAACCCTTTTGCGGGCATGTTTTTGGATGTTTCTTCATCCAATTACAATTCATGGAGTCATGTAATGGGCACCAATGGTCTGCTTGGTCCTCTTGACAAAAAGCCTTTAACATAATCGGAATAAATATCACCGAATCACGAACATTGTGGCAAATTTGACGAATGCAAAGGGTGTGATATTGTTCTCCAAAACTCTCAACACGGTGTACTACATAACTTTTATGTTCGACTATACAATGAGCAAAATGTACGAAATATGAGACCACCGAAATTCTTTTAGTAAGTTTGGGGGCCTGAACTCTAGAGCAATCAGATTGTGTACTTTGCCAACTATGTTTTTACCCTTTTTTTCTTGACCTTTGTTGTTATCGGTACCCTAGTCTAAAAAGTCACGGGGCGGCATACAAAAAATAAAGTTGTTACCAGAACTGACTTTTTTAATGAGATATGAATCCTTGGGACCCCATTTGTGCAATAACCCAAGAGTCAAAACTTGGGTTGTATTCACACTACAAGGTGCAGGGGTCAACCTTTGGGTCTCTACCACCAGAGCGTTTTCTTTTTTTTCTTTTTTTTTTCTTTCTCTTTTTGGCGAATTTTGTCACTGTGGCAACAAAAAGCTTCTGGAAATTGTCGTTTCTGGGTGTAAATGTAGCCAAAAATATGTGAAAATGATATCAGTATCTATATTTCATTTTTGTTTTATAGCCAAGTTTGGCTAAAATTTTCATTCATTTGTTTTACATCTTCCTATGGATGACCGCCACTTGTTTTACATCTTCCCATGGATGATCATCACTTGTTTTACATCTTCCTATGGATGATCAACACTTGTTTTACATCTTCCCATGGATGATCATCACTTGTTTTACATCTTCCTATGGATGATCACCACTTGTTTGACATCTTCCCATGGATGATCATCACTTGTTTTACATCTTCCTATGGATGATCATCACTTGTTTTACATCTTCCTATGGATGATCACCACTTATTTTACATCTTCACATGGATGATCATCACTTGTTTTACATCTTCCTATGGATGATCACCACTTGTTTTACATCTTCCCATGGATGGTGACCACTTGTTTTACATCTTTCTATGGATGATATCCACTTTGGCTACAAACAAATATTCCTTCTTCCCCCCCCCCCCCCCCCTCCCCCCCCCCCTCCAAAAACCCAAAAGCAATGCTACTCACTCACACCAGTAGGACAACCGCATTGTTAGGCTCTGACTACCTACAATGACTACCCATTGCTTTGTCTTTTACCTCTTTCAAGCTTTTGTTGCATGTGGAAGTGGAATAAACATCCCTTTTGGGAACCGTGAGCCTTTCAAGGGTTCCGAGGATAGGAGGGTTTGCAAGCTTGTTTGTCCCCACAGGATTTGCTTGCTTGCTTGTTTGCTTGCTTTGCTTTGCTTTGCTTGTCCAGGTGAAACTTTTCATGCCCTAAAATTGTAGGTTGGTTGTCACAGTTGACACTAGAGACTTTTGAGTAAAATTTTGTTGTACTCACTACTACTACTACTCACCCTATGAATGAAATTTGCTTTGACCAAATTGGTAGGTAGTTTGTCTGTTGCCTGCCTATGCTTGGCATCTTCAAGATTGGTGTCTATTTTTCTCATAATGACAAAATAGCACCACCCATTTAGACTAAAATAAAATCTAGTATTGAGAAAACTTTCAGTATTGAAGTCTATTAAATGATATTATATATATATATATATATATATATATATGGATCCTAATGGAGGGTTAAAATTTAAAAGGTTCATTTCACTACCCCATGATCAATTATATTAGTCATATTGTTTAGTTGTATGGGACTAGTTATAAAATGGTATTTTTGGTGTAATGTTTTGTGAATCTATAAAGCTAATGGATTAAAAGTTCATGCTTCCTTAATCAAAATGGCCTTTAGGTAAATGAGACCAACTTTTTTTTTTTTTAATTTTTTTTTTTGGTAAAATATTATGGGACCGATTTTTTCATAGGATTGGAGGAAAAAAGGAGAAAAAAACATGGATTTCAACACAAAATTGTAACCCAAAAAAATGTATTATTAAGGGCTCACATAGACCATGTCAAATATTAACTAACCATCCCCAAATGATGGGGTTTAACCGTTAAAACGAAAACTCGAATCTGGACCATAGACCACGTCAAAATTTAACTAGCCATCCCCAAAGGAAGGGTGTAGGCGAGGTTTAAAAATATGCATGAG